>OCZT010005973.1_pt1 | contig 12091 bp, 11 predicted proteins | sample 1539031 | NCBI WGS metagenome assembly OCZT01 (sample SAMEA3539308, study PRJEB22396) | soil metagenome | biome: tundra; feature: field; material: soil | place: USA | collected 2010-05 | depth 0.15 m
CAAAATGAATCGACTTCTACGTAGCTGCGTGCCCGTGCTCTGCGCGGGTCTGATCCCAATCCTCTCGGCGGTCGCGCAGAGCGCACCTGCCGCCGTACCGCCTCCGCCCGGTGCTCGCACCCCTTACAAACCGCAAAACCTCAAGGTCCTTCCCCAGGATACCGACCTCCGCAAGGTCATGCGCCAGTTCGCCGGCGATCTTGGCGTCGAGTGCGAATTCTGTCACACCGCCCCGGACCCGGTCACCCACCGCGCTGATCGCGCCTCCGACGCCAATCCGGTGAAGGAGACTGCGCGGTTCATGATCCAGCTAACCGACGATCTGAACACCAAGTACCTTGCGGAGATGCCGAACCGCCGCTATGCCGATCCCATCACCTGTGGCACCTGTCATCGTGGCGAGAAGCATCCTTCCATCTTCGTCCCACCGCCGCGGCAAGAGGGCAACCGCCCGCCCGGAGCACCTCCGGCGGGAGGGCCTCCAGCCGCAGCGCCTCCAGCGAGCTAGGGCGCCGCTACTGGGTTGAGCCGGTGATGAAGGTCTGGTCGGCCCGCGCGCCGATTACGCGATAGAGCGCGAACTGCCGCGAGTTTTGCGCGCGCAGTTCGAACAGCAGGCTGGCGCGGTTGGACGCCTCTGCGTCGACCGCGTCCACCAGTCGCATCCTTGGAGTGCGATCCAGATGCAGCGCGTCGGTCACACTCTTGAGCGCGATCTCCGGTTCGCCCTGCATGTTGACCTGCGCGACCAGCGTGACGAATCGCAACGCCGGACCGAGGCCGTCCGTGTGCGCGGAATAGACGTAGGTTGCCGCGCCACCATAACTCAGCATGTAGCCGGTCAGCTTCTCATCGAGCAGTTGCTCGGGCGGCGGCGGAGGCGTCTCCTTGGCCACGCCGCGGCGGAGCTTGCTGCCGGGTCTGTGCGGGTCCGGCGCAGGAGGAGGAGTTGGGGGCGGAGCAACCGCGTTGGCGGCCTCGTAGGTGGCGAGTTGCGCGCGCGCGGCTGTCTGCATCTTGGCGAGAATGGCCTGATGCTCGTCTTCATCGTCCCAGGCCCGCGAAAAATCGTGAGGCGGGTGATCGGCAGCATCCGACACCGCGGCCATCTGGTGGAGATCCTGGTCTCCGGGCAGCCCTGAGAGTTTTGGGAGGTCCACCTCGTTGAGCGCACTCGTCGGCTTTCCGCGGTGTAGCAGCGGCCGATTCGGGTCGTCGTTCAGCGAGTTTGCAACCGCAGAGACGCTGGCGGAATCGCCTTTTGCAGCGCTCGCCTGTTGTTCGGGAGAGCGGCGCCGCAGGGTGGGCCGGTCGGGGTCGTCCGCGGGCGTGTCACCGGTGCTGCCGGAGCCGGCGGTCTTGTCGGATGTATCGGCGCGGCGGCGCATGGTCGGGCGATCCGGATCGTCGGCAGGAGTGCCGGTCGAAGGTGCGCTGCCTGGCGTCGGGGCTGCCGATCCGCCGGAGCCGGGCGCCGCTGATCTTGACGAGAAGTGCGGCTTGTCCGGGTCGCCATCGACGGCGTTGATGGCGGAGAGCGTCTTAGATGGCTTCAGCGTCGACTTCTTCGGCGGGGCTGGCGGGACGAACTTGCCGTAGCCGAACCATCCATCGTCCCAGGCGGTAGTCGTCTCGGCGGCGACCATGTGACGCGAGTAAACCAGGTCGAGCGTACCGAGCGCTATTCCGGACTTTTGCAACTCGTAAACATTGCCCGAAAGGAGAGCAAACGGAACAGGCCTCGCCAGGTAGACTGCGGCGTCCCGTAACTTGCCATCGATGAAGAGGGAGACCGGGATGAGGCGGCTGGCGGCAGGCTTTGCCATGTCGCCCGTCCACTCGTAGACGCCGACCGAGCGGACGACATTCTCGGGCTTGGCGACCTTGTGGGTCTGGGCGCCGATTGGGGCGCAGAGCGGGCCAATCGTTGACGCGGCGATCACCAGCGCGCCGATAACTCTGGCGACGGGCCGCAATCCGCGCTCGCTCCGTTCTGGGCTCATGCTGTGCTTAGACGCGATCAAGGTGCTCCTCGTTTCACTTCAGAGTATCTCCGGCCACTGCAAACTGGGAAACTGCTCTAACATCTACCTCGTGAGCACACAGCCAACAGCGGTCGGGGAAGCGACTCCAATTCTGCGGGTCCCGCTGCTCAGGGTGCAGGACCTCTCGATCGGCTTTGGCGGGCGCGAGGTCGTCCACGGGATCTCGTTCGAGATCGCGCCCGGCGAGACGCTCGGCCTGGTGGGCGAGTCGGGGTCGGGCAAATCGGCGACCTCGCTCGCGGTGTTGCGGCTGCTCCCGGCGGAGGCGAGCGTCTCGGGCAGAGTCCTGTTCGCGGCGGCGGGCGCGGCACAGCCGGTCGACCTGCTGGCGCTGCCGGAGCGCGAGATGCGGGGCCGGCGCGGGAGCGATGTGGCGATGATCTTCCAGGAGCCGATGACCGCGCTGAATCCGGTGATGCGGGTCGGCTCGCAGATTGCCGAGGCGGTTCGCGCGCACCAGCCCGGGCTGTCGTGGAAGGCGGTCGATCGGCTGGTGCTCGACGCGATGCACGAGGTCGCGCTGCCCGAGCCGGAGCGGCGGGCGCGGGATTATCCGCACCAGTTCTCGGGTGGCCAGCGGCAGCGCATCCTGATTGCGATGGCGATCGTGAACCGTCCGCGCCTGCTGATCGCGGACGAGCCGACGACGGCACTCGACGTGACGGTTCAGGCGCAGATTCTGGTGCTGCTGAAGGAACTGCGCCGGACGCATGGCCTGTCGATGCTGTTCATCTCGCACGATCTGGCGGTCGTTGCGCAGGCGTGCGACCAGCCCGGCGATCGTATCGCGGTGATGCAGAATGGGCAGATTGTCGAGCAGGCGGCGACGCTCGACTTGTTCCGCAGCCCGCAGCATCCGTATACGAAGAAGCTGCTCGCGTCTGCACCGACGATGGCGAGCGACCGGACGCGGCCGCTGGCGTCGCTGTGAACCCACATCTCAGAAGCGAGATGTGGGGCACCCGGCGTCGCGGAATTTCAAGGACCTCTGCGGTCCGCATCTAAAGGCTGTGCGATAGACTGAGATTTCGTGCGTCTATGCACGTGGAACTGCCATGCGTGCTCTCATCCTTTCCGACATCCACGCCAACCTTGAAGCCTTGAACGCCGTGCTTGCCGCGGCCGGCGAGTGGGACGCGCTGTGGAACCTGGGTGACATGGTCGGCTATGGCGCGAGTCCGAACGAGGTGCTGGACGTGATTCGACCGCTTTCGACGCTGACGGTGCGGGGCAATCACGACCGCGTCTGTTCCGGGCTGAGTTCGTCGCTGGCGTTCAATCCGACGGCGCGCGCGGCGGCGAAGTGGACGTTGGAGGCGCTGAATCCGGAGAACCTGGTGTGGCTGCGAACGGTGCCGCAAGGGCCGCTGCAGCCGGAGAACGACGCGCCTGGCGAAGTTGAGGTGACGCTGGCGCACGGCTCGCCGCTGAACGAGGATCAATACATTCTGAACATGCGCGACGCGTGGGCTCCGCTGCAGCAGATGACCACGGCGATTACGTTCGTCGGGCACACGCACATCCAGGGTGGCTTCTCGCAGAAGGAGCACGACTGGCACGAGCTGCGGCCGCGCTATCGCAGCCGCAACGACGCGGATACGTGGACGATGCCGATTCCGCCGGGGACGCGCAACCTGATCAATCCGGGCTCGGTGGGGCAGCCGCGCGATTACGACTGGCGTGCGGCGTTCGCGGTGTACGACAGCGAGGCCTGCGAGGTGGTCTACCATCGCGTGCCGTACGACGTGAGGCGGGCGCAGGGGCGCATCCTGATGGCTCGGCTTCCGGAGCGTCTGGCGGCCAGGCTGCGTGAAGGGCGGTAGGAGCGAGTGCTCAGTGGTAAGTGATCAGTCAGTGCAGTACCCCCCTCCCCCCATTTATCCCTAAAATATTCAAAACGCAGCGGTTAGATCTGGATCAACGGTCTATACCGCTTGTAAAATCCTGATTTCAGATAGTTTGATAAATAAAATATCTGGAATCAATCATTTGCTGGATGAGTCTGCTGCCTTTCAGGGTGAGAAGTACAGGGCCAGGCACGAGACCGCGCTCCTGTGTTTCCTTCTTTGATTATACGAGGTGTGTCAAGGAACTCGCGGTGGGAAAGTTGGTTGGGGCTGTGCTCGGGCGCGAGTGCGCCGATGAAGGGGGTATGCGGCGATGGATTTTGCGATCGGTTCTGGTGGGTTTCGCGTTCGGTCTGGCGGTGCGGCCGATGAGTGGGCAGAGTTCCCTGGGGGATGTTCGGATGGCTCTGTTTGGCGGGCCGGCATTTCAGACTGCGGCGGTCGCCCGGCCGTTTGAACTGGGGGTGAGCGGCGAGGCGAGTCTCTTTCGCGCCGGGCGGGGCCGGGTGGGAGCCGGGGTGCTGGCTGAGGGCGGGGTATATCATCCGGCAATCTCGGGCAAGGGGAACTACTACTACTCGGCGGATGCGCTGCTGGATCGAATGCTGCCGGTGGGGGAAGCGGCTCCGGTGAGGCTGTTCGGCGTTGCGGGATACACTCGATTCTTCAATGCGACGGACTCTGCGGTAGAGACGGCAGACGCGGCGAACTTCGGCCTGGGCATGGATCGTGTGCTCAGGGGCGATCTGTGGCTGAGGCTGGAGGTGCGTGAGAACTACACTCCTGCGAGCGGCTCCCCTGCGCTTGTCCTTCGGATCGGGATTGTGGCGATGGGATCGCTTCAGTAGTAGCTTCGCCAGTGCGGCGGGTCGGAGCGTCCAGTGAGTGAGTAACCCCACGATAACCTCGCCCCTTATGGGTCTCGGTGATCATGGAGCACCTTGGTTTGATGGTCAGGTGCGGGTGGCGGTTACTTGCAGGTACTGGTTGTGGATGAGGGTATTGGTGGTGGGCGCGGGGGAGACGTTGGCGTTGGACCAGAGGGATTCGAGGTCCTTTGTGAAGGCGGCCTGGCCGGCTTCGTCGAGGCGATTGAACGCGACCTGGGTGGGGCCGAAGTTTCTGCGAAAGAAGGCAACGGCTCCAGCGGGGCTGGTGGGGAGGTCGAAGTCGATGGGGACGATTTCGGTCTGGATCTGAGTGAAGTGCGGGGCGAGGCGCTGGCGGACGGTGGCGTCGTCGCCCCAGAGGATGGGGGGCAGGATGCCGGGCGGCGGTGGGACGTGGAAGCTGCCGAGCTTGAACATCGCGCCGGTAAAGCTGGCTGGGTTCCAGTTAGCCATGGCGAGGCGGCCGCCGGGTTTGAGTACGCGGGCGAGCTCGGAGGCGACGAGTTCGGGGCGCGGGGCGAACATGGCTCCGAACATGGTGACGACAGCGTCGAATGAGGCGTCGGGATAGGGAAGCTGCTCGGCGTCGCCTTCGTCGAAGGTGGCGGTGAGGCCTTCGGAGGCGGCGCGCTCGCGGGCCTGGACGAGCAGGTTGGGGGCGATGTCGACGCCGGTGACGATGCAGCCCTGGCGAGCGAGCGGGATGGCGAGGTTGCCGGTGCCACAGGCGACGTCGAGCACGCGGGTGCCGGCGGGGATGTTGAGGCGGGCGATGAAGGCCTCGGCCCCAGCGGTGATGGTTTTGGCGACGACACCGAAGTCGCCGGCCATCCATGCGGCGCGCATGGAGTCTTTGATCTGCTGGATGGAAGGTGCGGAAGCGGTCATTCTTGAGTCCTCGGTGAGTACAACACGAAGGATGCTCGCGAGACGGGCGATGCGTCAAGATGCGAGATGGTGAAATTTGCGCTGCGCTTGGGTTGATCGATCATGGGGGCACCCGTGTTTGCCGGATCAGACGGCGGTGGATTGCTCTTCGAGGGCGGTGGCTAGCTCTTCCCATTCGGTTGTGAGCGAGGTGCGCTGGGTGCGGAGGGATTCCAACTCGGCGGCGGTGCGCTGCGAGTCTTCGGCGGAGGTGTAGTGGCCGAGACTCTCTTCGGCAGCCGTGATGCGGGAGTCAATGGTGGCGAGTTCCTGCTCGATGGCGGCGACGCGGTCTTCGAGTTGTTTCAGCTTGATGGGGTTGAGTCGCTTGACGGGAGCGGCGGGTTGTGGCGCTTCGGACGAAATGCGGGGGTCCTTCCCCTTCACTTCGTTCAGGGTCAGGATGACAGCGTTAGAGGATAGGGCGGGCGCGGGTGTGGGTTTGAGGGAGGCGCTGAGGGAGACGGAGACTTTTTCGGGGCCGCCTTGCTTGCGCCAGAGGTAGTCCTCGTAGTTGCCGGGGTAGACGTGGACGTGGCGATCTTCGACTTCGAAGACGCGGGTGGCGAGGCCGTCGATGAAGTAGCGGTCGTGGGAGACGAAGAGGACGGTGCCAGTGAAGTTGGCGATGGCTTCGAGCAGGACGTCCTTGGCGCGGAGGTCGAGGTGGTTGGTGGGCTCGTCGAGCAGAAGCATGTTGGCGGGGGAGACGAGCATCTTGGCCATGGCGTAGCGGTTGCGCTCGCCGCCGGAGAGGACGCCGAGAGGCTTGAAGACGTCATCGCCGGAGAACATGAAGCAACCAAGCAGCGAGCGGAGTTCGACGACGGGGACCTTGGGCGCGATGCCGGCGATGTCTTCGAGCATCTTGGCGGCGGGGTCGAGGACCTTGTACTGGTCTTGCGCGAAGTAGTCGGCAAGGACGTTGTGGCCGAGGCGGATGTCGCCGGAGGTCGGCGGCTCGAGGTTGGACAGCATGCGGATGAGGGTGGATTTGCCGGCTCCGTTGGCGCCGACGAGGGCGATGCGATCGCCGCGTTCGATCTGGAAGCTGACGTCTTCGAGAACGTGCTTGATGCCGGCCGGTTGCCCATCGACGGAGGGCATGGGGTAGTCCTTGTAGAGGTGGGAGACTTCGATCACGGTGCGGCCTGATGCGGGCGGCTGCGGGATGGTGAAGTGGATGGTGGACTCTTCCTCGGGGACTTCGATGCGCTCGATTTTTTCGAGTTCCTTGATGCGGGACTGGACCTGCTTGGCTTTGGTGGCCTGGTAGCGGAAGCGGTTGATGAAGGCTTCGAGGGCGTCGATGCGGTCGCGCTGATTCTTGTACGCGTTCATGAGCTGGGTTCGGCGCTCTTCCTTTTGCACGACGTACTTCTCGTAGTTGCCGTGATAGGTGTGCATGCGCTTGTTCCAGATTTCGATGGTCTTGTTGACGGTGACATCGAGGAAGTAGCGGTCGTGCGAGATGAGGATATAGGCGTTGGGATAGTCGTGGAGGTAGTTCTCGAGCCAGTTGCGGGATTCGAGATCGAGGTGGTTGGTGGGCTCGTCGAGAAGTAAGAGGCTGGGCTTCTGGAGGAGGAGCTTGGCGAGGGCGATGCGCATCTGCCAGCCGCCGGAGAACTCTTCCGTCTTGCGGTCCCAATCTTCTTTCAGGAAGCCGAGGCCGCCGAGGACGGCTCCGACCTGCGAGTCGAGGGTGTAGATGTCGTGGACGTGGAGATGGTCGGCGATGTCGGAGTAGCGATCGGCGGCGGCGTGGTACTCGCGGGACTTGGGGTCGGCGGTGGAGAGGGTGTGGGTAATCTCTTCGGCTTCGCGCTCGAGGGCGAAGATGGGGTCGAAGACGGAGAGGCATTCGGCGAAGACGGTCTTGCCGCGGAGGGCGAGGCCGTCCTGGGGGAGGTAGCCGAGGGTCATTCCCTTGACGCAGGTGAGCTGGCCGTAGTCGAGGGTTTCGAGGCCTGCGAGGATCTTGAGCAGCGTGGATTTGCCGGTGCCGTTGCCGCCGACCAGGCCGGTGCGCTCGTCCGGCGTGATGAGCCAGTTCGCGTCTTCAAAGAGGAGTTTGGGGCCGAAGCGTTTGCCGGCGGCAGAGAGTTGGAGCATCTGAGACTATTTTCTCATCTGCTCAAAAGATTTGTATTTTCGCAATGCTCAGAGGCTGAATTCTCTCAATTGCTGAAGAACTTCGAGTCGCGCTTGCGAAAGGTCTGTGTGTTCTCTCGATGCCGACGGGCAAACGCTTCGTTGCGCCGATTGCTGCCGGGCTATTTCTGAATCTGCTTCAGATAGTTCGTCAGGTTGACGATGCGCTGATGAACTACCGTTGCGTTGTCCGGGCCGGATTCGTGTAGCGTCCCCATCAGGTCGCCCCAGATGGGCATCTGCGATGAGCCATGAGCCGGGGTCTCCACTCCGAACTTGAGGACTGAGCTCACGTGATCCGCGGGGAACGCTCCGCCATTCCTCTTGCTAAGCATGGTGAGATCCGGGGGTTGGACTTTCATTGCCGGTGCGGCCGGCCCATTGCCCGTGGCTTTGGCGCCGTGGCAGACGGCGCAATAGGTGCTGTACATCTGCTCTCCAGATATGGGGGACGTTGGTTGTATTGGGACCTCCTTGATTTTGGGAGTTGTTTGCTGGGCCATCCCTAATAAAGATGGGGAGGATATAAGTCCAGCTAATAGTGTTATTAGAATTCGTTTCTGCATAGGGTGACTCCTTTGAACCGACGAAACAATAATCTCCTTGGAGGACACAGGATGTGACGGCTGACACATGGGATTCTCCTGATTTCAAGCGCCTTCTATCGACCCTCCATTCAAGAAGAATGGTGATGGCCTTCAGGTCCCCATCAAGATGAATGGGACCGAGTCGGAGCCCAAGATGGCGATCATGACGGGCGCGGCGGAGTAGAAACCGGCAACTGGCTCTGCTACTGTCAGAGCAGGGAGCCTGATGCCTTTCGAGTCACACGTTTCTTCTGATCCTTCGGTCGCGCCGCCAGGCACCTTGCCTCCCGAACCTCTGCCCGGGGAGGCCGGTCCGGTGTCGGCGTCTGGCACCGTCGCGCCCGTCTGGCTGCAGCGGCTTTCGTTGTTTGTGCTGGTGCTGTTCTGCGTCTACCTTGGCGTGCTGGTGACGATCCTGCCATGGTGGTCGAGTGTGTGGGACCGCAACCTCTTCATCCAGTCGCGACCTGTGCTGGCTGCAGTGCTGCACAATGGGGCGGTGCGCGGGCTGATCTCCGGCCTTGGCATGCTCGATATATGGATTGGCATCTCCGAAGCGGTACACTACCGCGATCACCGTGCATAGGAAACTCAGGCTGTAGAAGAGACGCCGTGGACGGATGCTGCCCCAGGAAAAGAAGAGAACAGGATGCCTCGAAAAAACCCCGAACCGCTTGAATCCGCGCCGCTTGCTTATGAAAACAAGGAGTTTCTCGACTCCCCGGACGGCCGCTTGCTGCGCATCATGTCCGAGTACCAGGAGCCGATGACGCGGTTCCGGCGGGAACGCATTCAGGACACAGTGGTGTTCTTTGGCTCGGCGCGGTTCCGTGCGCAGGATGTCGCGAGCCATGAACTTGAGTTGCTGGACAATACGGGATCGCTGACGCCCGCTCCTGCCGACCAGCAGCCCGCACGCCCGGACGAGGTGGAGCGCGGCGAGGCTTCGGAGCAGAAGCTGCGGCTGGCGGAGGCGGCGGTGGAGATGGCGCGGTACTACGAGGATGCGCGCAAGTTGGCGGGGCTGGTGTCGCGCTGGGCGATGACGCTGCCCGGGCGCCGGCATCGGTATGTGATCACGTCGGGTGGCGGCCCGGGCATTATGGAGGCGGCCAACCGCGGGGCGTATGAGGCAGGAGCGAAGACGATCGGGCTGAATATCAAGCTGCCGTTCGAGCAGCAGCCGAATCCCTACATCACGCCCGATCTGAACTTCGAGTTCCACTATTTCTTCATGCGCAAGTTCTGGTTCGCGTACCTGGCCAAGGCGCTGGTCGTGTTTCCGGGTGGGTTTGGGACGCTGGACGAGATGTTCGAGTTGCTGACGCTGGCGCAGACGCAGAAGCTGGCCAAGAAGATTACGGTGCTCATCTATGGGTCTTCCTATTGGAAGAGCGTGATCAACCTGGACATCCTGGCGGACAAGGGCGCGATTGCGATGAAGGACAAGGACCTGTTCCAGTTTGCCGACACGCCGGAAGAGGCGTTCAACCTGCTGAAGTCCGATCTGGTCGACGATATGCAGCGACAGGCTGCGTATGAACGCGAGCATGGTGTTCCGAGCGAAGGCATTCCAGAGACTCCGGCGCCGAGCGCGCAGGAACTGCTGGGGCCGGATATTGCGAAGACGCGGTAAGTAGCAGAAAAACAAGACAAATACGGAGATTCTGGCTGCGCCAGCATGACGAGTTGCGGCCGGAGTGTGCCCCACTCCACATTGCTCAGCGTGGTTCGGGTTCGCGCACAATTCTTGGTGCAGTCATCTTCCCGTCACATGGCTTCGAAAGACTATAGGTGCAGAAGTTTGCACAGTAGCCGGAGGGACACCATGAGCCAGACTGTTTCCTACCTATGGCGCGAGCCGCATGCCGCCGAGGGATTCACAGCCGGAGTGTCGCTGCATAGCCACACCAATCAGTCGCACGAGACACTGGATTTTATCGCGGAGCTGTCGACCGACTGGGGTGTGCTGCAGCTGCTGATGCGTTGGTGCGAGGAGCGCTGCTTCAAGACCTCTGGGATTCGGCCCGACTACGCGCGCAGCTACTGGACTCCGCCGCTGACTCCGCGGCTGGCGTTCGACCTGGAGCGGTTGCAGATTGAGGACAAGCTGCAGATGGCGGCGATGGTGTCGATCACCGACCACGACGACATTTGTGCACCGATGCTGCTGCGGTCGCTTGCGTCGGCGCGGCAGATTCCGGTGTCGGTGGAGTGGACGGTGCCGTTCGGGCAGGGAGCGTTTCACCTTGGCATTCACAACCTGCCCAGCTCGACCGGTGCGGAGTGGATGCAGCGGATGGAGGCGTTCACGGCGGCCCCGGTGGGCGAGCGTCCCGCGAAGATGCTGACGAACATGCTGGCGGAGCTGGACGAGCTTCCCGGCGTGCTGATCGTGTTCAACCACCCGCTGTGGGATCTCTACCGCATTGGACAGGAGAAGCACCGCTTCCTGGTCAATGACTTTCTCGTGGTCAATGGGCAGTACTGCCACGCGATTGAGCTGAATGGCTTGCGGCACTGGGATGAGAATCGCGAGGTTGCTACGCTGGCGAGCCAGTGGAACCAGATCCTGATCAGCGGAGGCGACCGGCACGGGATTGAGCCGAATGCGAACGTGAATCTGACGCGGGCGACGAGCTTCACCGCGTTCGTGCATGAAGTGCGCCGGGAGCGGATAAGCCATGTGCTGTTCATGCCGCAGTATGCCGAGCCGTGGAAGCATCGAATTCTGAATTCGACGCTGGCTGCGATCCGCAATTATCCGGACTTTCCCGAGGGCTCGCGGAGATGGGACGAGCGCGTGTACCATCCGGACGCCGACGGCACGATGCGCACGCTGGCGGAGATTTGGATCGGTCGGCGCGCGCCGGTGTATGTGAACGCGATTCTGGCGAGCGTGCGGTTGATGGGGGCGGGGCCGGTGTCGAGCGGGCTGCGGCTGGCCTGGAACGACGCCAGCGCAATGCGGACGGCGCTGGCTGAGCGCAAGGCGTAGACAGGCGACGTACGGCAGGGATGGGTCGCGGTACAGCAGGGAAAAGCAGATTCCCTGTGGGAATGACAAACAAAGGTGTTGCCAAGCTAGAGTTTTTCGACGACGACGGCGGTGCCGTAGGCGAGGACTTCGGTGACTCCCTGCATGAGTTCGTTGGCGTCGTAGCGGGCCATGATGATGGCGTTGGCCCCGTGCTCGGCGGCGTGCTCCATCATCATGACGAAGGCGTCCTGGCGCGTCTTCTCGCAGAGTTGGGAGTAGAGGGTGATGTTGCCGCCGAGGATGGTTTGCAAGCCGGCGCCGATAGTGGCGAAGAGGTTGCGCGAACGCACGACGATGCCGCGCACTACGCCGATGTTGCGGACGATCTTGTAGCCGGGAAGCTCGAGCGCGGTGGTGACCATGGATGGGTCGAGGTTGGCGGCGGGTTGGGCATTGGGTGGCGGATACGAAGGATATGCGGACATGCTTGCTTCTCCTGTTGGCGAGCTTTATTTGTTGCTGGAGATTGTACGCGTCAGGTGTTTCCGATGTTCCGTAAAGAGGTGGCGGAGATGGCTTTATGCACGCGAGATAAGGCATATCCCGGGGGCTAAAGCCCGCGTCTTTGGATCCCCGGAATTGCCAGGGCTAAAGCCCTGGC
>OCZT010005974.1_pt1 | contig 12091 bp, 5 predicted proteins | sample 1539031 | NCBI WGS metagenome assembly OCZT01 (sample SAMEA3539308, study PRJEB22396) | soil metagenome | biome: tundra; feature: field; material: soil | place: USA | collected 2010-05 | depth 0.15 m
TCTTTGCCGCGGCGGCCCAAGCCATGCGCCAGATTCTGGTCGAGCGCGCCCGGCGACGAACGGCTCTGAAGCGTGCCGGCGGAGTGCGCTGTCTTAGCCTGGATGAGGTGGAGATTCCCATTGCTGTGGCCGATGACGAGATGTTGCTGGCTGTGGACGAGGCGCTGGAACAGTTTGCCGCGCGCGACCCGCGGAAAGCTGAATTGGTGAAGCTGCGTTACTTCATCGGGATGAGCTTCGAGGAGGCGGCCTCGGTCCTGGGCATTGCCGTGCCGACCGCGAAGAAATGGTGGGCCTACGGCCGAGCCTGGCTGGCGATTGCCCTGCGCCCATCCCGTGAAGTCGGTGGGCCTCTCAGCCCTTCGCCGGTTCAGTCGGAGTTGGGTGGCGAAAAGAATGTTTGAAATTCCTGGATACTATTCCCCCCTGGAATACGCATGTACGAATGAAGGCACCAACGCCTTCGCCTGTGAAACCGGCTGACGACAACGAAGAAGTCCTCTTCTGGGAGGCCCTCGAACGGGCCAAAGGCCCGGAGCGGGAAGCCTACCTCGACCAGGCCTGTGCCGGGAACGAGGCGCTGCGTCGCCGGCTCGGAGCCCTCCTCCAGGCCGATGAGAGCCCGTATCCTTTTCTGGAACCGCAAGTAGGCGATTTGCTGGGCCAAATCACAACGCGTCCGGCACCTGATTTCACAGTTGAGGAGGCAGGTGTTCGGATCGGGCGCTACAAGCTGCTGGAAAAGATCGGCGAGGGCGGCTGCGGGATGGTCTATATGGCCGAGCAGGAAGAACCCATCCGCCGTCGGGTGGCCTTCAAAGTCATCAAGCTGGGGATGGACACCGAACAGGTCATCGCCCGGTTTGAATCCGAACGGCAGGCCCTGGCTCTCATGGACCATCCCAACATTGCCAAAGTGCTCGACGCGGGAGCGACCGGCACGGGCCGGCCCTACTTTGTCATGGAACTGGTCCGCGGCATCAGGATCACCGATTACTGCGACCAGAACAACCTCTCGACCGAGGAGCGGCTGAAGCTGTTTGTGCAAGTCTGCCATGCCATTCAACACGCGCATCAGAAAGGGATCATTCATCGGGACATCAAGCCCTCGAACATCCTGGTCACCTTGCACGATGGGGTGCCGGTGCCCAAGGTGATTGACTTCGGCATTGCCAAGGCCACCACCGGGCAGTGCCTGACCGACAAGACCCTGTTCACCGCCTTCCAGCAGTTTGTCGGCACGCCCGCCTACATGAGTCCGGAGCAGGCCGAGATGAGCGGCCTGGACGTTGACACCCGCAGCGACATCTATGCTTTAGGAGTGTTGTTGTACGAGCTGCTGACGGGCCAGACGCCCTTCGAGCAGAAGGCGCTGGTGGCGGCGGGTCTGGACGAAATGCGCCGCATCATCCGGGAGCAGGAACCGGTCCGCCCCTCGACTCGCCTCAGCACCCTAGCCGACCCTGAGCAGACCACGGTCGCCAAGCGTCGTGGCGCCGACCCGCCCCAGCTAATCCACCTGCTGCGTGGCGATCTGGACTGGATAGTCATGAAGGCCTTGGAGAAGGATCGGGCGCGTCGTTACGACACGGCCAACGGGTTGGCGATGGACGTGGAGCGATTCCAGAGTCACGAGCCCGTAGTGGCGCGTCCGCATAGCACGGTTTACCGGGTGCGGAAGTTCGTCCGCCGCAACCGGGTGATGGTTGCGGCTGCGGCAACGGTCGGGGTGGTGTTGGTGTTGGGGATCCTTGGCAGCACCTGGCAGGCGATTCGAGCCACGAAGGCTGAACGCGAGCAGAGTCGTTTGCGTCAGCAGGCCGAAGCCCAGGCGTACGTGGCCAACATGCGCGTGATGCAGGAAGCAGCCGAGGATAACGATGTGGGGCACTTCCGCGAGTTGCTCCAGGAAACCGCCAGCAACCCGGCTCGCGGCTTTGAATGGTATTACTGGCAGCGGCAAATGCATCTGGATATCCTAACTCTCCGCGGTCACAGCGGCGGGGTCCGCTCGGTGGGCTTTTCTCCGGATGGCCAGAGAATTGTGACGGGCAGTCTGGATGGGACCGCCAAGACGTGGGAAGCGGTCAGCGGCAAGGAACTGGTCACCTTCGAAGGGCACCGGGCTGGGATCAACTCGGTGGCCTTTTCTCCCGATGGCCAGAGAATTGTGACGGGCAGTCTGGACGGGACGGCCAAGGCGTGGGATGCGGCCAGCGGCAAGGAACTGCTCACCTTCAAAGGGCACCGAGGCGTGATCTATTCTGTGGCCTTTGCGCCGGACGGCCAGCGGATCGTCTCCGGTGGTGCGGATCGGACGGCCAAGGTGTGGGATGCCGCGAGCGGTAAGGAACTGCTTACCCTCAGAGGGCACAGCAATTATGTCTTCTCCGTGGCCTTTTCTCCGGATGGCCGGCGGATTGCGACGGGCAGTGAGGACCACACCGCCAGGGTGTGGGAAGCCGGCAGCGGCGTCCAACTGGCCGTCCTCATTGGGCACCTGTATAACGTCCTCTCCGTGGCTTTTTCTCCCGACGGCCAGAGAATTGTGACGAGCGGGGCGGATCAAATGACCAAGGTGTGGGAGGCGGCCAGCGGCACGGAACTCCGCACTTTCGAAGGTCGCAGTTTCTTGTCCTCTGCCTCCTTCTCTCCGGACGGCCGCCGGATTGCGTGCAGTAGTCAACTTACGGTCCAGGTCTGCGATGCGGACAGCGGCAAAGAACTGCTCGCCTTTATGGGCCACAATGACGAGGTCTGCTCGGTGGCCTTCTCTCCGGACGGGCGCTGGCTCGTGAGCGGCAGTCGTGATGGGACGGCTAAGTTGTGGGACCTGGGCAGCCGAGAGAAGCTGCTCCCCCCTGGCGGGAAGTTCGTGTCCAGAGCGGCATTTTCGCCTGACGGCCAGCGGATTGTCACCGGCTGTGACGATGGGACGGTCAAGGTGTGGGGGACGGTCAGCGGCAAGGAACTGCTCAACTTCAAAGCTCACGGTGGTGAGATCTGGTTGGTGGCCTTCTCTCCAGACGGCCAGCGCATTCTCACCAGCGGGAAGGGTGATCCGACGGCCAAAGTGTGGGAGGCAGCCAGTGGCAAGGAGTTGTTCACCCTTAAGGGGCACAGCGATACAGTCTTCTGTGGGGCCTTTTCGCCGGACGGTCGGCAGATCGTGACCGGAAGCATGGATAAGATGGCCAAGGTGTGGGATGCCAACATCGGCAAAGAACTGCTCACCTTCAGAGAACACAACCTGATGGTCAATTCGGTCGGCTTCTCGCCGGACGGCCGGCGCATTGTCAGCGCGGGTGACGATGCAACCAGGGTGTGGGAGCCCGCCATCGGCAAGGAACTGCTCTCTCTCCCAGGGCACAGCCAGGCGGTGGCCTTTTCTCCGGATGGCCGGCGGATTGTGACCGGCGGTGCTTACGGGACGGCCAAAGTATGGGACGCGGCCAACGGCAAGGAACTGCTCAACTTCAAAGCGCAGTATGGCTACATCTGGACGCTGGCCTATTCTCCAGACGGCCAGCGCATTCTCACCGGCAGCTCCGGTACCGCCAGGCTCCGGGATGCCTACAGCGGCAAGGAGTTGCTCATCTTCAAGAGAGAGAGCGCCGATGGGCCTTTTGCTATTTTTTCTCCAGACGGTCAGCGGATTGTGACCGGTGGTCCCGGTGGGGCGGCCAAGGTGTGGGAAGCGGCTACGGGGCAAGAGGTCGCTGCCTGGCAAGCGGAGGAAAAAGCCGATCTCGAGCGCCTGGCGCTTCATGCGGCGGCGGAGCGGGCTCTCCGGCTCCATGACCCAGGGACGATCAGACAGTGGCTGGTGCTGGCGCCAATTCCGTTTCAAGACCAAACCGGCGAGGGAGCGTTGAAAGCGCTGGACCAGGAGCAAGTCACACCGGAGCCCGGGCTCCGTCCACGTGCCAACGATCGAGTCAAGGTGGGCGCCAGCGCGCTGGTTTGGAATGCGCTGCGGCAGGAGGATTACTTCCTCGATTTTAACCAGCTCCTGGGAAAGAACACGGAGTGGAGCGTGGCTTACGCTGTTTGCTATATCCAGAGCGATGCGGCTCAGGCAGGCGTGGTGATGAAAGTCGGCAGTGATGACGAGGCCAAGATTTACATCAATGGCAAGGAAATCTATCGCAGCGATACAGTCCGGCAATGGGCACCCGACCAGGATGAGGTGGCGGGAATCGAGCTCAGAGCCGGGCTGAATGTGCTGGTGTTCAAGGTGGTGAACGAAATGCAAAACTGGGGCGGCTCGGTCCGGTTCACCGATGCCGCGGGCCGGCCGCTCAAGGGGGTCCGAGTGACGCTGGATCCAAAAGCCAGGGACTAATTAAGCTCATCAAGCTGGGGAACGTGTAACGTAAGGTGCTGGGGATGCGATGGAAACCGATGGGCAGTGATCACTCGGGCATGGCCAACATGCTTGAGGCCGTCCGCTAAAAGCGAGTTCCAGGGCTGGCCCGGAGCCTGCTGCGCGCCACCCAATTGCGGCACAAGAAATAGGCCGAAGCGGAGACATTATTGATTCGGCGAATGCTTGCGCGTGGGCTTTCCAGATCCGTTTCGTTGGCCCTCGGAGGAGCGGCGTAAAAGATTTTTGAACTTCCCGTATACTTTTTCTCCCTGGAATACACATGTACAGGTGAAGGCACTAACGCCTTCGCCTATGAAACCGGCTGACAACAGGCAACAAGTCCCTTTCCGAGAGGCGCTTATGGAAGGGCGGAGGAGGGGTGACTGCGGTCAGATTCCGAGAGAATACGATAGAATATGAAAACTCAACTCACGATACTGCATAACGCAAGTGGAACCTTCGCAATGACCGAGCCGGTGTCCGGCAGGCAGCCGGTTTTGGCTCTGCTGATGCCACTGCTCTCGGCAGCCGCGCTCGTAATGCCGGCTCTTGGAGCACAGGCCGCAGCGGTCCTAACTACCCTTCATTCATTCCAGGTTTTCACGAATGGGGCTTCTCCCAACGGGTTGGTGCAAGGCAGCGACGGCTATTTCTACGGCACGACTGCATCCGGCGGCGGCACAATGAGCTTACCAAGCTCAAGCGGGATACCTTCCGGCTATGGCACCGTATTCAGAATTAGCACCAATGGAGTGCTAACCACTTTGTATTCCTTCACCGGCACCAACGATGGCGCATATCCCTCTGCCGCTCTAGCGCAGGCCAGTGATGGCTACTTCTATGGTACGACTTGCGGCGGCGGCAGGACTGTTGACGGATTCACCAGATTTTCCCTCAGCTATGGCACCGTATTCAAAATCAGCACCAATGGAGTGCTGACCACTTTGTATTCCTTCACCGGCACCAACGATGGCGCATATCCCTCTGCCGCTCTAGTGCAGGCTAGTGACGGCTACTTCTATGGCACGACTTCATCCGGCGGTGCGTACACGAATGCAGACGGCCAAGGCTACGGCACCGTGTTCAAAATCAGCACCACTGGGGAGCTGACCACTTTGTACTCATTCACCGGCGGCGATGATGGCGCATATCCCCAGGCTGCTCTGGTGCAGGGCAACGACGGCCGTCTTTATGGCACGACTTCCGGTTACGGGGACGGGGGGGCCATTGTCGGCTATGGCACCGTGTTCCAAATTAGCACCGCTGGGGCGCTGACCACTCTGTACTCATTCACCGGCGGCAATGATGGCGCAAATCCCCTGGCTGCTCTGGTACAGGGCAGCGATGGCTATTTCTACGGCACGACTTCGTACGGCGGGGGCCCGAACGACTGGGGCACCGTGTTCAAAATCAGCACCACTGGGGCGCTGACCAGTTTGTATTCCTTCACCGGTGGCGATGATGGCGCAAATCCCAACGGACTGGTGCAGGGCAGCGATGGCTATTTCTATGGCACGACTTTCCGCGGCGGCACGAACTTCTTCGGTGGCACCGTGTTCAAAATCAGCACCAATGGGACGCTGACCAGCTTGTATTCCTTCCACGGCGGCAATGATGGCGCTTTTCCCTCTGCTGCTCTAGTGCAGGGCATCGACGGCTATTTCTATGGCACGGCTGAATATCAGGGCCATTTAAATGGCTGGGGGACGAGAAGTCATTTCTTCGGCGGTGGCGCCGTGTTTAAAATCAGCACCAATGGGGGGTACACAACTTTGTATTCGCTCCCCGGCGATGGCGCTTATCCCTCTGCCGGGGTGGTGCAGGGCAAGGACGGAAATTTTTATGGCACAACTGCAAACGGCGGCGCGGACGGGTGTGGCACCGTGTTTAACATCAGTACCAATGGGGCGCTGACCCATTTGTATTCATTCGGCACAATCCAAGACGTGTATGGTGACGCACTGGATGGTGGGTGGCCCGTTGCCGGGCTGGTGCAGGGCAGCGACGGCAATTATTATGGCACGACTTCCGGCGCCGGCACGAATGGCAATGGCACCGTGTTCAAGGTCAGCACCAATGGGGCGCTGACTACTTTGTACTCGTTCGGGGGTCCCAATGGGCTGGTGCAGGGCAGCGACGACAGTTTCTATGGCACGACTGGGGTCGGCGGCAGCAATGGTGCTGGCACCGTTTTCAGAATTAGCACCAGCGGGGCGCTGACGACCCTTTATGCTTTCCGCTCGATTACTAATGCGAATGGCGACCCGCTGGATGGCGCTTATCCCAATGCCGCTCTGGTGCAGGGCAGCGACGGCAATTATTATGGCACGACTTCCAGCGGCGGCACAAATGACAATGGCACCGTGTTCAAAATCGGCACCAGTGGGGCGCTGACCAGTTTGTATTCATTCACCGGCGGCAATGATGGCGCAAATCCCCGGGCTGCTCTTGTGCAGGGCAGCGATGGCTATTTATACGGGACGACTTCTTCCGGTGGTACGTACACGAATCAATATGGCTTGGGTTATGGCACCGTGTTCAAAATCAGCCCAAATGGGGCGCTGACGACCCTTTATGCCTTCGGCTCGATTACGAATGCGGATGGCGCCCCGCTGGATGGTGCAAATCCCGAGGCCGCTCTGGTCCAGGCTAGCGACGGCTACTTCTATGGCACGACTTTCGGCGCCAATGTCGATTATTCTTGGAATCGACTCGGGCAAGGCACCACATTCAAAATCAGCACAAATGGGGCGCTGACTACTTTGTACTCGTTCACTGGCGGCAATGATGGCGGGGGTCCCAATGGGCTGGTGCAGGGCCGCGATGGGGATTTCTATGGTACAGCTTCCTCTGGCGGCGCAGGCGGAGCCGGGACCGTTTTTCGGCTGACCATTGTACCAGAGCCGCAACTGACCATCATTCCTTCCGGCCCATACGTGATTTTGACGTGGCCGACCGGTTACGCTGGGTTCGATTACACCGGATATGTTCTGCAATCCACCACGAACCTTGGTTCATCGGCGGTCTGGACCACCAATTCTTCGCCACCGGTTGTCATCGGCGGGGAGAACGTCGTTATCAATACCATGTCTGGCAGACAGCGGTTTTTCCGGTTAAACCAGTAGTCAAAGGCATCAACCAATGAAAACGCACTTCAAACATCTCTTCCCACTGCCCGCAGTGATGGCCGCTCTCGTTTTGATGTTGGCCGGTCAGGCGACGGCGCAGGTCTTTAAAACCCTGCATAGTTTCACGGGTGGCAGCGACGGAGCTAATCCGTATGCGGGACTGGTTCTATCGGGCAACACCCTGTATGGGACCACGTTTTTTGGCGGCGGTTCTGGCTATGGCACGGCGTTCAAGGTCAACACTGATGGCACGGGTTTTAGGGTCGTGGAGAGTTTTAATGGGGTGAGCAACGAAGCTTACCCAGAACCCGGCTTGGTTTTATCGGACAACACCCTGTATGGGGCGTCCCTTGGTCCCGGCACGACCAGCGGCACGCTGTTTGCCGTCAACACCAACGGCACGGGCTTTGCGACCTTGCATGTTTTCACCGCTGTTTCCGGTCTTCATTACACAAACAGCGACGGCGCTTTTGTATGGGGACCACTGATTCTATCGGGCAACACCTTGTATGGGACCGCCGATGGCGGCGGCAGTGGGGGCGTGGGCACTGTGTTCGCAGTCAACACCAACGGCACAGGCTTTACGGTCCTGCATAGTTTCGCTGCACTCTCTGTCCCTTTTAATCCATATGATAGCACTTACTACCCTCCTTATACCAACAGCGACGGAGCTTGTCCGGATGCCGGATTGGTCTTATCGGGCAACACCCTTTATGGGGTGACGGATTGGGGAGGCAGTTCGGGCTGGGGGACGGTGTTTGCCGTCAACACGAACGGCACGGGCTTTACGAACCTGTATAATTTCACTGGCGGCAGCGACGGAGCTTGGCCGTATCTCGGACGATTGCTTTTATCGGGCAACACCCTGTACGGGACCGCGACTAGAGGCGGCAGTCGAGGCGGCAATTCGGGAAATGGCACGGTGTTTGCCATCAACACCAACGGCACGGGCTTTAAGACCTTGCATATTTTCACGGCAACCATTGCTCCTCATAACACCAACAGTGACGGAGCAAGCCCGCAGACCGGATTGAGTTTATCGGGCGACACCCTCTATGGGACGGCGTATGGCGGCGGCAGTTCAGGCAAGGGCACGGTGTTCGCCGTCAACACCGATGGCACGGGATTTACGACCTTGCATAGTTTTGCTGGCCTAATGGACGGAGCTAACCCGTATGCCGGATTGATTTTGTCGGGCAACACCTTGTATGGAACGACGTATTCTGGTGGCACCTACGGCGATGGCACGGTGTTCAGTCTTTCGTTCACGCCGCAACTTACCATAGTTCCTTCTGAAACCAATGTGATGGTGACGTGGCCGACCAACTACGCCGGTTTCGATTACAGCGGATACACTTTACAATCCACCACCAACCTTGGTCCATTGGCGGTCTGGGCCACAAATTCGGCGGTGCCGGTCGTGGTGAACGAGCATTACGCCGTGACCAATTCTATCTCCGGCACACAGCAGTTTTACCGGTTAAGCCAGTGATTGCCTCATTCAACAACACGATCCGGAAAGGATTTCCCGCCAGCTCCATGCCGCTGCCGATTTTAGAGCCGCCGAGCCTGAGCGTGGGCCAGTTCGGTTTTGGAATCACCGGTCTTCCCGGCCTGGCGGTGAACATCGAGTCTTCGACTAATCTGTTTTCCTGGTGGCAGGTAAGCGCCACATATATCCTCGTGGGCGGGACGAATTACTACTCTGTCAGCCCCAATCCATCCCTGGGTGCCCAGTTCTACCGTGCCCACATGCGCTAACCCGCTGGAGCTTGGGGCGGAACCAGTGGGTTATGAAGACCCGAATGTGCCCGACCGGTTTTCTGCTCTGGCGAGCGGTGAAGAGAATATTTGAAATTCGTCCATACTTTTTGCCCCAGGAATACACATGCACAGATGAAGGCAATAACGCCTTCGCCTATGAAACCGGCTGACGACAGGCAACAAGTCCTTTTCCGAGGGACCCTTACGGAAGGGTGGAAGGGGAAACCGCAGATTTCGGCACCGCAGTATGGCGGCGGAAGTTGCGCAACAACAAAACAGTCAGAATATCTGACTTGAAAGACGAGAAAGGAACATCCCATGAATGTAAGTAAACTCGAAACACTCAATGCAATTAGGCTCGCGACCCTCGCGGTTTGCGCCCTCTTTTTGACTTGCTGCGCGTCTGTGACCGCGACGGCGCAACCAACGATTACCAATGGTCCACGGACGCAGTTCGCTTGGGAAAAGAAGCGAGTGACGCTCTCGGCCAGCGTGACGGGAAGGGCGCCGTTCCAGTATCAATGGCAATTGAACGGAACCAACCTGATCGGGGCCACGAACGTATCGTTGCTATTCCCGCAGATCCAGTTGACCAACAACGGCGCCTACCGTTTGATTGCCGCTGACAGCACCGGCAGTGCGACCAGCCAGGTGGCGCAAGTAATGGTCCGTAGCTGGCCACAGCCAACCGGCCCGCGCATTCCGAAGCTAGCCCGCCTGGACACAAACATGCAGTCCATCCTGCTAACCTACGCCATCCCGGGCGGGTCACTGGCGGTCGTCAAGGATGGGCGGCTGGTCTTTACGCGCGGCTACGGCTGGGCCGATGTCGAAAACGATGAGGCATTCCAGCCGGACTCGAGGTGTCAGATTGACAGCCTTACCAAAACCATTACGGCTGCCACGATGATGAAACTGGTTGAGGACGGGAAGGTTAGCCTTGATACACCCGTGTTTAGTCTGCTGAACCTGCAACCGCCGCATTATGCCGGCGCTGTCTTTGACTCCCGCTGGACTAACATCACGGTTCGTCACTTGTTGAGCCACAAGGCTGGATGGAATCGGGACACCGCCATGAATCCCCTGAGAAGCACAGGATTTGACCCTGTGTTCTGGCCAGATTATGCAGCGCGGGATCTGGGCCTTTCTGCTCCACCCACACCAACCGATATCGTGCGCTGGATGTTAGGCAAGCCCCTCCAAACAAACCCCGGCAGCCAATTCTCTTACTCAAGTTTCGGGTTCGTCGTGGCGGGGCGCGTGATTGAGAACATCACTGGACAACCCTTCGAACTGGCTGCGGAACAGCTTCTGGCCGAAGCGGGGATTACCCGGGTTCAGCTAGGCGCAAACAGTCCGGCGACACGTGACATTGGTGAGGCGCTCTGCTACCTGAATCCCGCCATCACGGCGCCTGCGGGCATAGGTAGCTATTTCGAACCGAAGCCATTTGATTTCAATCTCCCTTACGCTTATCCGGCGATAATGTTCGACGCTGCGGGTGGTCTCATTGCTTCCGCAATGGATTATGCCCGCTTTGTCGCCGCCATTGATGGACTACCGACTTTCCCGGACATCCTCAGCACGAACAGCGTGGCGACAATGGCTGGCGGCAGTCTAGGCTGGGATTCCGTTTCGAGTTCTGACCCCAGCACCGGCATTTGGACTAAAGAGGGTGATTTGTTCGGATCTAACTCGCGTTCGACGAAGTGGTCGCACGGCGTCATCTTTGTTTTTCTTCTCAATTCACTCGCTCCCGATGCATCTGGGAATGATGTAGATATTGCTCTTAATGGAACTCTCACCAGCTCTGTGGCGGTGATTAGTAACAGCGGGATTTGGCCAACCAATGACCTGTTCGCCGCGACGCTCTCCTATGAGGCTTGGCGCGTGAAATACTTCTCGACCAGTGAACTGGCTGATCCGACCGTGAGCGGGGATGACGCAGACCCAGACGGCGATGGCATCCCCAACCTGCTCGAGTATGCTTCAGGCACCGATCCACGTGTCCCGAATGAACCGCCGAAGTTGGTGGCCTCAGTCAGTGCCAGCGACGGCGGGCCGTCTCTGGTGGTGAGCTTTCGCCGATTGCTGCTGGCGTACGAATTGGACTACAGCGTCGAAGCATCTGAGGATTTACACACCTGGTCGCCTGTCACCGGTGAGGCAGACGAACCGTCGTTGAACGCCGATGGGACGGTCACCGCCTCGGTGCATGCCGGATCACCAGCGGACGCGTCCGCACGATTCTTCCGGCTGCGCGTCGCTCGCAAATAGGGGCCTTAACCCCAGGTCCGGGTCGCCTGAAAAGAGAAAGGACATTATGAATATAAAGACCTAAAGGGGTTGACCCCTTTACTTTATGGGGGTCAGAACGATACCGGTTCTTCGCTGTTGCCGATGGAATGGGTACTGGGCTTTCCTGAAGGATCAGCCGCCCAGCGGTTCCCCGGCTCTCGCCTATGGCTGGTTTCTCGTGTTTCGGCGCCCCTCCGAACCCAGTTCGGCATGTCAAACAGCCGAGCCTCAGGCCCCCGATTCCTCCAGCCCTGCACCCGACCCTCCTGCGGGCCGCACCGGAGCCTCCCCGTAGTACCTCTTATCGCCGATAAGAGGTGCTACGGGGAGGTTCCGGCGAGGCTACGGCGAGGGTCCCGTGAGGGTCCCGCGGATCTGGCTGCCACGACCGATTTGTCTTATGCCGCTGAGGCCCCGTATCAACGGTCGAGTTAGTGGCTGAGATGCTCGAGTGCGTTGCGCAGCGGAGCGCTGGAGACCTTGATGAGCCCGTCCAGCGGACGGTTCATCTCCAGGATGAGGAAGACCGCGG
>OCZT010005975.1_pt1 | contig 12090 bp, 9 predicted proteins | sample 1539031 | NCBI WGS metagenome assembly OCZT01 (sample SAMEA3539308, study PRJEB22396) | soil metagenome | biome: tundra; feature: field; material: soil | place: USA | collected 2010-05 | depth 0.15 m
GTATTCGTAGGTCTTGGCCACAGCCGAGTGCCGCGCATGAAATGTTCCCGGCACGATTCTCGCCTCCAGGATGCGAATGGCCGAGGGCAGCGTCCGGTTCAGCGCACGGTGCAGATTCTCCGCCGGAATGGGCGCCCCCAGCGCGAAGCTGGCCACCTGGCCCAGCGCATGAACTCCGGCATCGGTGCGTCCCGAGCCCTGCGGCAGGGGCGATTCCCCGCAAATCCGCCCCAGCGCCGCCTGCACTTCGCCCTGGACGGTTCGCTCCCCGGGTTGCACCTGCCAGCCGCGGAAATTGGTCCCATCATAGGCCAGGGTCAGCTTCCAGGTCTGGAGCACGGGCGCGGATTGGGGGGCTTCGGTCACGGAGGGGGTCTTGATAGTAGCGTAAATGACTGTGTGAGCGAATAGCGAGCGGCTGCCGCACAGCAGGTGGCTGTAAGTTCGGTCTAAGAAGTCAGTGCGAGCGAATAGCGAGCGATTAGCCCCACCGCAGGTGGCGCAGGTGCCTGGAACGAAACAGCCTCCGCGCGCGTATTGTCCCGGTAGGTGGAAGGCTGCATGCCGGGCTGCAAGTTAGAATTGTTAGGTGAAGTCTAGAACCTGCGTCCGGAGAGGTGCTCTGGGCGTCTTTGACAATAGTGCCCACATGCCTCAGCAATTCATGAAGTGGAATCATGTCGTGGAGAGGAACCATGCATTTGTTCGGTATCTGTATCTTTGAGCAGCAGCAGAAGGACGCGGTCAGCCTTCGTAATCAGGCAGGGCGCCGTCAGGTAGGTAAAGGTCTGAGCGCGGTAGCGGCGGTCCTGCTGGCGTGGGCTGTGGGAATTTCATCTGGAGTTGCCCAGCAAGCTCCAGGAGCGGGAGAAAAGGCTCCGGACAAGGCAGCCTCCGAGCTGCCCTCGGCGCCCTCGGTGGTGCTGACGGAACCGGTGAATCTGCGTCCCTCCTTGCGGGATTTTTCCAAGCCCGCGGGCAGGTTTCTGGGCAATCCAATCAATATGTACCGGCCCACCAGCATCGGCAAAGCCAGCTTTGCAAACTCCGTGCGGCTGACTGACCTGGTGAAGGATGGCAAAATCTATCTCAGCCTCTCCGACGCCCTGGCGCTGGCTCTTGAAAACAACTTCGACATCGCCATTGCCCGTTACGACCTGGACATTGCGGACACGGATCTTCTGCGCACGCGCACCGGCGTGGCGCCGCTGGGCGCGCCCTCCGGCCTGATTACCGGCACGCTGGGCGGCTCTCCCTCGATTTTGACCACGGGCGGCGGTCCCGGTGGAACCACGGTCGGCTCGGGCGGCGCGGGTTCCGGCAGCGCCGGTTTGGTGCTGACCACCCAGGGCGCCGGCCCCACGCCGGAGTCGCTGGAGCCTTCGGTCACGTCCGCTATCCAGTTTGATCGCGCCCACAGTCCATCCACCAACTTCATCTCCGGCGGCACCAGCACCACCAACACCTACAACTTCGCCTACAATCAGGGCTTTGTCACCGGCACGCAGCTTCAGTTTGGCTTCAACAACACCTACGCCACTACTTCCAATGGCGTCACCCTCTACAGCCCTCAGTTGAGTTCCAACTTCAAGGCCACCCTGACTCAGCACCTGTTGCAGGGTGCCGGCATCTGGGTCAACAAGCGCTACATCTATGAGGCGCAAAATAACCGACGCATTACCGACGCCTCCTTCCGCCAGCAGATTCTCTACACCGTCAACCAGGTGGAGAACATCTACTGGGGGCTGGTGCAGGCTTATGAGGATGTGCTGGCCAAGCAGCGCGCCGTGGCGCAAAGCACCAAGCTGGCCAGCGACGACCGCAAGCAGTTGGAGATCGGCACCGTGGCTCAGCTGCAGGTGGTGCAGGACGATTCGAATGTCAACAGCGATAAACAGCTCCTCATCGCCGCCCAGAGCGCCCTGAATTATCAGCAGCAGGTCATCAAGCAGGCCGTGGCCCGCAACCTGAATGATGCTGCGCTGTCCATTGCCCCGGTAATTCCCACCGACCGCGTGACCATCGAGGAGCTTCCCGAGGAGAAACAGCCGGTCGAGGAGTTGGTGCAGGAGGCATTTCAGCAGAGGCCGGAGCTGGAAGAGGCCGTGCTTGCGCTGCGCAACGATGAGATCACCTTGAAGGGCGCGCGCAGAGGTCTGCTGCCCATATTCGACGTCTACGGATACATGGCAGGGCAGGGAATCGCTGGATCCGTCAATAAGGATCTGACCTGTACCTTCTATCCCGGCAATGTTTGTCCAACGGCCCCCGCCACCGGCTATGGAACCGCGCTCAACAATTCTTTCAACAACTCGGCTCCCGATAAAGGGGTCGGCTTCAACATCTCCATTCCCCTCGGCAACAAGTATGCGCAGTCCGTGCAGGCGCGTTCTTTAATGGAGTACCGCCAGGCGGAGTTGCGGCTGGAACAGCTCTACACCCAGATTCGCATGCAGGTGGTCAACGCTCAGTTCGCGCTGATGAACGACCGCGCGCAGGTGCAAGCTGCCACCGCCGCCCGGGACTACAACCGGCAGAATGTCGATGCTGAGCACACCAAACTGCGTCTCGGCGCTTCCACCACGGCCTCTGTCATGCTCCAGGAGCGCGGCCTGGCTACGGCGGAGGACAATCTCATCGCAGCCAATGCCGCTTATGCAAAGGATCGCGCCAGCCTTTACCAGATGCTGGCTTCGACGTTGCAGCACTACGGCATCAACCTGAACGAGGCGGCCTCCGGCGAAGTGAAAACTGCGCCCGTGGTTCCCGGTGTTAGACCTGCAAAGGACACCAAGGAGCCCACAACCGTCCCCCCAACCATACCGCCGGCCAACCCGCCGGCCAACCCGCCGGCCAACCCGCCGGCAAACCAGTAGTCTCTTTGAAAGTTCAGCAACGAAAAGGCCCGGCCATCTGCCGGGCTTTTTCATCTTCTGCGCTGACTTGCTCCCTATCGCTCCGCCACCAAATCCAGCAAATTGAAAAACTCCGGAAAGCTGATAGACGCCGATTCCGCTCCCTGAATCACCGTCTCCCCCTCGGCGCGCAGTGCGGCCACGCTGAAGGCCATGGCGATGCGGTGATCGCCCCCCGAATCAATCGTTGCCCCATGCAGCTTCTGCCCGCCGGGCACATCCAATCCGTCCTCGAACTCCGCAACCTCCGCCCCCATCGCGCGCAGGTTCTTCACTACCAGCGCGATACGGTCCGACTCCTTCACGCGCAATTCTTTGGCATCGCGAATGCGAATGCCGCCGCTGGTGAAAGGCCCAATCGCCGCCAGCACCGGCAGCTCGTCAATCAGTTGCGCCGCCAGAGCTCCGGAAATCTCCGCAGTTCCCATGCCTTCGGCCGGCGCCGTCACCTGCACCGTCCCCACCAGCTCGGCGTTCTTCTCCTCCAGATTCAAAACAGCTACGCGCGCCCCCAGCGCCGTCAGCACATCCAGCAGCGCGGCCCGCGTGGGGTTCATCCCCAGCGCGTCCAGCACAAGATTGGACCCGGGAAACAACGCTGCCGCGCACAGAAAGAATGCCGCCGAAGAAAGATCGCCCGGAACGGCAGCCTCAATTGCGTGCAGTTTCTGTGGCCCGCTGATAGAAATCGAATCCACCGTCCGCTCGACCTTCGCGCCAAAGGCCCGCAAGGCCAGCTCGCTGTGGTCGCGTGTCCTCACCGCCTCGCGCACCGTGGTCACGCCGGGCGTCTGCAATCCAGCCAGCAGAATGCAGGTCTTCACCTGCGCGCTGGAAACCGGCGTCGTATAGTCAATGGCCTTCAGCGCGCCGCCTTCAATCTTCAACGGCGCATGGCCCTCGGTAAGCGTCAGCCGCGCACCCATCATCTCCAGAGGTTTGCGAATCCGCTCCATCGGCCTCCGCGAAAGCGACTCATCGCCCACCAGCGTAAAGCGGCCCTCCTGCGGCGCCAGCAGGCCCGCAATCATGCGCATTGTCGAGCCGGAGTTGCCGCAATCCAGCGGCGCGGCAGATTGCGTCTGGGGCGGCGTCACGCGTCCGCCCACGCCGGTCACCTCCACTGAGCCGTCCTCCAGCCGCCGCACCTTCGCGCCCAGCGCCTCCATGCATCTCAGCGTCGAGGCGCAATCGGCCCCCGTAGAAAAGTTGCTAAACCGCGAAGTGCCTTCCGCAAACGCTCCCAGCATTCCGTAGCGATGGCTGATGGATTTGTCGCCCGGCAGGCGCAGGCTGCCGTAGACATTCTTTGCCGGTCGAATGATGCGTTCAGTGTGCAAGACAACTCCGTAGTGTGAATTCAATCCAAGTTTATCAGTGCAGCTTCTAGCACTTAGCTTCTAGCTCTTAGCTCCTTGATTTCTCGGTGAGGGGGAATGAACTGCAAGAATGCAACACGGAGATGAAAAACTAATAGCTAAAAGCTGTCTTCACCTTACTTTGAGCACAATAATCGTCTCATCATCAAACCGCTCCTGCTCGCCCTGGAAGCGGCTCACGTCGGCCAGAATCGCGTCGGCAATCTCCTGCGCTGGCTGCTCGCGGCGGCTGCATAACAAGCTCGACAAACGCTCCTGGCCGTACATCTCGCCCTCGGCATTCTCCGCGTCCAAAATCCCGTCCGAGACAAACAGGACGACATCGCCCGGCTCAGTGGCCACGGCAAGTTCTTCGTAGCTGGCGTTGGCAAACATCCCCAGCGGGAAGCCCTCGGCGCGCACTGTCTCCGGTTGCCCCGAGCGGCAGAAGACTGGCTGCACCGCGCCTGAGTTCGCCACCTGCAAGAGGCGGCTCTCGTCATTCCACAGGGCAAACAGCATGGTCACATACTGCGATTCCAGCTTGCGTTCCTGCAGCGCGTCGTTCAGCAAGGTCAGCATCGCGGCTGGTTCCGGCCGCTGCTGCGCCGCCGAGCGCAGGTTGCCGCTCACCAGCGCCGCAAACAGAGCTGCCGGCGCCGCCTTGCCGCTCACATCGCCCATCACGATGGCCGTGCGCCCCGGTCCGTAATCCAAAAAGTCGTAAAGGTCGCCGCCGATGGTGCGTGCCGGCAAAAAACGCACTGCCATCTCTGCGTTTGCCATCTTCGGCGCGGCCTCCGGCAGCAGCCGCAGTTGCACCTCGCGCGCCATGGCCATGTCCCGCTCCAGTTGCGCCTCCTGCGTGCGCACTGCCTGGTAAAGCCGCGCATTCTCGATTGCGATCGCCACCTGCGCTGCCAGTGTGGTCAACACACGCCCATGCTCCTCGTTGAAAAAGCCCACCCGCGTGTGTTCCAGATCCAGCACGCCGATGATGCGCCCCTTGTGGAACAAGGGCACAATCAGCTCCGAGCGCGTCTCCGGATTTGTTTCCAGATAGCGCGCGTCCTTGCTCACGTCGGGCACGTTTACCATGCGCCACTCGCGCACCGCCGCGCCCACCAGCCCGGTGGCTATGGAAGTGCTGCGCTGCGGCGCTTGCGCATGGCCAAACCGCCACGCGTAACGCGTAATCAGCGTCTCGCCTTTCTCATCCAGCAGCAGGATGGTGAACATTTGGTAGTCAATCAGCCGGCGCAGCAACTGCCCCACCCGCTCCAGCAGAGGATCCAGATCCAAAATCGAGGTCAGCTCCACGGCAATCTCATTCATCACTGTCAGCGTTTGCGCCTGGCGGGAGACGCGCGCATACAGTCGCGCGTTTTCAATTGCCTGGGCAATGCGCGAGGCGGTCAATGTCAGCAGCCGCAGGTGCTCGGGGCGGAAGTAGCCGGCCTGCTCGCTTTCGATGTCCATCACCCCGATCAGCCGGTTCTTGGCGATCAGCGGCACGGCCAGCTCGGAGCGCACCTCGGGATTGACCTCGACGTAGTATTCCGCCGCGGTAACGTCGTTCAGCAGCACCGGCTGGCGTGTCAGCGCCACCTGGCCCACCACGCCTCTGCCCATGGGAATGTGCAGCCGCTCCACCTGTGTGGTGTGCCCGATCTGAAACCTCACCCGCATCTCCCGCGTGCGGTCGTTCACCAGTAAGATCGCAAAAATGCGGTAGGGAATGATGGCAGCCACCAGCTCCGCGGTGCGCTTCAGCAGCGTCTCCAGGTCCAGCGTGGTGTTCAGCGCCTCGGCGAGTTCGTGCAGGTAGGCATAATTCGCCGATTCCAGGCCGATGTTCGCAATGTCTACGAACGCTCCCGGGATTGCCGGATCGGCAGGGCGAGCCTCGCCCTCAAGCTCGTGTTCGTCGCGCGAAGAGGTTGGACCGTTTGGCATAGGTGTCGAAGAAAATCATAACAGTGCAGGGAATAGGTAGTAGGGATTAAGGGTTAGAAAAGAAGTAAGTAGGCAAGCAGACGGAGTCTGGACGGGCAGAACTCTTTGGCTTCTACGGGTTCAGCAAGATAGTAACTTCCCGCAGTCCTAGTCCCTAGTCCCTATTCCCTAGTCCCTCGTCTCACTCCGCTCCCAGCTCCCGCACAATCGCCACTGAGGCGGAAGCGCCGATACGGCTGGCGCCGGCTTCCAGCAATTCCTTCACATTGGCCAGCGTGCGGATGCCGCCCGCGGCCTTCACGCCGCACCGGTTGCCGGCCACGCCGCGCATCAGCGCCACGTCTGCCGCGGTTGCGCCGCCGGAGGCAAATCCAGTAGACGTTTTGATAAAGTCCGCTCCCGCAAGGATGGCCAGCTCCGATCCGCGCAGCTTCTCTTCCACTGTCAGCAGCGCCGTCTCCAGAATCACCTTGAGCAGTGCGCCGTGATGGTGGGCCGCGTTGGCTGCGGTGAGAATGGCGTTCTGCACCGCCTGGTTGTCGCCGCTCTTCAGCAGGCCAATGGGAATCACCATGTCCAGTTCGCGCGCCCCCAGCCTGCTCAGCGCCGCCGCCTCCTGGTGCAGCGTGGACACCAGGTACGCGCCCAGCGGAAAGCCAATCACCACGCCCACCGGAACGCCGCTGCCGCTCAGCGCGTTGACCGCTGTCGAAACCCACACCGGGTTCACCATGGCGCAGGCAAAACGATAGCGTCTCGCCTCGTCGCAAAGAACCTCCACCTGCTTGCGAGTGGCGTCCGGCTTCAGCAACGTGTGGTCGATCACGGCGGCCAGCGACTGCCAGTTCGCCAGAGTTGCCGCGGCGAATGCGGCGGCGTCAAAGCTTCCGTGGTTGAACTCCGTATCCGCGTCCTGATGGGGGGTGGTTATACTCATGGGTCTTGCTCCTTGCCGGCGTCTTGCCGCGCTCAACAGGCGGCTCCACGCGCTCTACCAGCAGTAAGTATAGTGTCTGCCGCGGCGCGGAACAAAACAAATGGATGAAATTTGGCTTGGCCCGTTGCGGAGCTGGCCCGGAATGGGCACACGCGGTTGTCAGGCGGTCGCGCTCCACCCCTGGGGCTTGATTCCGCCACAGGGGTGGAGCGCAGCGCGATTACGACCACTGCAACGTTTGCACGGAATCGGCGGGCAGTTCGACATCCAGCGCCTGCGATCCCAGCACCAATTGAATTCGCTTCTCCGCGCCGCGATTGGTGAGCACCACCACAAAGCTCCCATCCGGATTGCGGAATCCCACGTGAGAGACAGCGCCCTTGGCGGTTTGCGGCGTGTTGTCGGCCACTCCATCGGTCTCAAAGACCTTGGCGCCCCGGCGCACGTGCTTCGAATAATGCGCCAACCCCCAGAACCGCGCCGTGCGCGTGACTTTGTGCGTCGCATTGTCCACCACTACAACGCCGGTCGATGGTCCATAACTGGGCTCATTCGGATCCCGGTGACCGATATAAGGAGTCCCATTTTCGTCCAGGGCCAGATTCCACATGGTGATCGACCGCGACCAGTTTCTGAATACACTGTTGGCCCACTCCGCCCAATAGGCCCAGCCCGTCAGCGGACTATAGTGCGAAGCGCCGCCCAGCTCCGGATCACGCCGCGGCCCGCCCTCGGTAAAGTACGCGCTCTTTTGCGGAAACGCATTATGCGCCTGGGTCATTCCCGTGACCTCGCCCCCATACCCGTGCCAGGCGACGCCGTCGATGAACTCATTGGCCGCCGGATCGCTCAGTTCGGCGATGGCGCGGCCCCACAGATCGAAGTTGTGGTCCAGAATCCAGATTTTGGTGGGGCAGTTCGACTTGCGCAACAGCGGACCCAGGAACTTTCTCACATACAATATCTCATCCTCCTGCGCCCACTGGCAGGCGGGATAACGGCCATCCACGGTGGTATCGACCTCGTTCTGTATTGTGATCGCGTCAATCGCCACGCCTTCGGCCTTGTACGAGTCCAGGAACTTCAGCGTATACCGCGAATATGGCTCCAGCGCGCTCTTGCGGATCGTCCCCCCCAGCATGGAGCGGTTGAACTTCATCCATCCCGGCGGACTCCACGGCGAGGAGAAAAGGAATAACTCCGGATTCAGCTTGCGCGCATCCCGCAGCACGGGAAGAATGTAGGCTTTGTCGTGGTCGATGGAGAACTTCTTCAGATCCGGATCGTCCTCATCGCTGTCGTCGAAGCTGTAGACTGACTGCGAATAGTCGCTCGACCCGATACAGGTCCGGCAGACATTCATCGCCATCTCGCCGGGATCGAAGAACTCGCGCATCAGGGCCGCCCGCTCGTCGTCGTGAAGCTGGCTCAGAATATAACAACTCGCATCCGTCAGCGCCGCGCCAAAGCCCAGAATCTCCTGCCGGGTCGCTTTCGGATTGAGCACAATCGCATCGGAGGCCACCTCCGTCACGGGCTTCCATGCCAGCGGCTCAGACACTGCGTGCCGCCGGTCCCGAAAGGTGCTCCAAACCTTCACTGGCCCTGAAGTCCCCGCACCGGCGGCCCAGGCAGGAATCCGGTTCAATACTGTCAATGCGGCTGCCGTGGCCGACGCCGTCTTCAAGAATCCTCTTCGTGAACTGCTCAACATTGTGCCTTTCTCCTTTGAACTGCCGCGCGCCCTACTCCGGATGGTCGGGCGACATCACGCAGATGTCGGGCAGGTTCCGGTAGCGCTCCGCGTAATCCATTCCGTAGCCGATCACAAACAAATTGGGAATGGAAAAGCCCACGTAGTCCGCCTCGATCTTTTCGATGCGGCGCGATGGCTTGTCCAGCAGCACGGCGATGCGCAGCGACTTGGGCTTCTGCTGCATGAACAGCTTGCGCAGGTAAGAGAGAGTCAGCCCGGTGTCCAGAATGTCCTCCACCATCAGCACATTCTTGCCCTCGATCGGGTGATCCAGATCCTTGATCAGCCTCACCGCGCCGGAAGTCCGCTGCCCCTGCCCGTAGCTCGAGGTGGCTACAAAGTCAAACGTGGCGTCGGCCTGTACAGCCCTCGCCAGGTCGGCTAAAAACGGCGCCGCGCCCTTCAGCACGCCCACCATCACCAGCTTCTCGCCCTTCATGTCTTGGGTAATCTGCGCGCCCATCGCGGCGACGCGTTCAGCAATCTGTTGGCGGCTATAAAGAATCTCAAGACCCTGGTAGTTGTGATCAGCCATGCACTCAGTATCGCCTGTATCCCGCGCCGAGCGACATGCGAGTCTGTGTAAATCCGGGTCATTTCGTTGCAGGGAAGCGTGTGGGGCGTTCCTTCTGCCCTCGCCCGTCTATACTTGAGGAGCGATGATTCCTTATTTGCACATTTGGAGTTTCAATTTGCCCACCTTTGGGCTGATGCTCTGGCTGGCTGCCGTCACAGCCGCTTTCATCATGGACCGCAGCTTCCGCCGCGCCAGCGTCACGGCCGATGCCCTGGGCATCGTCGCCGTCACCGTGATCTTCGGCATCATGGGCGCCAAGCTCTGGCACGTCCTCGACACCCCCATTGAGTTTCGCTATCTCGGCTGGAGCGTTCTGTGGCAAAAGGACGGATACGCCTGGTTTGGCGGGCTCCTCTTCGGCATCTGCGCGCTGCTTTTCCAGGGCTGGTGGGCCAAGATTGGCCGCCTGCGGATTTTGGATCTGGCTGCTCCCGCCGCCGCCATCGGGCAGGGCATCGGACGCATCGGATGCTTGCTCTCCGGCGACGGCGACTACGGTATCCCCACCAAACTGCCTTGGGGCATGAGCTTTCCCAACGGCATTGTGCCCACTCCATTAGGGGTTCGCGTGCATCCCGCGCCGCTCTACGAGTTTGCCGCCTATGTGCTCATCGGTGGCTGGCTGTGGTGGAGGCTGGGTAAGTCCCATAGCACCGGCGCCATCGTCGGCCAGTATCTGCTGCTCAGTGGAATCGCTCGTTTTCTAGTTGAATTTATCCGCCTCAACCCCAAGGTATTATGGGGTTTAACCAACGCCCAACTGGCCAGCGCCGGCTCCGTCCTTGCGGGCATCATTCTCATCGGCTGGGCCGCCACTCACCCCGCCACCGGCCCGGATGAAGCCGCCAACGCACCGGAAAAAGCCGCGTAAGAAAACGTAGAAGGTCGCTGGAACGGCAGGCCGGGGCCTTATCTCATCTCCCACGAATGCCCCGTGCCCCATCCATGCGCTTTATTTATGGCGCATGGGTAGGAAATGATGAACTCAAATGTTCGGGTGCCCCATCCTTCGCGTACTTTGCGAAGGGTGGGAAATGATGAACTCAAATGATTGGGTGCCCCATCCTCGGCACGTCTTTGTTTTTGTGCCGAGGGTGGGATAGCACAACTCTAAACAACTCGTCATCCTGAGCGAGCGCAGCGAGTCGAAGGACCTGCATTTGTTTTTTTGCTGACTAACGAATGAATATTCCGTGCCCCATCCATGCGCTTTTTTTATGGCGCATGGGTGGGAAACCACAAATCTCGATCAATCTGAGCGAAAAAACGCCGACTCATCACTCAAATGTGGGAATCTCCCGATGCGATTTGCGGCGTGGCGGAATATTCAACTCCACACCGCCTAAAGGCGCAAAGAGCTTTTGGATGGCTGTCCCTAAATCCTCTTCTGGACCTTCTGCTTTCGGAGCGTCTTCCACGTACGCAGTCAGTGCCGCCCGCAACTCCGCTTCCATCGAGCGCCCATTCAGCGCCGCGCGGACCTGCAGCCTGCGCTTGACCGTTTCATCGACATTGCGAATCGTAAGAGTAGCCATAAATCTATAATAGCGCATTTCTGCTAGCAATGCAAGCAATGCTAGCAATGCCTGCACTCTCCAATTTTCCTACAACCGCTTGATAAACGCCTGCGCCTCTTTCAGTTGCGGAAACAACCTCTCCTCGGACTTGAACTCCCGCGAGTGCACGCACCGCCGCACACCGCGCATCTTCACCGGATGTTTCAGATGCAGCATCTCGTGGAAGAGCAGGTATTCGATGGCGTAGCGCGGGCTCGACGGCCGGTCGAAGACGCGGCTCACCACAATGGTGTTGTGGGCGGCGTCGTAGTGGCCCAGCGACCGTTTGGCCATCCCCTCGCTCCAGGTCAGCTCCGGCCGCCCCAGCATCCCGCCGAAGAACTTCGCGTTCAGCGAGTCGAAAACCTCTTCCAGGTGGTAGAAGCGTCCCTCCGGCCCAAAGAACCGTTTGCTGCCGCGCGCGCCGCGAATCAACTCCGTCTGCCGGCTGACGGCGGCGCTCGAGGAAAATCGCTTATAACGCAGGTTGTGCCCTGCATCGATGGGCTTCTTGTAGAGTTTGGCCAGCAGTATATGCGCGATGGCGCGGATTACAGGCTCCGGCGCGCCCTCTAAAAGATCAGACAGGCTGACCGTAATCTGTCCCTCGCGCAGTCGAATTCGCGTATTCAGCGAGGTAAATCGCCGGAAGCGCACCGTCATGGGCGGCATCGGCGCCCGCGGACGCAACGCCCGGTACTCTTCCTGAAAAAGGTAAACAATTTCGCCAGCCACTCTGTACAGCTTACAGCGCTCAGCCGGCAGCTCACAGGTTGAGAGGTTGTCCTCAGAGTGCGTTGCTGCTCCTCACGATCAGAGTGAGCAGAACATGACAGTTGACAGCTTGACTGGGGGAATACAATCATTTGCATGCTTGATGACATACGAATATTGAGTGTCGAAAAGGACGGCGAAGACGGCCTGATTGTGGCGTTTTCAGACGGAACGACCGGCGCGTATGTAGTGGAGGAGCTGCTCAGGCTGAGACCCTGTCGGCAGCCAGACAAAAAGCCAAAGGGCAAGAATCTACCACCA
>OCZT010005976.1_pt1 | contig 12090 bp, 10 predicted proteins | sample 1539031 | NCBI WGS metagenome assembly OCZT01 (sample SAMEA3539308, study PRJEB22396) | soil metagenome | biome: tundra; feature: field; material: soil | place: USA | collected 2010-05 | depth 0.15 m
TCCAGTATTTGCTCAGGTGAGGACGCAGTTCGTTTTTTTTAGCGACCGCTGCACGGTCATGGTCGAAATGGTGTCCACGATTTTCAGCTCCACGAGCTTGTCGGCCAAGAGCCGCACCGTCCATCGCTGGTACCCGGCCGGCGCTTGCGAGCAGGCCAAGGCCGTCAGGCGCGCGTCAAACTCCCCGTCAAAAGTAGCGGCTCTGCGCTGGCGTTGGGGTTTGCGCGCCAGCGCCGCCTCCAGCCCCTCTTCGACGAACCGTTGCTTGAGGTGCTCGAGCGTGCGCGAGGTCACGCCCAAGGCCGCCGCCACGTCCGCCACTTTCCACGGATCCCCATGCTTGCCTGCGTCGCACAACAGCAGCGCGCGCGCGTGGATGAATTTTGCCGCCGTGGAGTTGCCGCTGCGGGTCTGCTCCGTGAGTTGATCGCGTTCCGTCCGGGTGAGGGTGACTTTGTAGCGATTAGCCATGCCGGAGCTGACTCCGGATTGCCGTACATCACAATACGAAATACTCAGTGTTACGAGATACTAGGTGGATCGCGGAACAGTCCGGCTCTTGCAAACCGATCAACCGAGGAGACAACGGGCTCCCTGCTGTTGCCCTCGGCCGGAAAGAGAGACTTTACGCCCGCACCAACATTGAGAAGCGCGCTCGCCGAAGAGTTTGTCCGCCAATGATTGCTCGGAGAACCGCCGCCGTGCCGGCTTACTCCCCAGCACGATTGGCAGGATCGTTGGACTGCGCTTGACCAACTCCGCTGCGTTTCTCAACCCTCGGTGGACTCCGCTCCGGTTTTTTGTTCTGCTACAGATCCCGCAGGGGGCAGGCACGAAGTTCACTGCACCGAACTCACCGGACGAACGACAGGGCATCGCGTTTATTCAGTACTCTAAACTACGAAAACGGTACAGGCTCGCAAGCAGCCTGATGGCGCGGCGAGCCGCGCGAAGGGAATGCCACCACAAAAGAAACCGCGGCGGGATCCGGGCGGAATTCGAGAGGAAATCGGTGCCGTTGGGACAAAATGCGGTCCATGTCTTTTCGCGGATGACTAACTCAGGCTCATGGGGCGAGCTGGCAAACTGCGCCGTAGCCGTAGCCCCCGGTTGCCGGCGATCTCAGCCACATAGATCGTCCCGGCAGCATCCAGTGTGAGACAATGCGGATAGCAAAAAAATCCCGGTTTTGCCCAGACCTGTGCCGGGCGCCCCTGCGAGTCGAACTCCACAATGGCGTTGTCGAGTCCAGCGGCCCCGTAGATTCGTCCGTCCGGTGCAGCGTGGAGGTCGTCCACGGAGTGCAGGCCGGACCATTCAGCCCGCAACGAACCATCGGAGTCGAACACCTGCCCGCGGTCGTTCCCGCGGTCCGACACGTAGAGCAGGCCGTCGCGGCCGAGCGTGATGACGTGCGGGGTGTGAAACTCGCCTGGCGCTGGGCCCCGCGTGCCCCATTCCAGCCGACGCCGGCCCGTTGCGCTGAATTTGATGATGCGCGAATTGCCGTAGCCATCCGCCACGAAAAATCCGCCGGTGGGCAGAATGCACACGTGGGTCGGTTGATAAAATAGACGGTCGCTGCAGCCATGTTCGCCATCGTGACCGAAGGTCGCGATCAGGATGCCAGCGGGATCGAACTTCATCACGAGGTGGCGGCCGACGTCGGTTACCCAGACGTTGTCCCACGGATCGTCGTGGAGCCCGTGCAACCAATGGCGCGTCTCCATCGGGATTGGTACGGTGCCGTGCAAATCGCAGGTATTGCTCTTGCGCTGCACGGCGGGGCCCACTTCGGGCAGCAGGCGGCCGTCCGGGTTGAGGCAGAGAAGAGGATGGTCGCCGCGATGTGCCACTTAGACCAAGCCCTTCCAAATCGACTGCGACTCCGCTGACTCGCTCAAGCCGGATGGCGGACGGCAATTTGGGCCAGGAGGGATCTTTGACGATCGCCGTGCGGGCCTTGTGCTGAAACGAAACGGCGCGAACTGAGTTCACGGTTTGGCGTTGGGTTGCGGCCTGACGAAGAGCAGCAGCACGGCGCAAATGGCGATGCAGCCGGCGGCGAATTGAAAGATCCGGCTGATATCGACATGGGCGTCCCGCAGCAGGCCACCGGCGTAGATCGTCGCCCCGCCAACCGCACACGCGCAAAAATTCAGCAGGCCGTAGCCGGTGGCACGGTAACGTGGGTCGGCGATCATGCAGAGAATGGGCATCATGTTTGTGTCGGCGAACGACCGGGCGAGCCCGTAGCAAACCAGTGCCATGAGGGCGACCGCGAGCACCGGCGTGCTGGAAGCGAGCAGGATGCCCGGAGCCGCTACGCAGAGCCCGATCATGGGGACAAGAATGCGAGCGCGCTCGTTGGAGCGGCTCCAGCGATCGGCCCAAGCGCCGCCGATCAGCATGCCCAGCAGGGCGGCGATATTGACGTAGCCGGTGGCGGACAGGCCGGCGGTCCCTTGGGAGAGATTGAATTGTTCGTTGAGGTAGGTGGGCATCCATCCCATGACCGCCCATCCGGCGACTCCGAGCAGGCCCCAATAGAACAGCGCCAGGATGAAGGCGGGGCGGCTGAAGAGGCTGACGATGGCTTCGACGAAGCGGACCTTTGGCACGGGTTCCGGTGTCGTCCCGGCCGGCCGACCGGTTGGGGGCGGGTCTCGCAACAGGAAAAGGATCACGAACGAATAGCTAATACCCATGAGCCCCAAAAGACCGAACGCATACGCCCATCCATGGCGTTCGGCGAGCCAGCCGCCGATACCGCCAAGGGCGGACCCGACCATTACACCGCTCAAATGGACGCCGTTCGCGAGCGAGCGGGTCGGGCCGCGGTGATAATCAGCGATCAAGGCGAGGGCCGCCGGAATATAGCAGGCTTCGCTGACGCCCATCAACGCCCGTGTCAGCAGCAGCTGATCGTAGGTCTTGGCGTGCGAGGTGAGCCAGGTGACGAGCGACCAGACGAACAGGCTGCCGACGATCACGCGACTCCGGTTGAAGCGGTCGGCCAAAAAACCGGCGAACGGGCTAAGCACGGCGTAGACCAGCAGGAACACCGTGGTCAGCAGACCGAACTGCGCGTCGGTCATCGGAATCGCCTCCTTGATCGATCCACGCATCGTCGTGATCATCACACGATCGAGGTAGTTGAGACAGCCTACCACCCAGAGCAGGCCGACAACCAACCACGCGCGGGGCGCGAGCCTGTTTTCAGTGGTCATGACAAAAAGTGATTCCGCCTTCCGCCGTCAGGACCGCTTTGCTGGCGCGCCCCGACGGGAACTGGCGGGTCGCGTGGCGTGCTCGCATCGGTTGCGGGACATCAATAGCCCTTGTCCCAGCGAGTCTCGATGTTCGCGGCGATCGACTCCGACACCCACACGTCGGTGCGGAGGGTCTGCAGGATAGACTCGGGCACGCGTGGGGTCACCGGGCCATGCAGAACAAGGCGCGTGGTGAGGCGCTGCCAGGAGGCAAAGGAGCCATCGACGGTGATCGCGTGCATGTCGATGCGATGCTTGGCGGCGATAACCTCAGCTGGCCCGATGGTGGCGGCCTTGGGCGGCACGGCGCAGAGATCGCCGCTCATACCAAAACAGCCGTGGAGTGAATTCTGTGCGATGGTGAAGGGACTGAGCGTGCACACCCGTGGGCCCATTTTCTTCCATTCCTCAAGCGCACCAGCGAACTCCGGCGCATCGGGCTCGATGAAGGCGAGATGACCGGTCCAGCCGGGGCCACTGTAACAGATGTCGGCGCCGCCGAGGTCGGCAAGCATTTTGCCATAGTCTTTCAGGTTCTTGTCCGTGAAAATATGAACCTGTTTCTCGGCCGGGCGGAGATTGCGGTCGAGCTGGACCCAGAAAAATTTCTTGAAGGCATGACCGAAGCCGAACTCCCACGACTCGGGTGCGATTCGGCCCTGATCATCGGCGTATTCATCCATGTTGAACGTGTGCAATTTCCGGCAGTTGACGCGGGCGCGGTTGAGCATCCGCGCGAGCTTCGCGTAGCCCGGCCAGGGGTTTGGCATGATCATCACGAGCGGCTGGCCGGCCTCCATGGCCGTCTTGATCCGGAAGAACATGTCCGTGATCCAGAGGAACTCGACCTCGGCGTCGGGCACGACTGTGATGCGGAAGTCGGGATTGCGGTGCTTTGCAATGTCCTCGCGCTTGATTTGGCGGACACGGGCGATCGCCTTCGTGTCGCGGAAGGGAATGAAGTCCGCCGGAGCGAACGTGAACTTATGGGATGCTTTTTTCATAGACAGAGTGTCCGTTGACCCAAGTGCGGGCGGCGGTAAGGTTCTCATCCCAGAGCACGAGGTCGGCGGCGGCGCCGGGCTCAAGGCGGCCCCGGCGGTCGAGGCCGAGGAGGCGCGCGGGATTGAGCGTGCCCATGGCCCAGACCTGCTCGGGCGGGAGATTGAGCCAGCGCAGGAGGTTCGCCATGCCGCGGTCCATGGTGAGTGCGCTGCCGGCGAGGAAATTCTTGGTCTCGTGGCGCGCGGCTTCGCGCGGAGACACTTTTATGCGAAACCCCCAGGGTGTGTCGTAGACCCCAGCGGGCAGGCCGGCGCCGATGTTGGAGTCTGTGATCAGAATGACCCCGGTCCAGGTCTTGGCCACGACGGCGGCCCGGATGGCGGTAGGGTGGACGTGCACTCCGTCAGCAATAAAGTCCACACTGGCGCGTGGGTCGGCGAGGATGGTTTCGACCGCACCAACCGGGCGAACACCCGGTTCGGTCTCGGGTGGCGCATAGAACACGTCATAGAAGTGGGTGGCGTGCACGGCGCCGGCATCGAGCGCCGCTTCGGTCTGCTCGACGCTAGCCCGTGTGTGGGTCAGGAAGACGGTAACTTTCTCCTGCCGCAGGCGGCGGATGACCGGCACGATATTGGGCGTGTCCGGGCTCACCGACATGATGGCGAGCCGACCCGCACAGGCGGCGAGAATCCGCTCCAGCAACGCAAGGTCGCCGGGCAGGGTTGGGCACGCGGCGCCCCCGACGGCCATGAACGGCCCTTCGAGGTGCAGCCCGGGGATGTTGACCTCGCGCACGGACGGAATCGCCGCGGCAATTTCGCCGAGTTGCTCAAACCAATTGTCGCGGATCTGCGGCACGATGGTGGGCAGGACGGTCGTAACGCCAAACCGGCCCAGCTCGCGGGCGGCGGAGCGCAGGCCGTCGGGACCTGACTCGTAGAGACTGTGCATGATCCCATGCGTGTGCACGTCGATCAGGCCGGGGGTCAGCAGGCGTTCCGCCCCGTTGATGATCTCAGCGTCGGCCGTGGATTCAGCGCCGGCATTCCCGATCGACGCGATGCAGCCGTCGCGCACTAGCACATCGCCGAGCCGGATGAGTTTGCCGGGTTCGACGAGACGGACGTTGCGGATCAACAGGGATGACATGGCAGGCAGCTCGCTCAGGGTTTTATGAGGGCCAGTGCCTTGGCGACGGTCAGGCCGTCGTGGACGATGCCCATGAGGGCCTTGGTGATGCTGGCTGGGTTGGCGTGCTGGATAATGTTGCGGCCGTAAACGATGCCGGAGGCCCCCTGCGCCAGGAGGTCGTGCGTGCGCTGGAGGATTTCGCGGTCGCCGACTTTGCCACCGCCGCGCACGAGCACAGGAATGCCGCCGGCGGCCTCGATCACCTTATGATAGCGGCTCACATCGTCGGTGGGGTCGGCCTTGATGACGTCGGCGCCGAGTTCGACGGCCTGCCGGACGAGCGCGATGATTTTTTTCTCGTCGCCGTCGACCATGTAGCCGCCGGCCTTTTCGTTCGGCTGGAAGACGAGCGGCTCGACCATCACCGGCATTCCGGCGCGCCCGGCGACGGGTTTGAGGCGGAGGATGTTTTGCACACACTGTTCGCCGACCTCGGGTTCGCCGGGGATTTGAAACAGGTTCACGCACATGCACGCGGCGTCGAGACGGAGCGCCTGCTCGACCGGTTCGTCTATCATGCGGCTGTAAAGCGTGCGCGGAAGTTTCTTGCCGTAAACGTTGGCGACGTCGACACGCAGCACGAGCGAGGGTTTGAAGCGCCCCGGCAGGGATTGGAGATGTCGTGCCTGGCCGGTGCTCAGCTGGATCGCATCGGGCGCGGCGGCCACGATGATCGCGACGGCGCGCCCGATGTTTTCAATGCCTTCGTGGAAGGCGAACTCGTTGAAAAAACCATGATCGATCGCGACATCAAAGCAGCGCCGGGACAAGGGATGAAAGAGACGGTTGAGACGGTAGGGAGTCATTGGTGGTGGGTTGCGTCGCGGGATTCGCCTAATAGCCGGGCGAGCCGTGCGCGGTGATAGGCGTAGCGCTGGGCCGAAGTCATCTTGGCGAGGTCGGGAGAACCGTCGGTGTGCTTGGGCCAATCGGCCGTTTCCACGGCCCTGACCCGCGGTCCGGCCAGCGGGTTGTTGCGCACCTCGACGGTCGCGCGCCGGGCCGCTTGGCCGTCGTAGCTCATCGTCTGGTCGGTGAGCACGAGATCCTGATCGAGGGGCCGGTGGGGCTTGATGCCTTTGCCTTGGAGCGCACCGTGGTAGGCGCGGACGGCCTCTTCGGGGCCGAGTTCGCCGGCGGTGATGCGGCACAGTGTCTCGATGAACGCGAGTTGGTGTTCGGCCTGGTTGATCTTGCGGCCAAAGAGGGCGACGTGCGCGCCGTATTTCTGGGCATCGTGGATCAGCTTGAATGCGTCGTAGGTCGTGCCCGCGCTGCCGCCGAGGACGCCGACCACCAGATTAGGGTCGTACTGCGCCAGTTCCTCCATCGCTTTAGGCCCATGATAGACGATCTTGAGAAAAAGGGGGCGGCCGGCTTCTGGGACGCCGGCCAGGATGCGCAGGATATTGTCGTTGATGAATTCGCCGAACTTCTCCGCCGGGATGCCGCTCGCGACGTTCGGATCGAATACCTCAAGGAAATAGCGGAACCGCTTGCGTTCGGCTTCCTCGCGAAATTCTTTGAACCAACGCAGTGCCTCACGATCCTGCCGCAGTTCGTTCACGAAGGTGATGGAATAGAGGCCGAGATTCGCGCCAGGAAACTCGTCGCCCGTGCGGTCGCATTCGATCCTGCCGCATTGAATGTGATCGATGCTGGCGCTGCGGAAGGGTTGGGAGGGTTCGCGGACGTAGCAGCCATGGCGGATCGCCCACACATCCGTGGTGTCATTGGCCCGCGCGGCCGGAGTCACGGACGAATCGCGGAACAAACCTTCCTTGATGCTCAACTGTTCGCTCACGTAGGCGGACATGAGCATGATGTCGATCAGCCCCTGGTGCACGACTTCGCGGATGATATCGAGGAACTCGGGCAGATTGCGGTAGCCAAACTCCTCGCGGGTCCACACCTCCGGGGAGAAGCGCGCGGGGCGTTCGCCGCGTTGGGCCAGATAACCGCGGGGTCCCGGGGCACGCACGCCGAACGCCATGTCGGCATCCTTGGCGTCGGCCAGGATAAACGCCCGGGAGGAGGGCGTGGCCCGGATTTCGGCGAGTTTGGCGTCGAGGGATTTCATGTGGCGATGGCGTGCCGACCGATGCTGGCGGATTGAACTGTCGTCAGACGTTTTCCACGGTGGCGGCCGCCTGCGAACGCAGCGCTGCCGTGAAGAGGCGGTGGCTCAGCGCGGTGTCATCCGGGGTGAGGCAGCCGGCCGATGGACGCAGCGGGTGTCCATGGACAATCTCGTAGAAAAACGCGGCCGTCATCTGCAGAATGGAGTCGGAGAATCCGAACTCGAAAATCTCGCCCGTGATCGTTTTGAAGGCGCTGGTGTAACCCAGGTCGATCTCCTGCCAGCCTTGTTCTCCGCCGGTGTAGGTCAGGAGTTCGAGCCGTTTGGGGTTTTTTGTGGAGAACCGAGCCGACGACTTCGTGCCGTAGACCTCGACATACCAAGTGTCCTTCTGGCCGGGGGCGATCCGCTGGGTCTTGAGCGTCCACGGGAATCGCGTCCCCTGGCGGTCCTCGGCTTCACACAAGAGTGTGGCATTGTCCCACGTCTCGCATGGCACCATCCCACCTTTTCCATCCGGGCGTTGCTCGACGATTTTTGAAAGAACAGCGCGGACATTGCGCGGTGTCCAGCCGGCACGGAAGGGGAAATGGCAGGCGTGCAGACCGAGATCGCCCATCGCGCCGTATTCCCCGTTGATCCGGTTCAGACGTTTCCAGTTGATGGATTTGGCGGGGTCAAGGTCACTGGAGTGGAGGAACCCGGTGTTGACCTCGATGATCCGGCCGAACGCGCCGGTCTCCGCCAACTGAAAGAGGCGTTGCACCCCCGGGAAGAATGGGAACTCCGACGAACACCGGACCACGAGGCCGGGGTGTTCGCGGATGGCCGTCAGGATCGCCGCGTTGGCCGCCTGGTCGATGCCGAAGGGCTTTTCGCCCAGCAGGTGCTTGCCGCCCCGGACGATGGCCGCGAAAAGCTCGGCGTGTAGGTTGTGCGGCACCGCGCAGTAGACGGCGTCCACGTCGGGATTCGCGACCAGTTCGCGGTAATCCGTGGTGGCTTGCCGGATCGTCGGAAAGTTGCTTTTGAACCAATCGACGCGACCGGGCGGTGGGGAGCTGTCGCAGATGGCCGTGATTTCCGGGCGGAAGTCCAGATCCTCCAGATGGCACCAGCGCGCCACCGCGCTGGCAATTTCCCGCCCCATCAATCCTAGACCGATGATTCCAAAGCGCACGGTTTTCATGTCCTGAATAGTGGTTGAAGATATTGCGCCTCAGTAGCCGAGTTCCTTGGCGGTCTCGCCGATGGCTTCGTCGATGAGGTCGAGGCCTTTGTGCAACGTGTCCTCGTCCATGACAATAGGCGGGCTCATGCGCAGGATGTGGCCGGCGGGGATCCAGGCGAGGCCCTTGCGGAAGGCTTTCTGGTAGACCAGCGTGCCGGCTTGGTCGAAGGGCTCCTTGGTCGTGCGATCCTTGACGAGCTCAATGCCCATGAGGCAGCCCTTGGCGCGGACGTCGCCGACAATCTTGTGCTGCTCCTTCATGCGCTGCATGCGCTTGAGGGCGAGGTTGCCGAGGTGGGTGGCATGCTCAAGGAGGTTTTCCTCCTCGATGACTTGGGTGGAGATGAGCGCCGCGGCGCAGGCCATGGGGTTGCCACCATAGCTGCTCGAGGCGGAGATGCTCTCGAAACACTCTTGGAACGGTGCGCGCACGGCGACGCACGTGACCGGGAAACCGTTGCCGAAGCCTTTGCCCATCGTGACGACGTCGGGCACGACTCCCCAGTGTTCCATGCACAGCCACTTGCCGGTGCGGCCCCAACTGGTGAGCACCTCGTCAGCCATGAGGAGAATTTTGCGGGCGTCGCAGAATTTCCGGAGCTTGGGGAAAAAGTCGTCGGGCGGCATGACGGAACCACCCCAACCTTGGATGGGCTCGAGCACGAAACCAGCGACGGCGCCGATGGTGGCCTTGTCGAGGTATTGGCCGTAGAATTCGATGTATTTGTCGGTGTCGATCGAACCGTCGGGCTTGGCCCAAACGGGGTGATAGGGATCGGGGCGCGGCACCATGTGCGTGCCCGGGGCGCGGACGGCGCCATAGACCTGGGAGCGGATCTGGCCGAGTGAGACGGCCCCATAGGTCTTGCCGTGAAAATCATTGAAGCAGCTTACGGTCTCATGTTTGCCGGACGCGGCCCGGAGCACGCGGATACCGGCCTCGACGGCGGCGGTGCCGGAGTCGTAGAGTTGGAACGCGGTGAGATCGCCCGGCAGGATGGCGGCGAGCTTTTCCATCAGCTCGGTCTTGATCGGCGTGGTGAAGTCGTGGGCGTTCATCAGCTGCGAGGCGGCCTTGGCGATACCCTCGCTGATCTTTGGATGGCAGTGGCCGAGTGTGGTGACGTAAATGCCAGAGGAGAAATCAATATATTCGTTGCCGTCGACGTCGCGCAGGACGCAACCGGTGCCCGACTCGAAAGAGACCGGGAACAGCTTCACTTGGCCGCTGAGGCCCTTGAAGTGCTTCGTGCAGCGGTCGTGCCAGTGCTTCGATTGCGGTCCGGGCGGCGGCACGGGCAGATGGGGGACGCGCTGCAGATCGACGCGACCCCACTTTAGGGTCGAGAAGGACGGGGGAACGGAGGTATTCATGGGAAAGGAATCAGGGCGTGACGGTGATGATCTGGGTTCCGAGCCTGGCGAAGCGCTTGAGCGCGGCGGCGGGGGCGGCAGTGTCGGTGATGAAGATGGCGACGTCGGCCAGCGTGCCGTTGCGGGCGAGGGCGGTCTTGCCGATCTTCGTGCCGTCGGCCAGCAAGCAGGACTTGGCCGCGACGCGGCGCATGAGCTTGTCGACGCGAGCCAGTCGGAGGTCGGAGTTGTAGATGGCGCCGTCGGCTCCGATGCCATCGGCACCCTGGAAGGCGAAGTCGGCGGCGAACTGCTCAAGGCAGTGCTCAGTGGCGGGGCCGGTGAGATCGGGGCTGCCCCGGCGGATGACGCCGCCGAGGAGAATCACCTCGACGCCCAGCGCGTGCTGCAACTCGGACGCGACCGCCAGACTGGGGGTGATGACGGTGAGGTCCTTGCCGTCCTTCAGCAGGGCGGCGAGTTCGAGGGTGGTGGTGCCGGTGTCGAGGATCAGGCGCTGGCCGGGCAGAATGAGCTTCCGGGCCTCCCGCGCGATGGCTTGCTTGGCCGCCCTGTGGTGCTCTCGGCGATCGCGGTAATCGAACTCCAGCATCATCCGCTCGGTGAGCACGGCCCCGCCGTGCGTGCGCTGGATATGCGACTTGCCTTCGAGTGCCATGAGGTCCCGGCGAATCGTCATCACGCTGACGTCGAATTCACGCGCCAATTCTGAGGCGGACACGCCCGGCCGCGCGGCGAAACGTTTGCGGATCTGGGCCTGGCGGGCGGCAGACGGCAAATTTTTCACGGCATGATTCGGCGGCGAAATGTTATATGATGTCAAATAGATAGCAAAGAGAACAAAATATAACATTTGCACGCGGTGATCGGACCGCACAGTTTGAAGCTCGCCCATGCAGCCCACTTCCAATCCCGCGGCCGCCACCCTGTGGGCGGGCGCCGCCACGGCTGATCTTACGCCGCAGAACAGTGTTTTTCTTTTTGGCTACCCGCATGTGTCGCGCCATAGCACCGGAATTCACGACCGGTTGGAATCGGTGGCGCTTTTCCTGCGTCACGACGACGAGAAGATTCTCTTCATCGCGAACGACCTGATTTTCGTTGGTAAGCAGCTCACCAATGAGGTGCGTCATCGCATTAGCGTCCAGGCAGGGGTGCCGATGGGTGCGATTGCCATCACGGCAACCCATACGCATTCGGGGCCGGTGATGGCCGACTGCGTGAGCAACAGTGCCGACCCGGTGGTGCCGAAAGCCGATCCAGATTACCTGAAACGGGTGGCCGACAGCATGGTGGAGGCGGGTTGCGCAGCGGTCCGATCCGCCCTACCCGCCGAGGCGGGGTTCGCGCTCGCTCACGCGAAGGGTGTGGGCACGAACCGCCACGATCCGGCCGGCCCGGCGGATCCTGAGGTTCCGGTATTGGTTGTGCGTGCTATAGCTGACCACCGACCCTTGGCCTGCATGGTGGCTTACGCGATGCACCCCACCGTGCTGCATGAGGACTCGACGTTGATCAGTGGCGATTTTCCCCATTTCACCCGGCAGTATTTGCGGGCGCAGGGGGTGTTGCCGAAAAATTGTCCCGTTCTCTACCATAATGGCGCCTCGGGAAATCAAAGCCCGCGTCACGTCACCCGGGAGAACACATTTGCTGAGGCCCGGCGACTCGGCGAAATGCTTGGGACGTCCATCGCGGGAGTGATTCCGGGCCTCGTCTTCACGCGGACACTCCCACTGCGCGCGCGGAGCGTCCCTGTACCGCTGCAAAGGCGAACGCTGCCGCCGGTGGCTGAAGCCGAGGCCCGGGCTCACGAGGCCCGGACGCAATTTGAGGCCCTGCGCTCGGCGCAGGCTCCGCGGACGGCGGTGCGCACGGCCGAGTGTGACTGGTTTGGGTCGGAGGAAACGGTGGCGCTGGCTCGCGCGGCTGCG
>OCZT010005977.1_pt1 | contig 12090 bp, 11 predicted proteins | sample 1539031 | NCBI WGS metagenome assembly OCZT01 (sample SAMEA3539308, study PRJEB22396) | soil metagenome | biome: tundra; feature: field; material: soil | place: USA | collected 2010-05 | depth 0.15 m
TTGGCGTGACTGGAGTTCAGACGTGTGCTCTTCCGATCTCAATTCGAACTGCTGGGTACTGGACTCGACGACAATAGCGGCTGGGATGGCGCGACGGTGAGGTTCACGGTGACACCTGTGCGTCTCGAGGCGGCCATCACGTTGTTGGGTGAAGTGCTCACCACACCAGCATTTAGGGAGCGCGACGTGGAGCGGATCAAGGCCGAACGTCTCGCCGAACTCCTGCGGCTGCAGGCGGAGCCGCGAGGTTTGGCGGACGCGAAATTTTCGGAATTTCTTTATGTCCCGGGGTCTCGATACGCGAAGCCGGAAGGCGGGAATCTGGTGTCTGTGAGCAGCCTTGACACAGCGAAAGCAGCTGCGTTCCACATCCGTTACTATGCACCCCGCACGACGACACTGATTTTTGTGGGAGACGTGACGTTTGAGCAGGCGATGCTCCTCGCTGAGCGCGCACTCGGTGCGTGGAATGGCGGCGTGCCGACGGTCGAGGCGGTGGACGACCGGACCGTGTCGGAGGCACGGCGGGTCATAGTGGTCCATAAGGCCGACGCACCACAGTCCGAGTTGCGAGTCGGGCATCGCGGCGTTCCGCGCCGCCACGCAGACTACTTCCCGATCATGGTGATGAACGCCGTGCTCGGCGGACTCTTTTCTTCGCGCATCAATCTCAACTTGCGCGAGCGGAATGCCTTCACGTACGGCGCGCGCTCAGCGTTCGACTGGCGCCGTGGTTCGGGACCGTTCGTCGTCTCCACCGCGGTCAGGAGCGATGTGACCGACGCTGCTGCTCGCGAGATCATTGGCGAGATTACGAAGTTGCGAGAAGAAACCATCGGCGACGGAGAGCTCTCGCTGGCAACCGCGTATCTCGACGGTGTGTTTCCAATCCGGTACGAGACAACGAATGCGGTGGCTGACGCCATTGCTGTCGCCGAGATGTACAATCTCGGCGAGGACTACTACGATCGGTATCGCGAGCGGGTGCGAGCGGTGACGGTCGCGGACATACGTCTCGCGGCGGAGACGCACCTGCATCCGGACGAACTGCTCGTGCTCGCAGTCGGCGACGCGCATGCCATTTGCGAACCGCTTCGCCAACTTGCGCTGGGTCCAGTCGAGGTCCACGAGGTGGAGGAACAGGGGGCGTCGCCGTGAGTACGGAAGCGCAGATCGGCAGCAGGCGCATTTACACGGGCCGCGTGATAAACCTCGATATGGATCGCGTGAGATTTCCGGATGGCAGCTCAGGCGAGCTGGAAATCGTGCGACATCCCGGAGCAAGCGCGGTGCTGCCTTTCCTTGGAAATCCGGCTGGCACAGACCCAGAGATGCTGCTCATCAGGCAGTACCGGTACGCCGCGGAGTGCTATTTGTACGAGATTCCAGCCGGTCGGCTCAACGCCGGGGAGTCGCCAGAAACATGCGCGCGGCGGGAGCTCCTCGAGGAAACCGGATGTTCAGCAGAACAGGTCCTGTTTCTGACGTCGATGTACACCACGCCGGGATTCACCGACGAGCGCATCCATCTGTTCGTTGCTTCGGGGCTCTCACGGGGTGAGACACAACGCGAGGCTGACGAGTTCATCGAGGTGGTCACAATGCCGATGTCGCGAGCGCTCAAGATGGTCGAGCGCGGCGAGATTCAGGACGCGAAAACGGCACTGGGCTTGCTGTATGCGGCTGGCTTCTGTGCCGGGAGGTGAGGATGACGCCGAGCCACCCCCGGCCCATACCAACCACGGAGTCGCGGTGCTGTCCCCGTTTAGGGACACGAAGATCCAGTCCTGAGGACATGTGCGCGAGACGTCTGTCTTGTAAGTGATTGTAGTAGTATGTCTTAAGATCAAGACCGGTTCGCAACCTTGTGGCACGCTCCCTGCGTTCATTATCGGCGGGTTCAACCGACTCAGCCGAATAGAGGACGTGTCCATGGGACGAACAGCGCTCAAAGTTCGTGGGATCGCCGAGCTGAGGGAGATCGACGATACTGCGCTCGTGAATGCGTTTCTCATGGGTGAGAGCCGCAGCTTCGATGTGCTCGTTGAGCGTTATCAGGCACGGCTGCTGAACTTTGTCTACCGCATTGTCGGAGACCGCGAGCGCGCAGAGGATCTCGTCCAGGAGGTGTTCATCCGTGTTCATCGGCACCTCGGTCGATTCGACCGGTCGAAGAAGTTCTCGACATGGATCTACACGATTGCATCGAATCTCGGGAAGAACGAACTGCGCAACCGCGCGCGGAATCCGCTGGTACTCTTTACATCCATCACACAAGGGTGGGATGACGAAGAGCGCGCTCTTGAATTCGAGGATCCCTCCGCTCGACCGGATGACCAGTTCAGGAAGAGGCACGTAAAGGAGCTGGTGGAGCAATCGGTGGCGAAGCTGCCGAAACACCACCGGGAAGTCTTCGTTCTTCGGGAGATCGAGGGACGCTCATACGAGGAGATTGCCGAGATCACGCATTGCAATCTCGGCACGGTGAAATCGCGGTTGAATCGGGCCCGGAACTCGTTTGCGGAGATCATCGAACCGGGACTACGGTAGGCAGCTGGAGAGTGTCGGGGGGAGGAGGGGAACCCAGTTCGCGTGAGCGGGTACCGTAAGCGTCCCACCCTTACCCGATGGACTGCCGGATCTTCCGCTCTCAACACCTCGATTACCTCGACGCGACGCTGCCAAGCCATCAGATGACAGCGATGCAGGCGCACGTTACGGCCTGCGTGTGTTGCGCGCGACTTGAAGTGGCGCTGCGACGGGGTTTGATGATTGCGCACAGCCTGCCTTCCATCAGGCCGTCTGCGGGCTTTGGCGCGCGCCTGCGTGCCGTATATTCCGCCCATGCCACCGACGGTGATGCGCGCGCTCAAGACGGCACTAGAGAAAAGGGCGTTCGATCGTGCCTATCTCTTCCACGGTGACGATGACTACCTGAAAGAAGAGAAGGTTCGTGCGGTCATCGAGCGCGCGACCGAAGCAAGCACGAGGGATTTCAATTTGGAAGTTCGGCGAGGCGCTGAGGTGGACGCTGCGGCGCTAGGGCTCTCGCTCGACGCACTTCCGATCATGGCGGAACGGCGCGTGGTGATAATCCGCGACGTCACGCTTCTCAGAAAGGATGCACGCGCGACGCTCGATCGGTACCTGAAGCGGCCGGCGGGTGATGTCGTGGTCGTCCTCGTCGCCGGCGGCTCGACCAAGCCGGACTCGGCGCTGTTCGAACGTACCACGGCGATCGAGTTTCGGCCACTAACCGAGGACGAGCTTGCGAAATGGGTCTTGCGTCGCGTCGCGGGGCTCGGAACGAACATCACTCCGCATGCGACCGGCCTGCTTTGCAGCGCGACGGGGAACGACCTCGCTCTTCTCGCTGGAGAAATTGAGAAGCTGCGGAGCTTCACGAACGGCGGCGAGATCGACGAGGTGGCCGTCGGTGCGGTAGTCGGCGTACGTCGAGGGGAGACGCTCGGCGATCTACTGGATGCAATGGGGCAGCGCGACGGCGCGACGGCCGTCGCGCTGCTGGAGCGGGTGCTCTCACAGCCGAAAACAACGGCCGTGTCCATCGTGATGGCGCTGACGACACAAACGCTGGCGATCGGTTGGGCGATTGCAGCTCGCGAGTCTCCCGGGCGAGGCTTTCCGCAGCAGCACATCGAGCGGAATTTTTACAATTTCCTCGGGGAGAACCGGTCGTCAGTGGTGGGAAGGCCCTGGAATGAGGCGGTGAAGGGATGGGCGCGCACCTTTCACCATTGGGACGGCGCGTCCATCGACCATTCGCTAGAGCTGCTGCTGGCCGCAGACGCTTCGCTCAAGGAGACGCGCGTCTCGTCGGAAGAGCAGCTGCTCGCGACACTGCTGCTTGCGATTTCCGCGAACACTTCAAGGCGCGAGGCCGCGTGACGGCCACGCCTCACGTGCACTCCTCGTTACGATGCGAACTCTGCGTAGCGCGCTGATCACCGCTTCCCTCGTCGCTCTTGGTGGCCCGTGCGCAGCACAGGTGACGGGCATGAGCGCCGCCGACTCGGCGTTGCGGCGGGCCCAACGACTCGCTGCCGACGGCAATACGATTGCAGGCCGCGCGGTAGCAGAGTCCGTGCTGGCGGTATCGCCCGAGGGGTCGCCGCCGTATGTAGACGCTCTCTTCTGGCGTGCGATGCTGGCCGGATCGGCGGATCAAGCGCGTCGTGACTATCTCCGCATCGTGGTCGAGTTCTCGCTTTCCCCACGCGCGGAAGATGCGTTGCTTCGCCTGGCACAACTGGAAATTGCGCGTGGCGACCGCGCTGCGGCGAAGAAACATCTCGAGCAACTGGCGATGGAACATGCGACGGGACCGTCCCGCGCGCAGGGACTGTATTGGTTGGGCCGCGTCCTGATGGACGAAGGGGCGATGATGCAGGCATGCGCATCCCTGTCAGAGGCGAAGTTGCGCGTAGCCAGTACTGCCGTCGAGCTCGCGAATCAGATCGGCTACTACGCGCGACCCTGTGGAGCCGTCCAGCGCGCGGCCGATTCCGCACACGTGGACTCAATCGTGCGAGCAGACTCGATTTCAAGGACCGACTCGGTCACACACGCCGATTCAATGGCAAGCAGTTCGCGTACCAGTGCAAAGAACGCGGCGCGAAATGTGCAGCGAGGCGAAACCAAGAGACCCGCATGGTCCGTGCAAGTTGCAGCATTTGCCTCGGAGGAAGATGCAGCGCGGCTCGCGAAACGGCTTCGTTCGCGAGGGTACGACGCGCGGGTAACGACAGAGAAACCATTTCGAGTCCGGCTCGGGCGCTTCGCGAAGCGCGACGACGCGGTACAGTTAGCGCTGAAACTCAAGGCCGCACAGACGGTGGCGATTGTGGTAGAGGCCGAAAGACCGTGAGCCGCGAGCCGGCGACACCGCTGATGCAGCAGTACCGGGAGATCAAGGCGCGACACCAGAACGCGATCCTGTTTTTCCGAATGGGAGACTTCTATGAGATGTTCTACGAAGACGCGGAGATTGCCGCCCGAACGCTCGGCTTGACGCTCACCTCGCGGAACAACGGCGCCGCGGCCGAGGTGCCGCTTGCTGGCGTGCCCGTGCGGGCGCTCAACGATTACCTGCGCCGTCTGGTCCAGCAGGGGTTTCGCGTCTCGATCTGCGAACAGGTGGAAGACCCGAAGCTCGCAAAGGGGATTGTCCGACGTGAGGTGGTCGAAACGATTACGCCCGGCGCGGCATTCTCGGACGACCTGCTCGATGGTACGCGTAACAATTTCTTGTGTGCACTGCAAGTCACGGGCGAGTTCGCCGGCATCGCTGCGGTGGACGTTTCCACGGGTGAGTTCCGGCTCGTCATCGCGCATCAACGCGATGTCGATGCGGCGTTAGCACGGCTTGCGCCTCGTGAAATCCTCGTTCCCATCGGCGACGGCGACGCGCAGGCGCTCACACGAGGACTCGACGCGCTCCTGACGGAACGGGAAAGGTGGGAGTTTGAGGCGGGCCTCGCGGCGCACGCACTGGCCGACCAGTTCGCGGTACGTTCACTGGAGGGCTTCGGGATTGGAGACGATGATGCCCCGGCGATCGGCGCCGCTGGCGCGCTGCTTCGGTACGTGCGCGAACTGCAGCCAGGTGGCGTTCCGCACCTCGCCCGTCCCGTGGTGGAACGTCCCGGCGGCATCATGCCGATCGACGAGATGACGCGGAGAAATCTCGAGCTGGTGGAGTCCCTGCGTGGCGGCGATTCGTCGGGTACGCTGCTCGGGGTTCTCGATCGAACCCAGACGCCGATGGGGGCGCGGACGCTGCGGCAATGGCTCCTCGCGCCGCTCACGGATACGGTCGCGATCGACGCACGGCTCGACTCGGTGGGCGCGTTTGTGCAGGACTCTGTCGCACGGACGGCATTGCGTTCGGCGCTTGACGGCGTGCGCGACGTGGAGCGTCTTGCGGGGAAAGCTGCGGCACGCCGAGCGAACCCGCGTGAATTACGAGCGCTCGGGGACTCCCTGATGCGACTCCAAGACGTCGAATCGGCGCTCGCCCGCACGACGCCCGCCGGAGTGCTGGTGACGCTGCTCAGCGCGTGGGACTCCTGCACGGATCTCGCGGCGGAGATTCTCCGGACGCTGGCGCAACGGCCGCCGGCTGCGATCGGCGAGGACGCGGCGGAAACGATCGCCACAGGCGTGGACGCTGAACTCGACGAACTGCGCGTGATCGCTCTTGGAGGCAAGGATGCCATCGCCTCCCTGCAGGCTTCGGAGCGGAAGCGTACGGGGATCACGTCGCTGAAGATCGGATACAACAAGGTCTTCGGATATTTCATCGAAGTCACGAACGCGAATGCCCGGCTTGTGCCGCCGGACTATCAACGACGTCAGACATTGACCGGCGCGGAGCGCTACGTAACACCGGCTCTGAAGGAGTTTGAAGAAAAAGTCCTCACTGCGACGGAGAGGATCGAAACGCTGGAGCGGCAATTGTTTGAAGCGTTGCGCGCGCGCGCCGGGGCGCAAGTCGGACGGCTTCAGCGCGTGTCGGGCACGCTTGCGCAACTCGATGTGCTGGCGACGCTGGCGGAGGTGGCATCGCGTGAGGGATATACGCGACCGGAGGTAGGGGAGGGGTTCAATCTCGACATCGCAGGCGGGCGACATCCGGTCGTCGAGCGGATGATGCCACGCGACCAGTTCATTCCGAACGATCTGCATCTGTCAGCGGATGCGCGGATGATCATTCTGACCGGGCCGAACATGGCGGGAAAAAGCACGATATTGCGCCAAATCGGATTGATTGTCCTGATGGCGCAGACCGGAAGCTTCGTTCCTGCGACACGTGCGAGGATCGGGATTTCGGACCGCATATTCACACGCGTGGGGGCGAGTGACAACCTGGTGCGCGGACAATCCACGTTCATGGTGGAGATGTCGGAAACGAGCGCAATTTTGCACTCGGCCACGGCACGGAGTCTTGTGTTGCTGGATGAAATCGGCCGCGGGACGAGTACTTGGGACGGTGTCAGCATCGCCTGGGCGGTGAGCGAGCATTTGTATGAACAAGTCGGCTGCAAAACGGTGTTCGCGACGCACTATCATGAACTGACACAGCTGGCAGACCAATTCACTTCCGTTCGGAACTACAACGTCGAAGTCCGGGAAACGGGGGAAGGCATCCTCTTTCTTCATCGGCTCAAGCCGGGAGGGGCAGATCGATCGTACGGAATCGAAGTTGGGCGACTCGCGGGGCTTCCGAAACCTGTCATCGAGCGCGCCAGGGTCCTATTGAAAGTGCTCGAAGGTGAGCAGCTGAGTACCGCGCCGGGAGGAAGGGCCGGTGCTCCGGCGCGCGCAACGCATGACCAGCTCGCGCTGTTCGGAGGAGTCAAACCGCATCCGATGGTGGAGCGGCTGCGTGAGATTGATCCGAACACGCTGACCCCCATCGCAGCGCTTGATTTGCTCGCGCAACTCGTTGGTGAGGCAAGGAAGGAGCGCCACGACGTCGCTGGGCCAGAGGCGGCGGGATAGATTCCCGCCATGCCCGGTCCTCCGCACGATCTGAAGGTCTACGACTCCGTACTGGAAACAATCGGCTGGACGCCACTCATCCGCCTCACACGCGTGACGCGTGGCATTCAGACACCGGTCTGGGTAAAAGCCGAGATGTTCAATCCCGGTGGTTCGGTCAAGGATCGAATCGGGATTCCGATCATCGAACGCGCGGAGCGAGAGGGCGCGCTCAAGCCTGGCGGAACGATCGTTGAAGGAACGAGCGGCAACACTGGCATAGCACTCGCCCTCGCTGCGGCGCTGAAGGGCTACAAATGCATCTTCACGATGCCGGACAAGATGTCGCAGGAAAAGGTCCGGTTGCTGAAGGCATTCGGCGCCGAGGTGATCATCACACCAACGGCCGTACCGCCGGACCACCCGGACAGCTACGTGATGACCGCCAAGCGCATCGCGAAAGAAACGCCGAATGCGATTCTTGCAAACCAGTTTTACAACGAGGCAAACCCTGACGCGCATTTCGCGACCACGGGACCCGAGATCTGGGAACAGACGGCGGGAAAGGTCACGCACCTGGTTGCAGCTGCCGGCACGGGGGGCACGATTACAGGTGTGGGGCGTTTCCTGAAGAAGAAGAACCCCAAGGTCCAGGTGGTTTGCGGAGATCCTGTCGGCTCGATCCTCGCTGAACTCTGGCGCAGTGGCGGGATCAACAAGACGGAAGGCGTCCCTTACAAAGTGGAAGGAATCGGCCAGGACAAGCTTCCCGGCACGCTCGACATGAGCGTAATCGACGAGTTTCAAACTGTGAACGACCGCGATGCCTTCGCGATGGCCCGTCGGCTGACACGCGAGGAGGGACTGTTCGGCGGCGGTTCATCCGGGCTGATCACGCACGTGGCGCTGAATGTAGCCCGACGTGTGAACGATCCGAAAGCGTGTGTGGTGAGCTTCATGTGCGACACTGGCGAGCGGTATCTGTCCAAACTCTACAGCGATGAGTGGATGCGCGAAAACCAGCTACTCGACGCAGAGCGGGTCACCTTGGGACAACTGCTCGAGATCAAGCACGACTCTGCGAGTGCCGGCGTGATCAGCGTGGCGCCGGGCGCGACCGTGCGGCAAGCGCTCCGACTGATGAGCCTGCATGACGTCTCGCAGCTGCCGGTGATGGAAGGAGCGAACTGTGTCGGCTCTGTCAGCGAGGGGACGCTGAGCGTAAAGGGGCTCGAGGACGTCAGGGTACTCGAAAAGTCCGTAGGCGATGTGATGGACTCGCCGTTCCCGATTGTCGACGCTGAGCACCCCGTGGACGGGGTGGTAAAGCTGCTTTCGAAATCGAATCCAGCCGTGCTTGTGCGCGAGAAGGAGGCGATCAAGGGCATCGTAACGCGTTCGGACATGCTGCACTACGTGATGGCACGTTGACGTGAGGATCACGGTGCTGATGGGTGGGACATCGGCGGAACGAGACGTGTCGTTGGCGTCCGGGCTCCGCGTAGCCGCCGCGCTACGATCGCGCGCTCACACCGTTACTGCGGTCGACACCGTACGCGGCGCGCTGACCGAGGGCGAAGAGCGGGCGATCCTCGCGAGCGGAGTGATGCGGACCCTGCCCCCCGAGCAAGAGGCGCTGGTGCGGATGTCGTTGCAGGCGCTGCCGGCTACGGTGCACGCCCTCCCCGCGAAGGGTGACGTCGACGTGGTCTTCCTCGGTTTGCACGGTGGACAAGGAGAAGACGGAACCATCCAGGCGCTACTCGACCTGACCGGCGTGCCGTACACGGGGAGCGGTCACCTCGCGAGCGCGCTCGCGATGGACAAGGACCTCTCCAAGAGACTCTTTCGCGACGCCCGCGTGCCGACGCCAGACTGGTGGATGTTGCGAGCGCAGGACGCGCGCGTGTGGCGCGAACACGACTACGCCACGCGCGCGCTGGCGGCTCTGCGGCTTCCACTGATTGTGAAGCCCTCGAAACAGGGTTCCACCGTTGGACTCACGCTCGTGAAAACTGCCGACATGCTGAGTTCAGCGATCGTGGAAGCATTCCGATACGACGACGAGGTCATGCTGGAATGTTTCGTGCCGGGGCGTGAACTAACCGTGGGAATACTCGGTGACGATGCGCTTCCCGTTGGCGAGATCATTGCCAAGCACGAGATTTATGACTACGAGTGCAAGTACACGCCTGGGATGGCTGAAGAGGTCTTCCCGGCCCGGATTACGGAGGAGCAGCGTGCCGAAGCGCAGAGTCTTGCACTCCGGGCGTTCCGGGCGCTCAAGCTCTCGGGCTGCGCGCGCATTGACTTCCGGATGATGGAAGATGGAACATTCTACTGTCTGGAGGCAAACACGCTTCCGGGGATGACAGAACTGAGCCTGATCCCGCAGGCAGCCGCGGCGGCCGGGATCAGCTTCCCCGAGCTTTGCGACAGGATTGTGCAGTTGGCCGTTCGGGCGCGGGCATCTGGAGAAACGAAATGACGGGTGGAACCATCGGATCGGCGGCGGCGGCCCTGGCAGGAGTACCAGCTGGCGTTCAGGCGCAGGGCGTCTGGGCGGGCAGACGCCAACTGTTTGTGCGCTTCGCAGGCGAGGCGGAAACCGCGACGATGTACACATCCAGTGCGCTCGCACGAGAGCTCGAACGGCAACTCGGGCGCTCGAAATTCCACTCCGTCGCGATCGGCGGACGGGATCCGCTCGCGAACGTAACATTCCTTCTCGCCGCATTCGACGCTGCGAAACCCGCAATTCCGGTAATGCTCGACACGGACGGGCTGCGTCCGGAGGCGCTCGCGCCGCTTGCGCCTCATCTGGCGCTGACACAAGTGACGATCGAGTTCGTCGGTCTGGAGGCGACGGTGACACACGCAATCGAAACCATTGCTGCAGCGGCAAAGGCGAAATGCGCACATGCACTTGTGCTCTGCCCGAGAGACGACACGTCGGACGGACAGCTGCTTCGAACCGTGGAGCAGGCGCACGCGGCGAGCGCCGCGACGCAAATCGTGATTCAGCCGCCACTGCCCGGCGGCGAGCAGCCCATGCTTGACCGCAGATGGGCAATGCTCCTTGACCGAGCCATGGCGACTCACGCGGACACACGAATCGCGCTGAGACTCCCGCCGCCCGCCGGACTGCGCTGAGCGAGCAGGACGTGCCTTACGAGGAGCACGGCCCCGACGCACCCGTGCCGCGGATCACAACCGCGGTTCAGTGGCTGATCGCGATCAACGTCGCAGTCTATTTTATCCAGCGCACGGTGCTGAGGCCGGTCGACGTAGAGCTCGCGCTTGGCTTCCAGACGCGCAACCTCGGTCATCAATGGTGGACGATTGCCACGTACATGTTCGTGCACGGGGGGCTGTGGCACCTCGCGCTGAACATGTACGCGCTATGGCTTTTTGGGCCACGCGTAGAATGGCGATGGACGTCGCGCGAGTTTCTGCGCTATTATTTCTTCTGCGGGCTGGGTGGATGGTTTGCGCATCTGGCTTTCGTGCCGGGCGATACGCTGCTCATCGGTGCGTCGGCGGCGGTCTTGGGCGTGATGCTCGCGTACGCGATGCTCTGGCCGAACGAGCAACTGTTCGTGTTCGGCGTGATCCCGACGACCGTGCGGTGGCTGGTCATTTTTGTGGGTGCGTTGAACCTCGTTGGCGGGATCACGGCCTCGGAAGGACAGGGCGGCGTAGCATATCTGGCGCACGTCGGTGGACTGGCGGCGGGTTGGCTCTACCTTCAAACAACCGCAGCCGTCAGTCTCGGTCGGTTTCGGCAGGGTGTCTTGCCGGTTCCGGATGAACCGGACGACCTGCTGCCGCGGGCGGTGCCGAAAGCGCTCCCGAAGTCACGGGTGCGCGAACGTGAGCATATCGACGAGGTTGTGGCGCGCAGCAATGCGATGCTGGCGAAGCGGGTAACGTCGCGGCGCGTTTCACGGGAACAACAGCCGGAGCAGTCGGTCCTCGACAAGGTGCTCGACAAGATTTCGGCGCACGGGCTCGGCAGCCTCACGGGGGCGGAACGCAAGCTTCTCGACGAGGCGTCAAAACGTCTGCGTGACGGGTAGGAGGTGACGCTGTGCCACAACCCGGACTCCTTGAAACATTTCCGAATCCATATCCCCGGCGGGAGTATGAGATTCGCATGACATGCGAGGAGTTCACGTCACTGTGCCCGATGGGTGGCGTGGAGAGTGATGCGACGGAACTCGCGCTACTGAAGGGAGGCGCGCCCGATTTCGGTACGATCTCCATCACGTACGCGCCTGACCGACTATGTGTGGAGTTGAAGAGTCTGAAACTCTACCTCTGGAGCTACCGAAACGACGGAATCTTCTACGAACGCGCGGTGAACCGAATCCTTGACGATGTCGTGAAGGCGACCAAGCCGCGGCGGATAACGGTCGTGGGCGACTTCAATGTGCGTGGCGGGATCAAGTCGGTGATCACGGCGAGCCGCACGAGCGCGAGAAGGAAATCGCTCTAGTTGCGGCTACTCTGCACTGGGGATTACGCCCGACTTCCAGCCGATCGAGCCGCGGCGACCGGCACCCCAGCGGGGATATGTGCCCAGGA
>OCZT010005978.1_pt1 | contig 12087 bp, 9 predicted proteins | sample 1539031 | NCBI WGS metagenome assembly OCZT01 (sample SAMEA3539308, study PRJEB22396) | soil metagenome | biome: tundra; feature: field; material: soil | place: USA | collected 2010-05 | depth 0.15 m
GCCAGTATCAGGACGGCGCCATCACCCACGGCGAACGCTACAACAAGATCATCGAGATCTGGTCCAAGGTCACCGAGCGCGTCTCGGAAGAAATGTTCAAGACCATGGAAGAGGACGACCGCACCGGGCGTTACCTCAATCCGATTTACATCATGGCCGACTCCGGCGCGCGCGGTTCCAAACAACAGATCCGGCAGTTGTCCGGCATGCGCGGCCTGATGGCCAAGCCTTCCGGCGAAATTATCGAGCAGCCGATCACCGCGAATTTCCGCGAAGGCCTCGACGTGTTGCAGTACTTCATCTCCACGCACGGCGCCCGCAAGGGGCTAGCCGATACCGCCCTTAAAACCGCGGATTCCGGTTACCTCACGCGCCGCCTCTGCGACGTGGCCCAGGACGTCATCGTCACCGAAACCGATTGCGGCACCAGCGACGGAATTTACGTCGAGCCGATCATCGAATCGGGCGAAATCATCGAGCCTTTGCGCGACCGAATCGTCGGCCGCGTGGCGCTCGAAGATCAGCTCGATTACGAAGGCAACCTCATTGTCGCGGTCAATTCCGAAATCACCGAGGATCTGGCCGGCGCGATTCAGGGCGCCGGTATCGATCGCGTCAAGATCCGCTCCGTGCTGACCTGCGAATCGAAGCGCGGCGTTTGCCAGCTTTGCTATGGCCGCAATCTGGCCACCGGCCGGCTGGTCGAGCGCGGCGAAGCGGTGGGCATTATTTCCGCTCAGTCCATCGGCGAACCCGGTACGCAGCTCACCATGCGTACATTCCACATCGGTGGAACGGCCACCGGCTCGGCCGAGCAATCGAAGCAGGACGCGAGATCCGACGGCTTCGTGAAGTTCATCAACATCGTTACGGTGAAGAACGCCAAGGGCGAGTTGATTTCCATGAACCGCAGCGGCATCATCGCCATCATCGATGAGAAGGGCCGCGAGAAAGAACGCTACCAGGTGGTCTACGGCGCCAAGATTCATTACGCCGACGGCGCGCCTGTCAAGAACAACGCGGTGCTGCTCGAATGGGATCCGTACACGTTCTCGATCCTCACCGACGTCACCGGCGTGGTCCATTTCAAGGATCTGACCGACGGTATGACCATGCAGGAGCAGGTCGACGAGATCACCGGCCGCTCGCAGTGGGTGGTCATGGATTCCACAGACGAGAAGCGCGTCCCGGCCGTTCTGGTCCGCCCCGTGGGTGGAACCAAGGCCGAGGAGAAGCGCTACCTCATGCCGATGAACGCTCACTTGATGGTGTCGGACGGCGACGATGTACACGCCGGCGACGTCATCGCGAAAATCCCTCGCGCCACCACCAAGACCAAGGACATCACCGGCGGTCTGCCGCGCGTGGTCGAACTGTTCGAAGCGCGCAAGCCTCGCGAAACGGCCGTCATCACCGAGATCGACGGCATCGTGAAATACGGCGAAATCTCCAAGGGTATGCGCAAGCTCTACATCATCGGCGACGATGGTGAGCAGAAAGAGTACGCGATTCCCCGCGGTACTCACATCAACGTGCAGGAGGGCGAGCGCGTCAAACACGGCGATCCGCTGATGGATGGCCCGCGCAATCCTCACGACATCATGGCCGTCATGGGCGAAAAGGACCTTCAAAAATATCTGGTCAACGAGATTCAAGAGGTCTATCGTCTACAGGGCGTCAACATCAACGACAAGCACCTGGAAGTCATCGCGCGCCAGATGATGCGCTGGGTGAAGGTCGACGACATCGGCGATACGGAATTCCTGCCGGAAGAAGTTGTCGACAAGTTCAAGTTTCGCGCGGAAAACACCCGCGTGCTCGAAGCCGGCCAAACTCCCGCCTCGGGCAAGACGGTGCTGCTGGGAATCACCAAAGCATCGCTCTCGACCGATTCGTTCATTTCCGCCGCCAGCTTCCAGGAGACGACGCGCGTGCTGACCGAGGCCGCTATCAACGGCAAGGTCGATTACCTGCGAGGCCTCAAGGAAAACGTCATCATGGGCCGCCTCATTCCGGCGGGCACCGGTATGCTGTACTACCGCAACGTGAAAATCGCCGGCGAAGACGTGGAAGAAGAGCTGGTGGCCGAACAGGAAGCCGCCGCGCTCGACGCCATTCCGGGCTACGACGAAGAGACGCGCGCGCTCTATGCGGGCGGACTTTCGGAAGCTCCGGAGCCAGGACCGGAAGGGACCCTCGCCGAATAGGCCGGGACCTGGCAGATGTCACAAGCCGCGCCGCACGCCCGGTATGAGGACATCGTTCGCTTTGTGCGGTCGATGGACTTTCCGAACGAAGCGGCGCGCCGCTATACCGAAATCCATTTGCACCGTATCGGGCGAACTCTCGAGCGAGTCCCGTCGCCCCGGTCCTCCGGGCGAATCCTGGAACTCGGCGCGTATATGCAGATGACGCCCGCGCTCCAGTGCGTCCTCGGCTACACCGAAGTCCGCGGAGCGTTCTTTGGACCTTTGGGGAGAGTCGATGAAAAAAGCATCACCTCCGGCGGCAGAGAAATCTTTCGCTGCGTGGTCGACCTTTTTGACGCCGAAAAGGATCGCTACCCGTACGAAGATGGCCGATTCGAAACCGTTCTGGCGTGTGAAATATTCGAACACCTCCTGCACGACCCGATGCACATGCTCACGGAGATCAATCGTGTGCTCGAAGACCAGGGCACCCTCATTCTTACGACTCCGAACGTGACCAGCTTCACGGCCGTCGCCCGTGTACTCGAGCAGAGCGGCAATCCCCAGCTCTACTCGAAGTACGCGGACCCGCGGGGAGAATACGCGGAAACCGAAATCCCTCACGTGCGCGAATATACGCCGCTGGAACTTACCGAAGCCGTCGAATCGGCGGGATTCGAGGTCGTCTCGCTTACTACCGAGGCCAGCCCCGGATATGAAAACGAGCAGCGCGTCAGGAAAATCCTGGAGCGCCTTTCCTATTCGACCGATCTACGCGGGGAACAGATGTACTGCATTGCCCGCAAGCGCTCCGGGAAACCGACGATCCGCTACCCGAAGTTCCTTTACGACGTCTGACGAGCGGTTTACGCCGCCGAAAACAGGCTCTGCTGCTCCGTATAGCCGGACCCGAACTTTTCCAGCTCCATCGGAAACCTGCGCCTCAGCTCTTTGGGCGCCGTCGCGCGCCCTACTCCCATCATCGACTGGAGCTGCAGCGCGTTCACCACGCTCTTCCCCTGCGCGTCGTTGTTGAAGATCACGAACGTCCGGTCGGCAAACCGGTTGATATGCTCGATCCGTTTCGCCCACTCCACCAGTTCCGCTTCGGGATAAAGATAGTCGTGCTGCCGCACTCTTTGTCCCGCTCCCTCGCGAGTGTAAGCCCCCAGCGAATTCTGAGGATTCCGACCATGCAGCCTTACATATCCCACCCCGGAAGTCAGATAGGACGTCGGCGGCATCGCCCGTGTATACTCCGGCTGGTCGATATTGCAGAACCCGACCCGGTAATCGAGAAATACGCCCACCGCCTCCTCCGCCATCCAGCTCGAGTGCCTCATCTCCGCCACCAGGGGAAACTCGTGAAAGGCCCTGCGCAGCCGGATGAAGAAGTCCTTGTTCTCGGCCGTGAACCGGAACGACCACGGGAACTGCATCAGCAGCGCCCCCAGTTTCCCGGCCTTCAGCATCGGCCGCAATCCGTCGGCGAACGCTTCCACCTCCGCCTGATCCAACACCCGTGAATGGGTGAATCGTTGATGCAGCTTGGCCGTGAATTGAAAGCGCGGATTCGCTTCCACTTTCTTCATCCACAACCTTACTACTTCTGGTTTAAGATGCTGATAAAACGAGCTGTTAATCTCGACAGTATCGAACCGCCTCGCCAGAAACTCGAGGGGGTGGAAGCCGCTCCCGTGCGCCTTTGGGTAAACCAATCCAGTCCAGTGAGGATACGACCATCCTGCGGTGCCAAAAAGGGGGGAGGTGGACATTGACAGACTCTCCGTTCTCTATTTATTCGCCTAATTGATAATAGCGAAGAAGAGGCGAATCTGTCAAGAGGTCTTTTTAGGCATCGGATACGAATGCCGTCGTATCTTCAATCAGCTCCGCGAGCCGCCGCCGTAACCGGAGCCTAAGGTGCCGGAACAGGGAAACTAGATTCACACCCTAATAGTGCGAGAGTCGTAGGATTATTCTCGACAGTAGTAAACCCGGGCCGCTATTCTTCAAAAAGAGGCCGTCGACTACCGAAATGTCCGCAGTTCCGGCCGCTCCAGGTGCGGCAGCGCATTGAACGAATCGAGCGAGATGCGCTCCCGTGAAAATGTGAACTCAGTGATAGAGCAGTTTTTCACGCGCCAGTTAATTTCCAGAAAAGTCCGCTCCGGCGCCCCAATCGCCGTTTGCACCAGCACGCTCACCGGTCCTCCCGATGTGAACAGGGCCACGTTGCGATTCGACGGCCCTTCCTGCACCCGCTTCAGCGCCCGCAGCACGCGATCGCGAAACACGCCCCACGTCTCGACGGTCGGATGCTCCTCGGCCGCCAGCCACGCAAGCATCGCCGGTTCGAACACTTTCTGAAACTTCCGGTTGCGGTCGGCTCCCGGTTCCAATTCATAAGGTGGCGCGAAATGGTGCAGGATGCCGTTTGCGTCGTACTCATTCCAGTCATCGGAAACTTCAGGCGCCCGGCCGGCGGCTAATTCCGCCGTCTGCCTCTGCCTCTGAAGCGAGCCGCTCCACACTTCGTCGAACTCCATCCCGATCCGCTTCCAATACCCGGCCAGCGTGCGCGCCTGCTCTTCGCCCAGAGCCGACAACCGATCTGGATTACTATCGAACGGCCGCGCCTGCCCATGGCGCACCACGGTCAGCGTGCTCATTTCTTGAGTTCGAGCTTCGCAATGGACTCCATGTGCACCTCATCCGGCCCGTCAGCCAGGCGTAACGTACGTGAGTTGGCCCACATCGCCGCCAGTTCGAAATCCTGGCAGACACCCGCCGCGCCGTGCGCCTGAATCGCCCTGTCGATCACCCGCAGAGCCACATTCGGCGCGATCACCTTGATCATCGCGATCTCCGTTTTCGCCGCCTTGTTGCCCACCGTATCCATCATGTGTCCGGCTTTGAAAACCAGCAGCCGCGCCTGGTCGATCTCCATGCGCGATTGCGCGATGTCGGCGCGAATCGTGCCCATCTCCGCAATCGGGCGTCCGAAGGCCACGCGGCTCTTCACGCGCCGGCACATCATTTCGAGCGCCCTCTCCGCCTGGCCAAGAAGCCTCATGCAGTGATGGATGCGCCCCGGCCCCAGCCGCCCCTGCGCGATTTCGAACCCTCGCCCTTCGCCTAGTAAAATATTCGACGCCGGCACACGGACGTTGGTGAACGTCATCTCCGCGTGGCCGTGCGGCGCGTGGTCGTAGCCGAATACGAGCAGCATCCTGTCGATCTTGATGCCCGGCAAATCCAGAGGCATCAAAATCATCGACTGCTGTTTATGTTTCGGAGCCGACGGGTCCGTCTTCCCCATGAAAATCGAAATCTTGCATCTTGGATCGCCCCCGCCCGACGACCACCACTTGCTCCCGTTCACGACGTAATCGTCGCCATCGCGCACAATACTCGCCTCAATATTGGTCGCATCCGACGACGCCACGGCCCTCTCCGTCATCGAAAAACAGGAGCGTATCTCGCCCGCCAGCAACGGCTTCAGCCATCGCTCCTTCTGCTCCGCTGTGCCGTAACGCGCCAGCACCTCCATGTTCCCCGTATCGGGCGCCGAGCAGTTAAAAACTTCCGGCGCCAACGATGACCGTCCCATAATCTCGCACAGCGGAGCGTATTCCAGATTCGTCAGTCCTGCGCCGTTTTCATCATGCGGGAGAAATAAATTCCACAACCCCGCTGCCCGCGCCTTGGGCTTCAATTCCTCAATCACCTTTAACGGCTGCCAGCGATTCTGTTCGATTTCGTGGTGATAGCGAGCCTCATTTGGATAGATGTGCTCGTCCATAAACGCGACAAGGCGTTGCTGGAAATCCTTCACCTTGGAAGAATGGTCAAAGTTCATATAGGTGCAACCATCTTATTACGGCGGCGCAGCTAACCGCTCCCATTACTGTCGGGGTTCCGTGGCGAGCCTGGAACCCCGACAGTGATGGAGGGGATAAATGCCAATAGGCTATCGAAACGTCTTCAGCCGCGCTTCGTTTAAATGCGGGATCGCGTTCAGCGTAAACAGCCGGATCTCGTCGCCATGCACCCGCAGCGTGGTAACCGACGCATTGAACATCACCGCCGCCAGCCACATCGCCCGCGCATCGAACAGTTCCAGCGTCCGCGCGGCCGAAACGCCGATCGGCGTAGCCGATGTAAACACCGCGACATTTCCGTCATGCGCCGCTTCAATTACTCGCGCCAGTGCGGCGTGAATCCGTTCGACAAACGCCGCCCACGATTCGCCCGAGTAAGGATACCGCCCCTCCACCCACGCCCGCACGCACTTCTTATCGCAATCGTTCCACTTGCGATGCACCGCGGCTTCCTTCCGCGCGATCGCCTGCTGCATCTCCTCGTATTCGATACGAAACTGCTCGTCATCCTGAATCAAGAGCGGCGCGAACTCACGATAGACATTCGATAAATCGAACTCATCCCACCCTGGATCGACCGTAATTTCGGCGTCCGGCAAAACTTCCTCGGCCGTCGCCCGCTGACGCGCCAGCGCTCCTGAATACGCCGCGGAAAAGTGAATTCCCTGCGCCCGAAAATGCTCGCCCAGCAGCCGGGCCTGCGTGCGCCCCAGCTCCGATAGCGAATCGTAATGCTCCCGTGTGCCAGCCTGCCCATGGCGAACCATGTAAAGAACGCTCAACCCGCCTTCTCCACTAACTCCGCCGCCAGCCTTGTGAGAGCCTTCACTCGCTCATCGAAATTGCTGAACCGCTCATCCGCCGTCTGCCCCTTCCAATACCGGAAATAAATCTGCTGCAAAATCACCGCCAGCTTGAAGACTCCCAGCACCTCATGCCATCCCAACGCCGAAAGATCGCGACCCGTCTTCTCCGCGTAATGCGCCACGAACTCGTCCCGCGTATACCACCCTGGACCTGCAGTTAGCGCGTCTTTTCCCGGGAGAGGCCCCGTGCCCGGCACCACCGCCGAGCTCCAGTAGCACAGCGTCAACCCCAAATCGCACAAAGGATCGCCGATCGCCGTCATCTCCCAATCGAGCACCGCTTCGATCCGGTCCGGCGACCCCGCGTCGAGCATCACATTATCCAGCTTGAAATCGTTATGCACCACAGTCGGACGCCCCGACGCCGGAATGGTTGCCGCCAGCCACGCCATCACCCGATCCATCTCCGGACTCGCTTCCGTGCGCGCTCTCTCCCACCGCTCGGACCATCCCTTCACCTGCCGCGCCACGAACCCCTCGGGCTTGCCGAGTGCCACTAAACCCGTCTTCTCGACATCGATCGCGTGCATCTCCACCAGGCAATCGACAACCGCCCGGCTGATGCGGCGCGCGTAATTATGATGAACGGCCACCGCCGGCGGAATCTGATCGCGCAGGACGATTCCACGCCTCCTCTCCATCAGAAAAAACGGCGCCCCGATCACATTCGCGTCTTCGCAAATCAAGAACACCTCCGGCGCAGGCCGGAAATGTGGATGCACCGCTTCCAGCACCCGTGCTTCGCGAACCATGTCGTGCGCTTTCGGCGCTACAGGACCCAGGGGCGCGCGCCGCAGCACCATCTCTTTCCCTTTGATCCGCAGCAGATACGTCAGGTTCGAATGCCCCCCGCGAAACTGCTGAATCACGATCCCGTGTTCGATTCCTTCAATCCTGCCGGCCAGGTAGGCGCTAAGCGCTCCGGCATCGATCTCTTCTCCTGCGCGGACAGACGTGGTCTCGGTGAGCATCGAGTTCATTCTACACTGGCTCTATGCGATTTCTAATGACACCGGTCTTGTTGGCGGCCTCGATCCATGCCGCCGACATCGAGGCCCAGGTGATTCACGGTTATGCCGATTCCAACGGGGTGAAGATTCATTACGCCAGCCTGGGCCAAGGCCCGTTAATCGTGATGATTCACGGCTTCCCCGATTTCTGGTACACCTGGCGCGACCAGATGGAAGCGCTCTCCGACAAATTTCAATGCGTCGCCATCGATCAGCGCGGTTACAACCTCAGCGACAAGCCCAAGGGTGTCGAAAACTACGACGTGCGTCTCCTCGTAGGCGACGTCCTGGCGGTGATCAAATCGCTCGGCAAAGACAAGGCCATCATCGCCGGACACGACTGGGGAGGCATGGTTGCCTGGCAGGTCGCGCTCAACTTTCCTCAGGCGACCGAAAAACTGATCATCCTGAATCTGCCCCATCCCCGGGGCCTTGCGCGCGAGCTGGCCAATAACCCCGCGCAACAGAAGAACAGTCAGTACGCCCGCAACTTCCAGCAACCGGACGCGGCATCGAAGCTGACGGCCGAGGGTCTCGCGTTCTGGGTAAAAGATCCCGAGGCTCGCAAGAAATATGTCGAGGCCTTCAAGCGCTCCGACTTCGAAGCCATGCTCAATTACTACAAGCGCAACTATCCCCGCGAACCGTACGTCGAAGACAAATCGCCCGTCGTGAAAACGCAGATGCCCGTATTGATGATCCACGGCCTGGGCGATACCGCATTGCTCTCCGGCGCGCTCAACAACACCTGGGACTGGATGGGCCAGGACCTGACGCTGGTCACCATCCCCGGCTCCAGCCACTTCGTGCAGCAGGATGCCTCCGAACTGGTTTCAAAATCGATGCGGATGTGGCTGCTCCGATGACCGCGGAAGAAATTCGTCTGCACATTTTCTATTCCGGCTGGGCCTCGCGCAAACTGCTCGACGCCGCCCTCGCCCTCAGCGAAGAGGACCAGCGCCGCGAATTCGGCGTCTCCCAAAACAGCCTGCTCGGCACGCTGGAACACATTTTTTTCGCCGACCGAAGCTGGTTCGCGCGCACCGTCGATCCACGCGTGCTGCAGTCCGACGATCCGCTTCCCACCGCCTGGCCGAAGATTCAAAAGCGTTGGGAGGACTGGGCGTCCGCATTGACCCATCCGGGCATCGTCCGAATCGTTGATTATACGGATCTTAAGGGCAATCCGTATCGCACTCCCGTGTGGCAGATTGTGCTGCATGTAGTGAATCATGCCACCCTCCACCGCGGCCAGGCGATGTCGCTTTTGCGCCAATTGGGAGTTGCCCCTCCGCCCACCGATCTGATCTTCTATTACCGTGAAATGAAGGCCAAATAAATAAGATGCGATTGACCGCTGTTTTTGCCCTTTTAAGCTCGTTTATGAGCGCGCAAATGAAGCTCCGCGTCGATATCGCCGACGCCCCGCGCCACATTTTGCACGCGTCCATGACTATTCCCGCCAAACCCGGCCCGATGACGCTCCTGTACCCCGAATGGATTCCCGGCGAGCACGCTCCCACCGGTCCAATCTCGGATCTAGTCGGCCTGAAAATCACCGCCGCCGGAAAAGTCGTGCTTTGGTCGCGCGACGCCGTGAACATGTACGCCTTTCACGTCACCGTGCCTGACGGCGCAGCCGCGCTCGATGTGGTCTTCGATTTCATCACCCCTCCCGAGGCCTCCGGATTCACTTCGGGCGCATCCGCCACCACCGAACTCGCGGTGCTGAACTGGAATCAAGTTTTGTTGTATCCGCAAGGCGTCCCATCGGACCAGATGCAGTTGCAGGCCAGCCTGAAAGTTCCCAACGGCTGGAAATATGGCACCGCCCTTCCGATCGCCCACGAATCCGGCAACGAGATCGAATTTCAACCGTCGTCCCTGACCACGCTGATCGACTCCCCCGTCTCCGCCGGATCGCATTACCGAACGATTGAACTCGGCTCAGGCCATTACCTGCACGTCGCCGGCGACAGCGACCGCGCCATCGAACTGACCGACGATCAGATCCAGCACTACAAGAACCTGGTGCAGGAAACCGGCGCTCTGTTCGGCTCCCGCCACTATCGCAGCTATCATTTTCTATTCACCCTGAGCGATCACGTCGCCAGCTTCGGCCTGGAGCATCACGAGTCGAGCGACGACCGCATCGGCGAGCGAGGCATGGTGGACGACGTCACCCGCAAAGTCAATGCCGATCTTTTGCCGCACGAGTTCTCCCATTCCTGGAACGGAAAATATCGTCGCCCCGCAGGCCTCGCCACGCCCGATTACGCCGAACCCATGAAAGGCGCTCTCCTTTGGGTATATGAAGGATTAACGCAGTATCTCGGCCAGATCCTGACCCCCCGCAGCGGCCTGCTGAGCCCCGACGAATTTCGCGACGATCTGGCCATCACCGCCGCCGCGCTCGACCGCAAATCCGGCCGCACCTGGAGATCTCTCGAAGACACCGCGGTCGCGGCGCAGCTTCTGTATAACGCTCGCGACGATTATGCCGGATACCGCCGCGGTGTCGATTACTACGACGAAGGCACCCTCATCTGGCTCGAAGCCGACGTCCTGATCCGCGACCTCAGCAAGGGCGCGAAATCGCTCAATGATTTCTGCCGCACCTTCCTCGGCGGCCCCGGCGGCGCTCCCGCGCTCAAAACATATACCTTCGAAGATGTTGTGGCCGCCCTCAATTCCGTGCAGCCCTACGACTGGGCGACTCTCCTCCACAAGCGCGTGGAATCGACCGCGCCCCACGCGCCACTGGGCGGCATCGAAAACAGCGGATGGAAGCTGACGTTCAGCTCCTCGCGCTCCGAAATGTGGCGCAATCGCGAAGAGGACAGCAAGTCCGTCAACATGACCTATTCCATCGGCCTCAAGGTCTCCGAGGAAGGCAACATTTCAGACGTCGCCTACGGAGGCCCTGCCCAGAAAGCGGGCATTTCCCCGTCCACCAAGCTGATCGCCGTGAACGGCCGGCAGTATTATCCCGTCGTGCTCCGCGAAGCCGTGCAAAGCGCCTTGACCCAAACCACTCCCATCGAGCTGCTGGTAAAAAACGGCGAATACTACCAAACCTTCAAAATCGACTATCACGGCGGTGAGCTCTATCCGCACCTGGTCCGCGACGAGAGAAAGCCCGACGTCTTGTCGAAGATCATCGAGCCGCTCGCGCCAAAGAAGTGATCCTCTCCCGTGGACCGTCTCGGTCATATCGTTGCCGACGAATCCCCCGGCTTACGCCAGGGGTTATAACCCCGTCCCGTGTAAGGGCGGGGATTCAGACGAGCCGTGCCCGGTAACGATATCGCCGAAACAGCAGTGGAGACATGCAAGTAGCCCCACGCGGAAAGCATGCGGCCAGAGTTGAGAGCCTTCCGCGAACAGAATCGCCACCACAACCTGTTAGACGCTAACATACTTTATCGTCTAATATCGAGGGGACAAAAACTGGCTCTTCTCCGAAGTTCATTAGAGACTGTTCTATACTTTCAGTAGCCCGCGCCTCTCGGAGAATCCCGTGCGCGTTTTTTTCTTATCTCTCTTTCTCGGAAGGCTCATACACGCGGCGTCTCGCAATAGAGCGCTTCTTTGTTTAGCTCTATTGACCGCGACCCCTGCAATGGCATCGTCGCCCGGCTTCCTTCTGGGTGCCGACTACAGCGAATGGGCTCCGGGCGCAACGGCAATCGCGACCGACAGCTCCGGGGCACTGTACATACACTCGATCTGCCAGCTCTACAGCACTTCCTTCTGCGTGACAAAACTATCGGCGGACGGGAAGACGATGCTGTGGCAGAACAATCTTGGATTTTCCTTTGGATACAACGGGCCAATGGCTGTCGATCCCAACGGCGGCGTCTACGTGATTCCTGAGATCCAGCCTCCCAACATCTCGGTTTCCGTGGCGAAGCTCAACGCGAACGGGACCGGCCTCGCGTGGACGACGCAGGTTACCGCCGCTGGCATCGCCATAGGGAACCCCGTTATCGCAGCCGATGCCCAGGGCCGCGTGTACGTGGCGGGTCCCATTGGTCCCACGTTCCAAATGTCGGTTGTCATCCGGTTGAACACGGCCGGAAGCGCGATCGATTACACGGCGCAAGTGGCGGGCTCCGTGACTCACATTGCCGTCGAC
>OCZT010005979.1_pt1 | contig 12086 bp, 9 predicted proteins | sample 1539031 | NCBI WGS metagenome assembly OCZT01 (sample SAMEA3539308, study PRJEB22396) | soil metagenome | biome: tundra; feature: field; material: soil | place: USA | collected 2010-05 | depth 0.15 m
GTGCCGCGCGTCGGCAAGACAGTGAATATGTTTCCCAGTGCCATCAAGCTGGACAGCGACACGATGATCGTACCGCACGGGCTGCGTGAGACGCTGATGCTGCGTCACCTGGGTTATCACTGCCCCAACCCGATGCTGATGTATTACGACTGGAAGGGCGGCACCCCGTTCGCCGTGCAGCGGGCCACCTGCGATCTGATGACCGCCGCCAGCCACTGCTACGTGCTTAACTCGATGGGCACCGGCAAGACGAAGGCGGCGCTGTGGTCGTGGGATTACCTCCACGGTAACAATCTTTGCGGCAAGATGTTGGTGGTCGCGACGCTCTCGACGCTCAATTTCGTGTGGGGCCGGGAGTGCTTCGCCACGCTGCCCCACCGCAAGGTGGCAATCTTGTACGGTAGCAAGAAACAACGGTTGGAGCGGCTCAATGAAGAAGCGGACATTTATGTTATCAACCATGACGGGCTGCGTACCATTCAGGCTGAGCTTAGTCTACGCACTGACATTGATGTCCTCTGCCTTGATGAGCTTGCTGTTTATCGCAATAATTCTGATCGCTCAAAGGCCATGCGAAAATTCGCTGCGCGCTTTAAAGTTGTTTGGGGTCTCACTGGACGTCCAATGCCAAACGAACCCACGGACGTCTGGGCACAGGCAATGATTGTCACGCCCAACACGGTGCCGAGGTATCGTAGGCAAGCCGAAGAAATGCTGATGAACCGTATCAGTCAGTACGTGCTGCAACCAAAACCCAACGCGGTTGAGACTGCCTTCAGGATGCTACAGCCGAGCGTTAGATTTAGTCTGGATGCTGTGGTGGAGTTGCCCGAAGTGGTATCACGCACAATTGACGTGCCCCTGACACCGCAGCAGAAGAAGGTCTACGAGGTGTTGGCCAAGGAGTTCGTGGTCGAGGTGCAGCTTAAACAGATCACCGCAGTCAACGCGGCCGTGGCCATGGGCAAGCTGCTTCAGGTATCTGGCGGCTGGCTCTACACCGGGGACGGTAACGGCGGCAGTGTGGCGCTGGACTGCAAGCCGCGTACGGACATGCTGATCGACTTGATAAATGAGGCCGAGCGCAAGGTATTGGTGTTCGTGCCGTTCCGACACGCTATATCTGGTATCTCCAAGGTGCTGGACGAGGCCAAGATCGAACACGCCATCGTTCACGGACAGGTGACTGGGCGGGACGAGATATTCAACCGGTTCCAGAATACCGACAAGTACAAGGTGCTACTGGCCCACCCACAATGTCTAGCGCATGGCTTAACCTTGACTGCGGCGGACTGTGTGATTTGGTATATGCCGATCACATCACTTGAAATATACGAGCAGGCCAACGCGAGGATCACTCGCGTCGGGCAGAAGCACCGCCAGATGATCCTCCATCTCCAAAGTACCGCGGTGGAAAAAAAAATTTATTCCATGCTCCGTGGCAAGCAGAAAATACAAGATGCGCTACTCACTATGCTGGCGGACGCTACTGGTAGACAGCTTGCAGCATGATTGCCCTGCCCGACTAGGCGATTAGATCAAGGGGTGCCGTTCACGGGACGGCTAAGCAGCGTGTAAATCGCGGCCCCGCTAACTATTTATTAAAGGAGAAGTAGTATGTCAGAAATTGCTGAACCACTCGTGGATCAGATCGCAGAGAAACGCATCGCGAAGTTCATCGAGATACGCGACACCCTCAAGGCGATGGATGAGGCTCACGAAAAAGCCAAGGAGCCGTTCATCGAGGTCAGAGATTGGCTGACCGGGTGGATGCAGACGTTCTTAGACAAAACCGGCGCAGAGAGTGTGAAGACTGCTGCCGGAACGTGTTACTCCACCACACGCTATTCTGCTTCGCTCGCTGACCCACAGGCGTTTATGAATTTTGTTATTGCCCACGATAAATGGGACTTGCTCGACCGCAAGGCCAACGCCCCTGCGGTCCGTGACTACGTGGCCGAGATTGGCACCTTGCCACCCGGAGTAAACCTTTCGGCTCTAAAGACGGTCGGCGTTCGCCGAAAATAAAGTTACCGCTACGGTAAAACCCCAACAGGAGTATTCCCTATGTCTTCGACTGATATGAATGTCAGTGCCTTCAAAGGCGCTGTTCCGGCCAGTGCTTTTGCTGGTCTCAACCCGCAACAGGAAAGTCTGTCCGACGGTATCGGGTCGGGCTACGCCGTGGTCGGGTACAAGGGCAAGGTGTGGACGCTGCGCCACCGCGGCGAGAAGTACACCTTTGTCCGCGCGGACGATGGCTCGCCGTCTGCGTTCCTCGACGTGATTATCCTGCGTTCGGTGCCGTACAAATCCAAGAGCTATTATCCGAGTTTCACGGATGGCAGCAGCGACCGCCCGATCTGTGCTGCATTGGACGGCATCACGCCGGACGCTGACGTACAGCAAAAGCAGGCCTCGGCTTGTGCGATCTGCCCGCGCAACGAGTGGAAAACCAACCCGGATGGCCACAAGGGTCGCGAGTGCACTGACTACAAGCGGCTTGCGGTTTTGATCCTGCCAAGCCTCACAGCCAGGCTGCTTGGGGCGCCTCTAATGGAGCCCGCGTTCTTGCGCGTTCCCGCAGGGTCACTGAATGACCTCGGCATCTTCGGCGACAGTATGTCGGCGCAGGGCTTCCACTACAGCTCATATGTGACGCGGATCGGGTTTGATCCCGCTGCGCCGCACCCCAAGATGTCCTTCAAGGCGATCCAGGCCTTGACCGACAAGGAGGGGCCGGTCGTGCTGCCGATGCGAGAGGACCCGATGGCTCTTCGCATCACCGGCGAAAGCGAGATCAGCAGGGCTGCGCGTGTGCACCCTTTAGCTGCGCCTGTTCAAGCTGTGGCCGCGCAACCGATCGCTACGGCATCCGTCTCACCGGCGAAACCGGTGGCTGCGGCGCCTGTAGCCCGGTCTGAGGAGCCAGTGGATATGGGTTTCAGCGGCACGACCATTGACGTGGTGGCCAACAAGCCGGCGCCGGTTACCGCGGCGGTAAAAGACCCGGAAGCAGACACGTTTGTTGACACCGGGTTCGGTGTCACCAACGTGGTGCGCATGGCCCCGCCGAAGAATACCGACGAGGACACAGGTGCCATTGGTGAAGCTGACGCGGACCTCGATGCCCGCATCGCTGCGAAGCTCGCTGGCCTGATGCCGAAGTAGTCTGATGGATTGGGCAGGGACAAAATCGTTTTTGTCGCGGGTGGTGGCGTGGCCGACCGATGGGGTCGGCTACGTCAACGCCTATTATTCCATGTTGGACTATAAAAATGGCGGGAAGGATTTCGTCAGCGGCAAGCCATTTAAGAACATCGACAAGTTTCTCGATTTTGTGAAGGAGGCCAAGGCCACTCATAAGTACAAAGAGTTGTGGTACTGCACCTCCCTCCAGTCACAGGCCAAGCAGAATACGAGAGGCAACCTACGCGCTACTCGTATGCGCCAGAATGCGCTCGCGCTCAAGGCGATCTGGGTCGACATCGACGTGAAAGAAGGTCCTAAGCACTACAACACCATCGCCGAGGCTTGGGAAACGATCTGCAAATTCCGCGTTGACGCCGGCTTGCCGATGTTCTCCGCAGTGGTGTCCTCCGGTGGGGGGCTTCATGTTTACTGGATCAGCAAGACCGCGATGTCATCTGATGAGTGGCGACCCTACGCCGAGGGCTTGAAGGCGCTGCTGCTGCAACACGGGATCAAGTGTGACGCTGGTTTGACCACCGACAATGTGCGCATCCTGCGCATCCCCAATACGCTGAACCACAAGTACGATCCACCGCGGCCGGTCGAGCTACTGGACCTCCCGGCGCGAGACTATGACTTCGACCCCACGCTGACGTTCCTGACTGCTTTAGCGCCGGTGCGCGCACCAGGTGTCGCAGCCCCAAATTCATTTTTTGACGCCGCAGCGTTCGCTGGCAAGGTCCCCATTCTCACTGCCACCGATAAACTTTCTGATGGCATCGAGCCGCGTAACGTCCTGCTTGACCCGACGCCAATTTTCAGAAAATGCGGGTTCTTGCAGGACGCCTTATTGAACGGTGGCAAGACTTATGATAATCCGCTGTGGAACCTGACTACCCTTTGCGCAACCTTCATGGAGAACGGGAATGAGCTTGCTCATGAAATGTCGAAAGGACACGCTTCGTACACGTTCGCGGAGACCCAATCACAGTATGAGCGAAAAGTTGCAGACCGACAATCAAGAGGCTTGGGATATCCTAGCTGCGCAACTATCCAGGGAAACGGCAGCAGCGCTTGTGCGACTTGCCCGCTCCTCAAGATTGGCAAATCGCCGCTAAACATCAGGCCCGATGGTTTTACCGCCAAGGTAACAGGGCGGGCAGCGGCGTCCGTCATAGCTGACACTGGCCTGATGCTTCCGCGCGGTTACACTCTAGGTACCGATGGCTGCATCTACAGGATTATCGAGCGTGAGACGAACGGCAAGGGCGAACCGGTCGAGCCGATGATGCTCCAGTTGTTTTACTCTCGACTGTCAGCGCCATGGGCTCAAGCGGATCCCGACGCGATCAATTTCCAAACGACGACCGACAAGGGGAATGTCCGTCAGGCGTCGGTCAAGATGACGGACATTCCGGGCATGAACCTGTTCACGGTTCTCGCCCATAACAAAGTGAAGTATCACGCGGACGGCAAACGATTTGTGGAAGGGTTTCTCATGGCATGGTTAGATAGGCTACACGAGGCGCAGGCAGCAGCAATCAGTCTCCCGTTCGGGTGGGTTGGTCCTGCGGGCGCTCACACTGGCTTCGTATTCGGAGGCACGAACTTCCACACAGACGGCAAGCAGTCGCCTTCTGGCGCCGGCGATGGCAAGATGCGAGAGTGGTACAAGCCGACCGGCGAGTTGAAGCCATGGCTGACGGCCTGCAAGATGATTACAGACATGAAGCGGCCGGAGCTCGATGCCATTATTGCGCTGTCGTTTGCGGCCCCGCTGATGGTGTTTGGCGGCGAGTACTCGGCGCTCCTAAGCGCGTGGAGCTCCGAGAGCGGCAGCCAGAAGTCTTCGGCGTTGAAGGTGGGACTGGCTGTTTGGGGCCACCCCAAGAAGACCAAAGAGGTGACCAAAACCACCGCGGTTTCGGTCCTGCTCAAGTTGGGTGAGATCAAGAGCCTCCCACTTTATTGGGATGAAATCACCAGCGAGGACGCCCAGAAAAATCTTCGCAAGGTGATGTTCACCAGCTCTGATGGCGTGGACGGCGGCCGCGGCACGCCCAGCCTCGCACAGCAGAGCAAGGGCGACTGGCAGCTCGCGATGTGCTGCTGCGCCAATCTCAGCTTTGTTGACCATCTCGTCAAGGAGATGCCGACCACGCCCGCGGGCCTCTATCGCGTGTTTGAGTACGCTGTGAAAAAGAGCCCGCCCACTGGCACCGGCATGATTGACAGCACTGATGCTTCACGCACTCTTCAGAACTTGGAAGGCAACTATGGTATAATGGGTTTAGCCTATGCTAAGTTGCTCGCCGACAACGCCACCAAGCTGAACCAGTCCACCCGCGACACCATCGTGCAGGTGGGATTGGACCTGGGTGGCAACCCGGAAGAACGCTATTGGAAGGTCCTGGTTGGAACTCTGATCGTGGGGGCAACGCTGGCCAACGAGCTCGGCGCCACGCTGGACGTGCTGGCATTGAAGACGTGGCTCTATGCCACCTATAAGACCAATCGCGAGCGGGTCCTGACGGAGTGCCTTGTCGGTGGCAGCCACGACAACACTGAAGAGATGCTCACGTCCTACCTCAAGGACCGCACCGACCAGTCGATCTGGACGGACGGCTTCCCCACAGGCATGGGGCGCAAGCGCGGCGTCAACATTAAGCGTGGTCCTAGGCAGGACAGCAACGTGTTGAAGGGCATCCAGGTTCGCTGGGATGTTGGCGACAATATGCTGCGGATCTCCAAAGTGGACTTCTCGCGCTGGCTTCAATTCCGCAATGTCGGCGTCAGCTCAATGACACGGGGGCTGCGAGATAATTTCGGCATGACGATGGACAAGCGCGTGTTGTGTGCCGGCACCACCCACGCCGTGATGCAGGAGAACGTAATGAGCATTCCGGTCAAGGGCGGATCTGCAATGGAGGACGTCATGAAGTTGTGGTCACAACCGGATGACCCGGTCGCCGCAGCAGCACAGCCAGCACCCAGTGAAGGAGAAGCAGCATGAGAAATGGTGCGCGACAAACCCTGGTAAATTATTATGTGACTTTCCACCGGATGGTTAAAGGCCAGCCCGGCTGGGTAGAAGGATATGTGGACGGCCCCACTTGCGGGGAAAAAGCGGACCACCTTCTGGCATGGCTCGATGTGGAGGGCTATATAGTGGCGCCGCACAACGGAGAGGAAGCAGCATGATTACGTTTTATGGATGCGTAGGAGGGCATTGTCTTGTGTTATACCGGCCGAGCGGCGCGCGCAGCCCGTCGCTATGCGACTGGATCGTACCCGGCACGTATCAGGATTAGCGCGCGTCGATGTAGAGCCCCAGATTGCCGATCGCGTATCCAAGGAAAGCAAGGGCCAGTCCTGGATGGCCGTCGTAGGCGAGACACCCTGCGGCGGCCACGTACTGCACACCGATAAGGACTAAGAACCAGCTGCCCATCACTGGTTGACCTTGGTCACGACCGTCTCGACGCTCTCGCGCACACAGAAGCTCCCAGAGGACGTGGTGATCTTGGCGCCGGCGCGGGGATCACAGGCCACGGGGGCACCTACTGCGATGATTTGCGCCGCGGCGACATACAGCGGGGCACCAGACGGGTCAGTGAACCGAAGTAATGCATACGCAACAAGGAGGGGGGCGAGCCACTTCATTTGGCCCTCCGTTTTCCAATGTCGGTTGCCCTAAACTGGAGCTTGCCGTTTTCAGCAACCCGATAATCCACTCTGTGGCGCAGGTGACATTCGCAGCACTCCTCGTGCTGACCCCGCCACGCGATCGTGACCCACTCGCCATCGTCGATTTGAATAGCCGGCCGCGCCATCAGTTTGCCCCAACAAGCCAGTCGGGATTTTCGTAATCGAAATTATTGTCCACGTCGTCGACGAGATGATACCGGCGCGGGCGCGGCTTCACGCGCGTGTTCTTGCACTTTCTCTTGTCGCGGCGGTGGCGGGGCATTGGCTAACTCCGGATGACATAGCCGACATAAAAATTCAGGGATGCCGTCTTGGGGGTGTAGGTGGTCCACGATTTGTAGGGGTATTTCGGACATGGCAAATTTTGTTCCACATTTTCGTGAGCTGATTGTCGGATAAATATGACGCCAGAGTGATGATGACGTAGAGCGCGGCAACAAACGCGAAGTATCCGACAAGGAGGCCGGCGACGAGTGCAATCATTGCACTCACTGCAATCACATCAGCGATGTACCGGACGAAGGCGCGCATTTCATCACCGGGGTTTGACAGCCTTCAGGGACTTGTCGCCGGTGCGCTTGCTCTGGGGGGTGGAGCTGCCGGACTTGGCATAGTTCTGGTCCTCGTCGGCCAGCACGCCGACGACATCGCGGCTCTGCCGCTTGCCCTCGTCTGGGTCGCGGAACTCAACCGGTTCCTTGAGGAACTCGCGGGTGCGCCCTAGCTGGGCGCCACCCTTGGCGCCGGTGTGGAGGGACAGATCGGGGCTGGATTTGGACATGGGATGGCTCCTGCTGATTTACCGTCACGGTAATCGGCAGAAGTTAAGGATTACTTACCGGCCCCAAAGACCTTGTTGAAGCCCGTCTCGAGGATGTTCCGCCCACCGTGTTTTTGCGCCGAAACGCTCTGTTGTTGGATCCTTTTGGGCGAAAGGGCGGCGCGCTTGATGGCTGATGGGCTCGGATTATGGATCCCCAGCATCTGGTCGGCGAGCGTCTGCCAGGGGGCCTCGCCATTTTTGGCTCCATGGCCAAACGTGTTGAGCGGACTGAACATCTGCTGCGCCGCGTACCCACTGACCCTCGCCGCCACACGCCCTGCTGAACGGGGGTGCCCTGCAAAGGCGTTGGCCATATCACCCTCCTCCCAGATGGAGTTGTGCGAGAAGTCTTTGTTGTCGTACAGCTCTTTTGCGGTATTCAGGAATGGCGAGAAGCTAATCATCGAGCGCATGGGGGCACTGATATCGGCCTCACCTTGAGCGACTTTAGCGATGATGAACGGCAGGGTGAGCGCCCCGCGGGGGGTCATCGTGGCGTGCTCGTTGCCGGTGACTTTCTTGGCGAACTCGTTGGCGTAGGGCCATGCCACCGTCCCGAGAAGAGCGAGCGTCGCCAGCTGCCCGACCGCATCGAAGCGGTCGGTCGCACTGCCGTGCACCAGGTCTTTGTAATTGTTCGCATACGCATTACCAATGCCGGTGTGATACGGGCCGAATGCGACCAGCTCGCGGGTCCCCAGGATTTTAGCCAGTGCTTTCGAGCCAAATATGCGCGGCGGGATCCGATAATTCGGGAAGCCCTTTTCGACAAAGTTGACAGCATCGCGCGCGGACATTCCCTTGGCCTTGGCGTCGAGATACAGCGACGTGTACATCATGTCGTTGCCCGCCCACAGGATCTTGGCCGAGTTGTCATAGACCGCTTTGATAATTTCGCCGGGTTTAGTGATCCCAAACTTGTTCGCAAGCAGATCCCAGTCTGCCGGCTTGTTCTTTATCATTTCACCTGCCAGCTTACCGAACGTCTGAACGGTATTTTTGTGAAGGGTACCGGGCAGCATCAGCGATCCACCGTTCCGCAGAATTTCTTCATTCACGGGGTGGTCCTGCGCGATCACGCTCTTCATGGCTTCGCCCCAGCGCAGGTAGGACGCCGCGTTGAGGTTGTCCACGCCGCGCGAGGTGACGAAGTGGACGCCTGCGTTGGCGATGTGGATGACCGGGTTCCAGAAGATGCTCTTCACCATGACACTCGAAAGCACGCGCCACTTGTTATATCCGTCTGGCCACAGGCTGGGGTTTGCATAGTGGTCGATCACCTCTTTCAGGCGCGGCTCCACGTACAGTGTCCCCTCTTTGGCCGAGTTGAACACTGGCAAATTGGTCTTCTCAAACCCCTTAATCTCGGCAGTTTTGCTGTTGTATGTCGCCAGACCTTTTCCTATCATATTAGCGGCTTGCGATCGCACAAACATGATGTTGCGCGTCAGATCGTTGATGTGCATCTCCGCATACGCCAGACTGAACGCGATGTTTTTGTGGTACTCAAGCGGTTTGTGATCTACACCGTGGACGTTGGCCTCAACCTCGCTGACATGGACGTCTTTCATGGTGTAGGTGTTCGGACCAGCCTGATATTTTTCGCCCGCTTTGAACGTGAAATCCGGGTCCTTCCACTTGGTGCCGTGGTATTTGTCCCATACCGTCGGGCCATCGTTCCCCTTCGCAATCACATATCGCTTGCCGTCACTATCCCGCTCCAGCACCGCGAACTTACGGTCCATGTTGGAGCCTTTGGCCGAGATCGAGACGTTGTTGAAGCCCTCGATCGGGTCATCCGACGAGCCAGGCAGCAACGGGTCGTAGTCCTCGATACCCTTCAGGAGATGCGTGATGTGGTTGTCCACTGGCGCCGGCAAGGACGGGTCAAGTTCTCTCACCATCTTGTACCGCGCCTCCAGCCCATCAAGCTTCTCCTTGAGGGGGGCGTACTTGACTTGCTCATAGAGCGACAACGAGGAGATTTTGTTCTCGTCACGCGCAGTGAACAGCTTCTTCAACAGGGCAGGAGTGTAGTTTCTATTTGCCAGCTCCTGAAGCCAATGACGGGTTGCTCCATCATCCTGTAGCTTAAGGGTTTGCATCGTTTTGAAATCATCGCTCACGGACTGGTTGTATGCGTCACGCACCGAGTTCTTCATTGTCTGCAACGCGTTCCATGTGTGACCCTTGCCATACGTGCGCACGTCCCAGGTTTTCAAATGCTCATAGAGCTTCTTCAGCGTATCCACGACGCGCTCCGGGTGCCCCGCGGCGTCGGTGTTCTTGCGGAAGTCTTCCATGAGCGAGGCGACGGTTTCCGTGGGCTTAGCTTTGGCGTCGAACAAGTCGTGCGCACGCTTCACGGCGGCCTCGATAAAATTCGCTTTTTCCTCTGGGCCAAGGTTATGCTCATCCGCGATTATGCGCGCTTTTGCTGACGCGTCACGCACCTTGGCGGCGAGCTTGGGGTCTACTTTATTCTTGTTCCCCATCTCAGTGTACTTGGCCATATCAGCCTTCGACAGCTTGGCGTGGTTCGTCTTGAGAAGGTCATCAGTGTGCGCCGCTTGTGCGGCGTCTTTAGCAGCTTGTCGATCGGCGACCTGCTGCTTGAGATCTGCCTGCTTCTCCTTGAGCTTGGCAGTACGCTCTGCCATCAACCGTTTCCACTCCGGAACGGGCTCGGTGTTGAGCACCTTCGCCATCTCGGCGCGATCAGCCGGGTTCTCTACGTCCAGCGTTTTCTCCGGCTTCGCGGTGAAATTCTCTGCGTTATGAGCCGCAGGCGTTACGTCCTCGAGGTCCGCGGCGCCCTTGATCTCTTTGACCTGCGACTTGCTGTCAGTTTCACCTTCGGCGGTGTCACGAGCCGTCAACGCCTTGGTAGCTTCAGCCTTCTTCGCGTCGAGAGCCTCGGCGTAGGCGTCCTCGATGTTGTTCTGGCCACCCTCCTTGGCGGTCTTGGCTTCGGCGCCGGCGATGGCGTCGTCCCCAGAGCGGCGTGACTTCGCAATGCCACCCTCGATACCTTTACCGCTACGGTAAGTGTCCACGGATGCGTCATCGCCGCGCAGCAGCTGCTCGGCAGAGCGGTACTTCTCGAATTGCCCCCTCGTCGGCTTTGCAAGGAGGTCCTTGGCCTGTTTTGCCAGCATCCACTCTTTTGGTTGCGATCGGGGAACCCACTCCCCCTTCGCCGGAAATGGGTGCTCGCCAAGACGCGAGAGCAGTTCACCGTTGGTTTCTTTTTCGGCTGGCAGCTGGCTCGGCGGTTTGGTCTCTTCAAACCAGTCCGCAATTTTATTATGGGTAGCCGCCCGCGTGGCTGCCAGACCCTCGGTGTTTGCGCTTGCACCGGGAACGCCCTTGACCGGCCAGTTGCCGTTCTCGCCATAGAGACGACGGCGCACTTTCGCGGCGGCGATATCCTCCTTGGATCCCGGCACGATGGCTTCGAGCTTGGCCGCGCCCTCCTCGTTGCCCTGGGCGCGCAACTTTTGAATGTTTTCCTGTATCGCTACGCGGTCCTTGGCGGCTATCTTGGTTTTTGCGACGCCGACGTCTGGTGCAGTGATCTTCTCCGGAAGACGATGGGCAAGGGCAGCGGAAACAGGGGCGCGTCGCAGTGCCGGCTGGTTGGCAAGCAGGTTCGCCCACTTCTGGATACCCTCCTCGCTGAACTCCTTGATGCCAGCGAGACGCTGTGGCCCAGTCTCATCGAAGCCACGCAAATAGTGGTCAGCCGCATCGGACCCGCTTTTGGCGTGCGCAATGATCTTGTGTTCATCGAACTTGCCAGTTTCGGGGTCTTTCTGGTCGATAACGTAGTGCTTGTCGCCGGTCCCGGCGAAACCGATATCCAGCGGGTCGCCATCGGCGCCGGTGGTGCGCAACAGGTGCCCGTAGTCGGTCGGGTAATCCTTCTGCTCCCAGGCAGGTTCGACACCCTCTTTGCTTCGACGCGTGCCGCCCTTGGCAGTCTCAAGCGAGACGTCGTGTCCGGCGAAGCGGCCCGGGTGACCCTTTTTGTAATTCTCCGCTTCGATCTGCGCATCGCTCGGGTTTGGATGGATGTCGGCGCGCGTGGCTTCAGCGCCAGCAACGATATCGGGTTTTTTCTGGGCAGCGAGAAGGCCGTCCCGGTAGTTGAAGGCGGCGGTCTCATAGTTATCCCCAGGCGGCGTCTTGGCGCGCCAACCCGACCCTAGAATATCGTCTAAATTGGGCGCATCCTCCTTGGCAAACCGCTTCATCATGGCACGCTCACTAGCGTACTCGTCTACGATCGGCGTGTGTTCTGGGACACTTTCCGGGATAGGTTCCGGTGGGAGAGGCGCGCGTTCAGCCTCCCCACCGGTGT
>OCZT010005980.1_pt1 | contig 12084 bp, 7 predicted proteins | sample 1539031 | NCBI WGS metagenome assembly OCZT01 (sample SAMEA3539308, study PRJEB22396) | soil metagenome | biome: tundra; feature: field; material: soil | place: USA | collected 2010-05 | depth 0.15 m
ATGACTCCAAAAAACTTTCGGATGAGGTCCGCAGGAAATTGCGACCTATCATAGAAAAAACCGCTCTTGCATTTGCCATAGGGATCGTAAGCGTGGAAGAAATTGACAAGATAAATATTCTGAACGCATCTTTTCTTGCCATGCATCGTGCGATTGCAAAACTTGAGATCGAACCTGAATTGCTTTTGATCGATGGGAATCGGTTTAAGAAATATTATGTTGGCAGAAATTCAACATCCCCCTTGCCCCCTTCAAAGGGGGAAACAGCCAAACCCATTCCACATGAATGTATAATACAGGGTGACGGAAAATTTCTTTCCATTGCCTGCGCATCCATTCTTGCCAAAACTTACCGCGATGATTATATGAACGAACTACACGAGCAGTTCCCTAAATATAAATGGAATCAAAATAAGGCATATGCAACACGGGCGCATCGTGCTGCCATAGAAAAACACGGTGCAACAGAGCATCATCGCAAAAGCTTTACACTTCTTCCCTCTCAATTAAAACTCGATTTCAGTAAAAAATAAGCTTTCTGCTTAATTCTTAAAATCCGTATCTTAGCAAACATAAAAACTTGAACCATGAAAACAGGTAACTCAAAAAAATCAGCGCTTGTGATTGCCTCCTTTTTTTTTATGGCAATCATTGTTTTCACCATTCAATCGTGTATAAAAGACAATTTTAAGTTAGATAAACTCGCAAAAACAGAATGGAATCCCAATATTGCCGTGCCATTGGTATATTCTTCGCTTACTGTTCAGGATATTCTTACCAAAGAGGATCATCAGGGGCTTATTGTTGTAGGCAATGATAATTTCTGCACCTTGGTTTATAAAGGAAATTTGTTTTCACTGAAAGGAGACTCCCTGGTACAACTCCCCATTCTGCCACAACTATCCTCCTATCCTACTCCTCCTTTAAGTGCAGGACAAATAAACACTCTTTCCACAGGCACTCTTGTAGCAACCTATAGTTCGACAGTGACATTTATTTCGGGTGCAAACAATCCGCTGATTGATTCTATATTGTTTAAAACCGGCAATATGAATATCTCAATGAGTTCGTTTTTTAAATTTAGCGGACAAATAGTAATTAAAATCCCTGCTGCAAAAAAAAATGGTATTGCTTTTTCTAAAATCCTGCCATTTACTTATTCCACAACTGTTCCTGTTAATGCAACTGCAAACTGTGATCTTACCGGGTATACATTTGATATGACCATTGGAGGAACTACCAGTAATCAATTTATAGTAGATTATGATGTAACTATTTTTGGACCCGGCACGGTTTCGGGCACAGAGCAGATGACTATCAATCAATCTTTGAACAACTTAAAGTTTGATAAAATTTTCGGGGATATAGGGCATCTGTCTTTGTCGCCAAATAAAGATACTGTCGAAATTGCCATTTTTAAGAGAGCGCTGGGAACCGGCACTTTCACGTTGGTAAATCCATCGGTAAAAGTTGTGATCTCCAACTCGTTAGGTGTTCCTATTGATGCCACCATTTCCCAACTGGACGGATTTAATCCACCGGCAAGTATGTACCCCATTACCGGCAGCCCTAATCCGCTTCCGATTTTCAGCCCGAATTTTTCCCAAATTGGTCAAACCCTCATAGGATCCTTTACTCTGGATAACACCAACAGCAATATTGTACAGGTTATTAATAACACTCCCAAAGATGTTATTTATAAAATAAATTCATGGTCTAATCCGCTCGGAGCCACACACGCTAATTTCGTAATTGACACCAGCCGTTTTAAAGTTGACATGGAAATTGACCTGCCTTTATATGGAACAGCAAAAGATTTTGTTCTCATGGATACGGTACCGATCAACTTAGACCAAACCGTTTCTGATAATGTTGAATCTGCTTTATTCAGAATTTACAATTTGAATGGATTTCCCCTTGATATTAATATGCAGGCTTATTTTACGGACACTCTTTATAACAAACTTGATTCGTTGGTAATTCCCAACCAGGTAATTATACCATCTGCTGTTGTTAGTTCTACTACCGGAATGGTCGTTGCGTCAACACAAAAAACATATGATGCAGTAGTTAACAAAGCGAGATTTGCAAATCTGAAAACAGCAAAACACGTTTTGTTAAAAGCGGTGGCAGCTACTACGAATGGCGGAAATACAAATGTTAAAATTTATTCTACTTACAGGCTGGATGTAAAACTTGGCGTGCAAATTCAGATCAAATCAAAAATATAGATGCCCTCCCTTCTATCTCTAAGGGGAAGAGTAGGATTATATATAATTTAAATGCTGTCGAATAATAAAAATACAGTTCGTCAAAAATCTTTCCTTCGGGAGGGTTGGGTGGGTCTTCTCATTTTAATTTCTCTGTTCACACAAAATACGTTATTCGCTCAGCAAGACCTCACCCTATATAATATGGAGGTGGTTCCGCAGCGCATGTACGATAACCCGGCATTTAAACCTTCCTATAGCAGGGTAAACATCGGGTTGCCTATTATCTCTTCTGAATATTTGAATTTCAGCCACAGTGGCTTTAAATATTCCGACCTTATCAGGCACAGGGCTGACGATTCACTTTATGCCGATGTGGATCATATGCTTGGCAAATTAGCCAAAAACAATTACCTTTCTGTCGCGTATCGTACCGATCTTCTTTCCTTCGGATTCCAGGTTAAAAAGAATTATTTCAGTTTTAATGCTACTGAAAAAGCAGATATTCGTTTTCGTTATCCAAAAGATGCCATGGAACTTCTCTGGAAGGGCAATGGCGCTATGATGGGCAAAGATGTAAACCTGAATTTTGGATTAAACGCTACTCATTACCGCGAATATGGTTTTGGATTTTCTCATGAAATAAATGATAAACTCACCGTTGGCGGCAAGTTAAAATATCTTTATGGAATGGAAAATATCCAGACTGCAAAATCTGACGTCACACTTAATACCGACCCGAATTATTTTGCCATGACGGCAAAATCAAATGTTCTCATCAATACATCAGGATTAGACAGCAACTCGTTTAAAAATTTCAATGTTGCCAATTATGCTTTTAAAAAGAAAAACAGCGGAGCGGGAATTGACTTGGGAGGAGTATATAAATTCAATGATAAGTTTACATTTTCAGCGAGCGTAATTGACCTTGGTTTTATCCGCTGGAAGGATGCACCCACCAACTATCAAAGTAAAGACCCTAACGGGACGTTTACTTATCAAGGCATTGATGCCACCCAATTCATCAATAATGATTCTTTAACTATCGGGCAGGCAATTCAGAAATTAGGCGATTCGTTATCCAAAACATTAAAAATTGATACTGTTCATCATAGCTATACCACGATGTTATCTACCCAAATATATCTTGGGGCAAATTATGCTGTTACAGCAAAAAGTAACGCGGGTTTTTTGTTTTACAGCCAGGTATTTGATAAAGCCATTCATCCGGGTGTTGCCTTGTCGTATAACCAGCGCTTGGGCAGATGGCTCTGTGCTTCGGCTTCTTACTCTATCTATAACCGAAGCTTCAATAATGTAGGTTTAGGATTAGCGCTTAATGCCGGTCCGGTTCAATTGTATATTGTAAGCGACAATGTTTTGGGTGCAATATTTCCTCAACACACAAAAAATCTGCATATCCATTTTGGCATTAACCTCACCTTTGGCCGAAAAGCTTCGGATAAAGATAAAGACGGAATACCGGATAAAGATGATGCTTGCCCTGATATACCGGGATTAAAAGAGTTTAATGGCTGTCCTGACAGAGATGGTGACCACATTCCGGACAATTCAGATGAATGTCCTGATGAGCCCGGCTTGCCGCAATTCAATGGCTGCCCTGATCATGATGGAGATGGAATCATAGACAAAAAAGATTCCTGCCCCGATGTTGCCGGCTTACCGCAATTCAATGGCTGTCCCGATAAAGATGGAGATGGGATCATTGATAAAAAAGATTCTTGTCCGGATGAACCCGGCTTACCCGAATTTTTTGGTTGCCCGGATCGTGACGGAGATAAGGTCATAGACAAAAAAGATTCCTGCCCCGATGTTGCCGGCTTACCACAATTCAACGGCTGTCCGGATCGTGATGGGGATGGAATCATAGACAAAAATGATTCTTGCCCGGATGTCCCGGGAACGCCTGAACTCTTCGGCTGCCCGGATAAGGATGGCGATGGAGTTACCGATGCAAAAGACCGATGTCCCGACATACCCGGACCGAAAGAAAACGATGGCTGCCCGCTGGCAAAACTTTACTTGCTGGATAAAAATGGAAATATTATTGCAACGGCTACAATAGGCAAAGACGGCAAATTTAATTTCACTCAATTGCCTGCTGATGAAAATGTTATTTTGAAATTAGAATCATACGATGTGCTTATGGTGAATGAAATAACCGTGGGATCCGGCACTACATTTCATGTCGCACGCAGGGGAGTGGACGGTTATTTCCGTTTCGAGAAATTAAATGCCGCAGAAAACAAGATAGGAAAAATGGATATGCCGGATGTACAGATAAAACTTAAAGCCGATGAAGCGCAAACGGTGAAAAATGCGATGGAAAACCTGGAGTTTGATTTTGGAAAAGAAGTTATCCGCACTACGTCAAATTCAGGTCTTGATAAACTTTCTGACCTGATGAAGAAAAATCCGGCATGGAGGCTGAAACTTTCCGGGCATACAGATAATGTTTCTTCCATGAAGTTCAACATGGCGCTCTCCAAAAAACGCGTAGAGTCGGTGAAAAAATATTTGGTGAGCAAAGGGATTGCCGGTGACAAAGTCGTACTCAAATGGTACGGGCCAACGAAACCCATTGCGCCCAATGATACAGAAGCAGGCAAACAAAAAAACCGCAGGGTGGAGTTCCTGATCATACAGTAATTAGGCTGTTCCGGCTCGTCATTGCGAGCCTGCCTGCGGTAGGCAGGGAATGAAATGACGAAGCAATCTCATAAATGGCTGTTAGATTGCTTCGCTTCGCTCTCAATGACGAAACCGAAAAACAACCCGAATAGTACCGAATCACGAAACAATTGTGCCGTATGATCGTTAAACCTTTCAAAATAAAATTAGCTCAAAAATATTTATTAAATAATAAACTAATGGTTTTGGATGTAGGCGCTGGAAGTCATTCCGCAAGCATTACAAAAAAATGGCTTCCGGAATGTCATTACACCGGAATAGATATTTCAAAGAGTTACGATAACGATGAAGCCGACTTTAAGGCAATGGATGAATTCATTGAAATGGATCTAACCAAACTTGATTTTGAAAAAATTCCTGAAAATAAATTTGACATGATTGTAATGAGCCATATCATTGAACATTTGCACAATGGCGATAAAGTTATTTCAGGATTAATTCCAAAATTAAAAAAAGGCGGGATCATGTATTTGGAATTTCCATCCGAAAGAAGCGTGAATTTTCCTTCCAAGCGCGAAACGCTGAATTTTTATGACGATCCGACCCATTGCCGGATTTTTTCTGTGAAGGAAGTATCCGAACTTCTTATTCAAAATCATCTGAGTGTTTTATCTGCCGGGGTCAGAAGGCAACTGGTTAATATTATTCTAATGCCTATTAAAATAGCATATCAGTCCATCACAAAAGGATACGTGAGAGGAGGAGTTTATTGGGATTATTACGGTTTTGCTGATTATGTAGTTGCTAAAAAATAATTTGTAATTGAGTTAGAAATGCCATGAGTGTTATACAGAAAAAATTCGTCACCAACCTTGCCTTTCTTCTTTTCCTGAACCTGCTCATCAAGCCGTTTTATGTTCTTGTCATTGATCTGAAGGTGCAAAATGTGGTGCATGCCAAGAATTTCGGACTTTATTTCTCGCTCTTTAGTTTTTCTTTTATTCTGAACATCATTCTGGATGTCGGCATTACAAATTTTAACAATAAAAATATTGCGCAGAACAATCATCTGCTTACAAAACATTTTTCTTCACTTGTTGTTCTGAAACTGCTGCTGGCATTCGCCTATATTTTGTTGGCATTTATTGTCGGGCTGATCATTCAATATGATTTTCGTATGATGAAGCTCATGTTGCTGCTCGGCTTCAACCAGTTCCTGATCTCTTTTATCGCTTACCTGCGTTCTAACATTGCAGGGCTGCTGCTTTTTTGGGTGGACAGTATTGTATCGGTTCTCGACAGAACGATCCTGATTGTCATCTGTTATTTTTTGCTTTGGAGAAATGTTTTAGGAAGAGAACTTGACATTATGGATTATGTTTACGCACAGACCATATCCTATTCTGTGACTGCAATCGTTGCTTTTTTTATAGTGTTGAGCAAAACACAGTTTGCAAAATTCAAACTAACACGGGCTTTTACTATGATGATCTTCAAAAAAAGTTTTCCGTTTGCAGTGCTGGGTATGTTAATGGCATGTTACAACCGCATAGATACAGTAATGGTAGAGCGTATGCTTCCGAACGGGGCGGAACAGGTAGGAATTTACGCGCAGGGATTCAGGCTTCTGGATGCAGCAAATATGATCCCTGTTCTTTTCGCAGGTTTGCTGTTCCCGATCTTTTCCAGGATGCTTAAATTTAAGGAATCCGTAGAGTCGCTGGTGAAAACAGCATTTGTACTTCTGATCACACCGGCAATTATTGTTGCGATAGGATGCTGGTTTTATTCCACCGAATTAATGGAGCAGTTGTATGGAAAGGAGCATCTTGAGGAGGCCTCTGTAATATTCCCGATACTGATGTCCTGCTTTGTTGCGACCTCCTTTTCGTATATTTTCGGAACACTTCTTACGGCTCACGGAAACCTCCGCGAGCTTAACCTGATGTCGGCAAGCGGAATCCTTATCAATGTTACTATGAATTTATTTTTGATTCCCCGGTTTCAGGCGGTTGGCTCTGCTGTTTCAAGTTTAACAACACAGTTTCTCATCGCACTCATACAGGTGCTCATTGCGCAAAGCGTTTTTAAATTCAAAATTAATTACCGGTTACTGCTTACGCTGCTCGTATTCATCCTAGGTGTAATCCTGATAAATTATTTCTCCCATACAATCCTGTACGATAACAAGCATTGGATGCCAAATTTTGCCATCATGGTAGTGGCATGCGGCATTTGGGCATTTGTAACCCGGGTGCTTAATATTAAATCCATGGTCAGAATTTTGAAATACACTTAATGCAAAGGATCTTTCGTTTTATTCTAAATCCTTTTTACAAAAGAGACGATGCCTTGTCTGCGTCCCAGGGAAAATCTTTATTCAGGGAAAACATACAAAAACAATTTTCAAAAAACCGCCTGGGAGTTTTTTCCCTTCGCTTTCTGTATTGTTTTATTCTCGTTGCTTTACTGGCGGATTTCCTGTCGAATGAAAAACCTCTTATCGCAAAGTATCAGGGCAGTTTTTATTTCCCCATGCTTCATTCCTACGCGGTGGATATGGGAATTGCCCATTGGCAGAAAGATTTTCAGAACATTGACTGGAAAAATTTAAAGTACGACTGGGCGCTGTTTTCGCCTGTACCCTATGCTCCTGAGAACATGGATGGCGACAATGTGCATTCGGTCAGCCCGTTTGGAGAGCAGCACGTTTCCTCGCTGAAATGGAGGCACTGGCTTGGTACGGACGAACTTGGCAGGGATGTTTTTGCGGGAATGATCCACGGAACAAGAATTGCATTGACAGTCGGGTTAGTATCCATGGGCATTGCTTCTTTGTTCGGAATTTTTATCGGGGCATTTGCAGGATATTTCGGAGATGAACGGTTAAAAATTTCAAGGGCAAGTGTGATCATGAATAGTGTATTTTTTGTTCTCGCTTTTTTCTGGGGATTCATTGCGCGTTCGTATGACATCCGGGATGCGCTGGCTGTTTCGTTCGGGAATTTCTTTTTGCAAATCTTATTCTCATTTTTCGTAATGGGAATTACACTTCTCACCGGGAATTTGCTTGCCGTTCCGTTAAAGTTTATTCCCTTTCTCAGAAAACAAATCTCTCTTCCTGTCGACATTATCCTTTCGCGCTTTATTGAAGTAATGATTTCCGTGCCGACTTTGTTTCTAATCATTTCCATTTCAGCCATTGTTACTCATCCTTCCATTTATATTGTGATGGCCATTATCGGGCTCACTTCATGGACGAACATTGCCCGTTTCATCCGCGCGGATATGCTTCGCATCCGTTCGCTCGAATACATTGAAGCCGCACACGCGCTTGGTTATTCCGAATGGCGTGTGATCCTCCGTCATGCGATTCCAAACGCACTTTCCCCTGTGCTCATCACCATTGCTTTCGGAATTGCCGCTGCCATTCTGATCGAGTCAACGCTTTCTTTTTTGGGTGTGGGAGTTTCTCCCGAAACAGTTACATGGGGTTCGCTGCTTGCAGCAGCGCGTCAGTCACCCTCGGCATGGTGGCTTGCCATTCTTCCCGGCTCAGCGATCTTTATAACGGTAACGATTTTTAATTTGATCGGGGAAACGCTTACAGATGCGCTGGATCCGAGGCAGAAGAAATGACCTCACCCTAACCCTCTCCTTGAGGAGAGGGAACTAAAGGGAGAGGCGTAGTCCATCGAACGACAGCCCTATATTATCCGGCATATCCTCCTCCACTTCTTCGTGCAGGCCAATTTGATGACTCATGTGAATGAGGTAGGCAGTCTTTGGTTTCAGTTCCTTTATTTGCGCGATAGCTTCCTCCAGTGTGAAGTGAGAAGGATGCGATTCGTGCCGGAGGGCATTCAACACCAGAACTTCTGAGCCGAAAATTTTTTTCTTCTCTTCATCCGGAATAAAATTCGCATCGGTGATATAGGTGAAATTACCGACACGAAAACCAAATACCTCGAGGTGCATGTGTTTTACAAGAATAGGAATGAATTCTACGCCTGCAATGCTGAACGGTTTGTTTTCAATGGTATGAAGAGTGATCTCCGGAATACCCGGATATTTTTTTTCTTTGAAAATATAGCCGAACTGTTCGTGAATTCCATTCTGAACCTGTTTGCTGGCATACAGATCCATGTTCTTCTTCATGATAAAATTAAATGCGCGGATGTCATCTAATCCTGCAACATGATCGCGGTGATCGTGTGTGTATATCACAGCGTCAATGCGGTTGATTTTTTCTCTCAGCATCTGCTGGCGGAAATCAGGGCCGGTATCTATCACGAACCTTTTACCTGCGGTTTCAATCATCACGGACGAACGCAGCCGTTTGTCTTTTGGATTTAACGAATTGCACGCTCTGCATGTGCATCCTATGACGGGAACGCCTTGTGAAGTGCCTGTGCCGAGGAAGGTAACTTTCATCAACAAAATGGTATTAATTTTTAATACAACTTGTCCCGGTAACGAAACTGTAAAATTATCAAAAGAAATTATATCTCTGACACATCCTGAGTCCTTCCCATACATCTGTTCCGTTTTAATAAGCTGGTTTGTGTCAACTTATTTCAAGACGTGACAAAGACAAAAAAAAAGCCCTCCCGATATACCGGGAAGGCTTTCCTGAAATTTCCTTCGTTAGTAGTTCCACATATCGTGCTCAAACTTAAAGATGTTGTCTTTAATTTCCTCGGATTTCAAAAGCGCATCTACGCCTTTTGCCTCGGTATCAATAGGGCGGTTATATACGTTCGTCTCTTCTCTAATATAACTGTTGAACTGACGTTTTTGAAATACTTCGTCATACGTTCTCCATTCAGCATCATTGTATGGATTAAAGCATTGATACCTGGCAAATAAATTTCTGCAGCCCGGATAATACAACCAGAAAAGAACTTTGTAAGTTTTGAACTGTCCTTTATCATCATTGGCTTCAATAACAGGAGCAATTCCAAGAATTCTGACATCCATGATAGAGCGCTGTTTATCAAAAAACCAGTCCTCTTTCACCCAATACTGCTTAATGTCAATAGGTTTAATGGTGTCAGGTGTGGTAACAGAAACCATTTCTCCCGTAGCAGTATCCTGTTTCAAAAAAGTTACTTCGCGAGAAAACGACTTCTGCGCTTCAGAATACGGTAATTCAATTTTGAATTCCTCATCCGGATCATACACTGCAGGATTGGGATCGTATACCGATAATTCATGATTAATTATCCCTTGCTTAATAACTAAAAAAAGCGAAGGCCTTTTAGCGGCTACTTCATCTGTTGGAAAATACAGGGGGTGGTTAATCTTTTCACGAAGATCAATAACTCTCCAAATCCTGTGCATCCACATAACGTCCGCTTCCCTGAGCGGAACATAAGGAATGGGTTTACGATTAGGAAGATGTTCCGGGATATAAACTCCATTCTTTACCGAAGGGCCCAACACCGATGGTGAAGAGGTTTGCTTCGGAGGCGGAGTGCTTGAAATAGTAGTTGTAGAGGTCGCTGGCTGTGCCAATGCACAAACAGCAGAGGCTGCAACAAATACTCCCAATAGTTTTAGCTTCTTCATATAAAATTAGTTTAGATAACCTTCAGGTTAACGCTGCCAATTGTTTTTACTGTTCCGTCCGGTTTTTTAACTTTAACATTCTCTATATATACTTTATTTCCTTTCTTGGCTTTATTAAGCATTGCCCTTTGTTTATCGGTTAAGGCACCACCAGTAGCTACTTCCTCCACCTCCTGGCCATTTACGTTCATGGATACAGAAAAAGACATAACCGGAAATTTAAGGTCAAACTCGAAATTGTCAAGCTTTGCTACTACAGCAGCAGCGCCTTTTAATGCAACTTGTTGTATTATATCCGTACCACGTTTTCCCATAAATTCTGCTACAGGATCGGGAACAGATTTTACACGAAATTCTACTCCTTTCCCCATTGATTTAACTCCGGATTTTGTTCTTGCAGATACATTGACCATAACTTTTTTCCCGGCACTCGCGGCAGTTGCCCTGACAACATATTTTCCTCTTGCACCTGAAATACTACCCCCTCCTGACATGGAAGGCTGTATGTCTTCTGCAGCAATCCCCGGAACAGATATGGAAACAGGGTTATCAACCCCAATATAAAATACATTCATTTTATCCGGAGATACAACGATAGCAGGACGTGCCGCTTTATATTCAGATTTAAAAGGGAAATAAAGAATATGTTTTGGATCTGCAGGATCTTTCATCCCGATTAATCCTCCATATTTTACCGTTCCCTCCGTTGAAGGAGAAACCGTATAAAAACCAACCCCTTTTGTTACTTTTACCGAAGAAGTATCTTTAGTCCCTTTAATAGTATTGGTGACGCTGTCCACTTCTCCCAGGGTAACCGTAGGATTAGATGTTGAACTGAATGCTGCTAAAAATATTTCTGCACGATATTCCTCACCTAACAAAACATAGTTTGAATTTGCAACTACCCGTGAAGAAAGTGTGTCAAACTTAAATGAGGATACATCGATCCGCCTGTAAAGCGCATTGATAATATCCGACTCACTGTTTTTCACATCATTCTGCATTTTGGTGAGGAGGGCAATTACCGCAACCGCAGGGTTATGGTAAAAGTTGTTTGACTCCCAGGTAATCAACATACCTTCTTTCTCAGAATAAACATCCTCAATAGGTAACCCCAAGTGGATGTTTGGTCTGTCTTTTTCAGGAATGTATGTCAATAAATCAGTCTTATACTTTTTTATGTTCTCTTTAAATTCAAACACTTTGTTTCCTTGCTGAGCTTTATCTGCGTCTCCAAAAAAATAGTGAGTAGGAACGGTATTGTCGTCTTTGTTCTCCATGTGAAGCACATCGGTGATAATTTTAATGACGCTGTCTTGGCCTTTTTTTCCTTTAATTTCTACTTCCTCTTTCCCCTCCACATCTTTAACTAATTCCTTTTTAATCTCTTCAATATACTCAAACATTTGCTGCGAACGTTTTTTCACTGCCTGTGCACGATCCCAATAGGGACGCACCTTATTTGCATCGCCAGACAGCGCTTTATCGAACTGGTCATACGTAATCTGGTTTTTAATCGAAAAGTTTTCGTTTGTTTTTACCATTCCATTATTAAGGAGGGCGAAAGAATTAAGAATCTCCTTAGATACGTTCATCGCAAGCAGAGCCAACAAGACGAGATACATCAAGTTGATCATCTTTTGCCTGGGTG
>OCZT010005981.1_pt1 | contig 12081 bp, 10 predicted proteins | sample 1539031 | NCBI WGS metagenome assembly OCZT01 (sample SAMEA3539308, study PRJEB22396) | soil metagenome | biome: tundra; feature: field; material: soil | place: USA | collected 2010-05 | depth 0.15 m
AGAGTGAACCCGGGAGCGGAAGCAAATTCAAATTCTCATTACCGGTGTTTACTGAAAACATAAATGGAAATATTTTATTATGAAGTCGTGGTTTTCAGGGGAAGCTTTTGCGGTGATACGTGTTAAAAATTTTCGTTTTTATCTTTCTTACCGAATTTTCATGACGATGGCTAGTCTTATGCAGTCTGTTATTGTAGGCTGGCAGATTTATGCTATCTCTCACAATGTTTTATGGCTTGGGTTTATCGGGCTTGCTGAGGTAATTCCGCAGGTTGGTATATCTCTTTTTGCCGGACATTATATTGATTTATGGAACCGGCGCAAGATCGTTAATTACACTACTCTTTTACTAATCTTCGGAGCTGTTATTCTTTTGATTTATAGCGCCGACGCAACTTATTTCTCAGAGAGATTCGGCATTATGCCGATTTTCGTCACTATCTTTTTAACAGGGCTGGCACGCGGGATATTAGGTCCTGCACAGGTTGCTCTGTTGGGCCAGCTGGTCCCCAGAAATTATTATGCCAATGCGGCCACATGGAACAGCGCCATGTGGCAGGTGGCTGCAGTTATGGGACCCGCAGTAGGAGGACTCATATACGGTTTCTGGGGAATTATACCAGCCTATTCTCTGGTGTTAATATTTTATATACTTTCGTTCTTTATGATTATGCTGATAAAAACAGGCAGGCACGAAGTTATTGAAACTGCCGAGGGTGTTTTTACCAGGATACGAACTGGAATAAGTTTCGTTTTTAAAACTCCCGAATTGCTCGGAGCTTTTACGCTTGATATGTTTGCTGTCCTTTTCGGCGGTGCAGTTGCAATGCTGCCGGTATTTGCTTCCGATATATTGCATATTGGCCCGCAGGGCCTGGGATTATTAAGAGCCTGTCCTGCAATTGGAGCAACGCTTATGGCATTTCTGTTGATGTTCCGGCCTCCCGTGAGAGAAACAGGGAAAATACTTTTTATTTGTGTGCTGGGCTTCGGCTTGTGCATGATTGGCTTCGGACTCTCAAAGAGTTTCCTTCTCTCAGGACTGTTGTTGATTCTCAGCGGCGCTTTTGATAATGTCAGTGTTGTGATAAGGGGAACTATTCTTCAGCTTTTTACGCCTGATGAAATGAGAGGCCGTGTTGCATCCGTTAACAGCATTTTTATCGGATCATCTAACGAACTTGGTGCATTTGAATCGGGGGTTGCAGCCAGATTAATGGGACTCGTGCCTTCGGTTGTATTCGGCGGCATCATGACTCTTGCCGTAGTTTTCACAACAATCAGGGTAAATAAACCTCTCCGGAAGCTATCACTTAAGAACAAGATGTGATGAACCCCATACTAACTCCCATGGGTCAGGTTATGATCATCTCATCACAGTTATCGATATCACAAATGCCACTTGCATTTTTAAACAGCACTTTTCTGTGAGCTATTGACAGGCACCGTATATAGCTTTCAATGTTTGAGACTCTGGCCGGATTTCTCACCACCAGCGGGATCACCCCAATTGTTGCAGAATCAGACTGCGGGTTTTCATCACTTTCACATACAAAATATAGTTCTTTATCGATTTCAAGAGGATCTCCTTCAGCAGGGATATTATCAACATCAATTTCCGGCAACGGAGTATTGTCGACTACATTAAAAGGTTTAATGGTTGCTTTATTCATAATCATTATATTTTGACTTCCAAAGTTATACAACTATTTATATTTAAGCACTTCCCGATTACTATATCCCATTATTTAACAACCTCTGGAGCATTGTAAAAGACAAACTCTTTGCTATATCCTGGCGTTTGTGAAAATAATTGAAGTTTTTGTTATAATTTTAAGTCATAACTTCTAAATATGGACAGGACCCTGGGATTTTTTTCACCGGTTGTCATTTCCGGTATAATCTTTATTCTTACTGTATTATTGCCGGGCAGGTGGGTGACCGGATATGTTAATAAAACAAATACTGTTGAAAAAATGAGATATCGTCTCAATGGCATCCTTGTTTTCTTCACCGTAGTATTATCCTGGTTCCTGTTAGGATATTTTAACATTGTACCGTATGACTGGCTGTACGATTACCGATGGTACGGGCTGGCAGGGGCATTTTTAGCAGGAATCATTTTTTCCCTGGTTGTTGTATTGAATTATCCTCCTGTAAGAAAATCTTTTCTATCCGATCTCTTTTTCGGCAGGATAGAAAACCTTCAGTTCAGTGGCGGAAGGGCCGATGCAAAAATGTGGCTTTATCTTGCCGGAGCAACCATGCTGGAACTTAATGCATTGAGCTTTACAGCTCATCATTTGACACTATATGGAGAACAGGCTTCAGCCGGAATACTTCTTTCAACAGCTTTACTTACTTACTTCATTGTTGATTATTTCATCTTTGAAGAAGTTCATTTGTATACCTATGATCTATTTGCAGAACGTGTCGGATTCAAATTAGGGTGGGGATGCCTGGTCTTTTATCCTTACTTTTATGCTGTCTTTTTATGGTCCACAGTGGACTTACCCGATCCTCATACGCCTGACTGGCTATTATTCTTATATGTTATTATTTTCTTATCAGGATGGATTTTATCACGTGGCGCTAATCTGCAAAAGTACTTTTTCAAAAAAAATCCCGAAAGAGCATTTCTTCGGATCATGCCTGAAACGATTTCCGATGGCAATAATGCTTTGCTGGTAAATGGATTCTGGGGCCTCAGCCGGCATATAAACTATTCTGGTGAAATCTTAATGGCATCGGGGATAATTTTGTGTACGGGATATCCATCAATGATCCTGCCATGGTTATATCCTTTATATTATATATTGCTTTTAACAGCACGTCAGAAAGATGATGATAAGCGATGTTCACTCAAATATGGTGAACTCTGGGATGAATACAAGAAAAAAGTTCCCTACCGGATCATTCCGTTTATATATTAAATAACCTTCCCCCTGGCGGCGTAGTGACCGGAGGGCTGATTTAGGTTAACCTTACACCCTGTACATTTTCCGGGTAGTGTCACCCATAATGTTGATGGCCATTTTCCTTGGCATGATCTTTTGCATAATAAAGGAGGCAATCCTGTTTCCTCTGCCCGTGATGAATGAAGGCTTTTTGCCAAGCTTCCTCAGGCATTCATCTGCAACTTCTTCAGGATCAAGTACCCGGGGGGTTAGAAAACCAGCCTTCTCAGGATTTGATATCTTATACCCGGGTGTTGCTGTAGCACCTGCACAACAGGCTATAATATCAACACCGCTGTTTTTCCATTCATACCACAAACTCTCTGCAAGTATCCTGTTAAATGCTTTTGTTGCTGCATAAACAGCCAGATAACCGCTACCCTGGAAACCGGCAAGCGAAGTCATTAAAACAACCGCTCCTTTCCCTCTGGCTGACATTTTTTCTCCGTATGCCCTGACCATATTGAGCGGGGTTATCATATTAAGCTGAGCTGCCCTGGTGTGATCCTCTGCTGAATTTTTAAGAAACGGACCAATATATGAAAGCGCGGCATTATATACCAGCAAGTTGATTTCCAGTCCATTCAATGCATCCTCAACCAGTTGTATAGCATTTATGGCTGAAAGGTCACAGGAAATACATTTTATATTTATTCCGTATTTATTTCTCAACAGATCAGCCAGTTGTTCCAAAGGCTGAAGATGGCGGGCAATAAGTACAAGATCCATGCCTTCTGCAGCGAGACGTGATGAATATGCAGCTCCGATTCCTTCGGAAGCGCCGGCTATCAAAGCCGTATTGCCATATTTTTGTTTCAGGTTCATTCCGTCAATAAAGATAAAAGATAAAAGTTAAAAGTTGAGTAACGAAGTTACGAAATCCCGTTTCGGCGGGAATGAAAATGAAAAGACATCAAAATGCAAAATTCATAAAGTTATATTCTATTGACTGCAAGATTGCAAAAACTTCAAGACTGCAAGATTCCCAGACTCATAACTACAATACATTGCAGCGTCGTACCTACATAACGTCAAACCGCTGATAACGATTAAATCCGGGGCCGAAACCCATTTGAAAAAAAATTGAATATCTTTATGTTTTAAGATTAAGCCGGTAGGGTCGGAAGAGTAAAGGCTTCCCTACAGTGTAATTTCAATAATCTGTTTATTATGGAATACTATGTTGCTCAAAAAGTAAAAGAAACCTGGGGAAAAAAGCCATGCGATCATACAAACCTTGAGAAGGAATATTATGCCGGGGCCTTTCTGGTAAACTGGATATGCACCCAATGTGGCAGAGAATTTACAATTGCTGAAAAACTCGGAATGGATCAGGAACGAAAGCTAGATCATGACCGATAGCATTATAGATACAAATGATTTGGTAAGAGGATCGTTAATCAGAAAATGAATGTCATTCATCAGTTAAGATTTGATGAAGACAATATAGTTATTTATGCAGAATGTATCAGGGCTTCGATTTGAGTTTGATAGCCTGAAATTGAAGCCTGCTTTATGATTTTTCCAGGGTTGTTATCCTCTTCCGTACTGCCTCCATCTTGTTGATTCGCCCCTGTGAGTAAGTTTTGTACTCTTTATCGATAAATTCGAATAGTTTAAGTGACTTTCGTGAATAACTAAGACTACCTGCTATAATACCCTGAGCCAGGCACAGCTCAGCTTCTGCATTAAAGAGCTCAGCCAGCACCTCGAGATGGCCATGGGTATAGTTATGCATATTTAACAGCTTGTCTGTCAGTTCGTTTTCAGGTATAATACTGAAGAAAGATGAGTCCTCTTTAAGCAATTTGTAATATATACTCTCAAGTTTTTCACCGGCCTTTTCAAATTCACCTTTTTTGATAAGTCCGAGGATGCCGGCGATCATTTCACCCAACATCTCTATCATGCGGAGGATGTAGTCTTTCTGATACATATTGGAAAATGAAGGTTCCTATCATGCCGGGCGAGGGCAACTTCCTGTTTCAGGTCCTATATCCTTATAATAATTTTACCTCGTGGTTTCCCTTTTTCTGCAAGTTCAAATGCCTTATCAGCTTTATCTAGGGTAAAATAGTTTTCTATCACAGGGTGAAGTTTTTTCTCCAAGAATAATTTTTCAATTTCCCTGACATCCTCCGGAAGTGCCCGCATGTTGGATGATGTCAGTTTTTTTCCGTATATCAATTTGATGAAGAATGATGTAATTCGGTAAAGCGGATTGATCATCGTTGAGGCATAGATTCCACCTCGTTTTAACAGCCTGTAAACGTCATTTAAATCCATATGGCCATAGGCATCCATTATGGCATCAAATTTTTTATCTGTCGAGGCTAGATCTGTTTTGCCGTATCTCATTGTTTCATCAGCACCCAGCGCCTGAGCCAGTTCAGCATTGGCATCACTGCATGTGGCAGTAACAATGGCTCCTTTTGCTTTTGCGATCTGAACGGCAAAATGACCAACCCCTCCGGTACCACCGTTTACCAGCACCTGGGTACCTTTGACAACTTCACATCTTCTTAATCCGTTCAGAGCCGTAAGTGCAGCAATAGGCAGTGAAGCAGCCTCCTCAAATGACATTTCCCCTGTGATGGTCCATAATGATTTCTGATCGATAGCGATAAACTGAGCCAGCGCTCCTTGTTTTCCGAAGATCACAGAAGCTACACCGTTCACTCTGTCGCCCGGTTTGAACTTTACAACATCAGTTCCTGCTACTTTAACAATACCCGAAAAGTCTGAGCCTACTATCCTAGGAAACTTTCTTCCTGAAATAAACTTCAGATCACCCCTTTTTACTTTAAAGTCTACCGGGTTTATTGATACTGCTTTGACCTCAACAAGAACCTGGGTGCCGGCAACGGAGGGATCAGGATAATCACCATATTTTGATACATCAGCTCCTCCGTAACCTATTGAATAATATGCTTTCATTTTATTTTGTATTAATCTGATAATACGAAATTAAGCAATAAGTTGCGAGTTACCTTATTATAATTGAAAATATGAGATTTTAAATTTGTCGGAATTGATTGCCAGAGAGGCAACATATCCATCAGAAACTTTCAGATCAGAAGTTCTCCATTGATCCGGCTTCGAGGGATGATGCAATATGACCAGATGCTCCAGACTCCCCTGGGATTTTAATTCAACACAAAATGATTTTAAAGGGAAATGGATGCCTTTCCCGATAGCTTTTATAAACGCCTCCTTCCTTGTCCAGATTTTAAAAAAAGTATTTGTTTTGTCAGACGAATCCATAAGATATTTTATTTCCTGCGCCGAAAAGTTTTCATTTGCAATATTTTCAAGCTCATCCACTTCACGTACTTTCTCAACATCTATTCCTATTTCGTTACGTTTGCAGAGTCCGACCAGCATTAAGTCATCCGAATGAGACATATTAAATTTTAACTCCCCGAATTCAGTGTTACTTATTAAAGGTTTTTTGCAGGAATTATATCTGAAACTTAATTCGCCGGGCAGGCAATCGCAATATTTACTCAGAATCAGGCGCAATTGAGAGTGAGAGAGAATAAAATGTTCCCGGTCTCGCTGAAACTTAAGTTTTCCTGCCCTTTCAAGTTCATCGGGTGATAATGTACCAGTAAATTTCGTTGCATCGGCAGGCACAGTTTTCAGGTTGACCTGCCAGACATGAACCTGATTATCTTTAATTGCAACGTTCATTGATCTCCTTGTTTTGAATCTGGCAGGGCGACCCCTGCCAACAAGTATTTTCAGGCAATGTTTCACCTTTCATTATAAGAGAAAGTCCTTTTAGAATAGTGTGGTTATGCATTTCGGTATCGTACAAAATTACTGATAATGATCCGATAGTGCACTCTTTTCCTATTCTGACATCTGACATTTTCATTACGCGGTCCTCAAAAAGATGTGTCTGGATTGTGCACCCGAAGTTCAGTGACGATTCGTCACCGATAGTAACAAGATCAAATTCAGTTATTTCGGTGGTTTCCATGAATACTTTCTTCCCGATATTACATCCCATAATCCTGAAATAAAGTGGAGCTAACGGAGTTCCCAGGAACATAGATACAAAGAAAGGGTAGACCAGATTTTCCGAGATTGAGTTAATAAACTCGTTTCTCCAGACAAATGTGCTCCAGAGTGGTTTGACATCAGGTTTATACTTTCCGATTAGAATAGTCTTGAAAAACCATCCGATGAAAACTGTAGAAAGACTGAGAAGCAGAAGTACCAGCGGGGCCTCGTAAATGAACTTCAGGAAATTGCCTGACTTGAAAATGGTGTAAGAATAATTGTAAAATATTAACAATAAGATGGATGCCAGTGCAAATGGCATTGTTATCTTGAAGAATTCTATGATTCCTCTTATCAGGTATAAGGAAGAGGTGGGTTTATATGTATATTTTTCAGGAAACTCCGGACTTTTCTGCCGGTTAGGCAGGAACATAGGAGGGGAGCCGAGCCAGGATGCATCCTTCATGCCTGCTTCTTCCGGAAGCGACGGGGTTATCGACAGAACTCCGATAAGGCAACCATCTTCTACTTTGCTACCTGAAGGGAGCACCGCACTATTGCCCAGGAATGACCTGGTACCTAGCTCGGTGGTGCGAAATATCATATATCCGTTTATTATGAGCGGAGGACCGACGTTAACCGAATCGGCCAGAAAACTCTCATTTCCTATCTTAAGCAGATCTGTCGAAATATAATTGACTGTTGAAATTTCGGCACGCTTACCTATTTTGGCTCCGGTAAGTCTTAACCACGGCGGAAGATATAGTGTAGCATAAAGCGACTTGATCATGAGTAAACTCATAGCGATTAATGAGTCTACAAACCATTTCCGGATATATAAAATACTGTTGATTGGAATGTCGCCGGGTTTTAATTTCCCGAGAACCAGCCACTTCAATGCGGCTGAGAACAGACAAAATGTCAAAATATAAAGGGCCGATAACGGGATAATTGTGATTAATGTCATCAGAAAGCTATCCCCGATATTTGAATAATAAATAACCAGCGAGTACGGAATTAATAATATCCAGGGCAAAAGGAGTACGAATAGCATTGCGACTGCATGAACCAGTGTTAGCCCGATTCTTTGAAACAGCTTTGCAGACTGGTGTGACTTCTTCTTAGCCTCAACCAGCAAATCATATGAACTTTTATAAGGTTTGGCAGGTGAACCTCTCCAGGTCTCTCCTTCAGGTATCGTGCTGTTCTCTTTTAGCATTGAGAGTTCCAGCAGAGCGGAATCATCTTCCATCGCCGAACCAGGATGCAACAGGCTGCGGGCGCCTACAAAACAATTGTTGCCGACAGAGATCCTGCCAAGTTTTAACATTCCATCCTCGACGGTATATCCCATCAGGTGAGCTTCCTTTGAAATACTTGAATTATTGCCCACCGACACGAGGTCAAATGCTCTCACCCTGTCTGAGCCCAGGTATATATTCTTCCCGGTTTCCATTCCCATTAACCTGTAGTACATTGCTAAAAAGGGAGTTCCGGTGAGAAGGCTGACCGGCGTAATGTCAACGCACTTTTTAACAAACCAGAATCTGAAATAATAAAATCCCCATAACGGGTAAACCCCTTCCCTGAATTTCCCAATTACCAGCCATTTAACTCCGGCAGAAAGCAATAATAATAGCGGATAACCAAGGACAATGCTGGAGAGACACAGAAATACAATTTTGTTATAGCTTAAATGAGGGAAATAATGCTTTATTAAAAATGGTGATGTTATAAGTAATGTTGCGATACCGTAGAAAAAGAGAAGTGATATAACCTGCAGTATGGCAACCGAATAATATGTAAGAGGCTTAACCTTCTTTTCTAAGGTTTTTTCAGTTTCATTATTTAAAGTATTTTGGTTTAATGAATCAATATACCCTGCCAGTTCCCTGATTGTGGGATAATCGTAAATATCACGAACCGAAAGCATATTCATCTGCTTATTTTTACGCAGTTTGGATATCATCTGAGACGCAAACAGGGAATGACCTCCCAGGTCGAAAAAATTATCCTCAATACCTACCTGGTTTGGTGCAAACAGCTTTTGCCATAAATGCAATATTTTCAGTTCATTAGGTGAACAATCCGAAGGGTCGATGATATGGTGGCCATTGGTTAAAAATTTTGGTTCCGGTAACTTTGTGCGGTCAACCTTTCCGCTGGCCAATAGCGGCAACCCAGAGACAATTTCGAATATATTCGGGATCATGAAAGGAGCCAGCCTGGATTTTAATTGAATCTTAGCGGCATCAGCATCGAATCTTCCTGATTTTGAAGGGATGACATAGGCTACCAGAAGTTGGATCCCGTTAAACCCATTTTTTACTGTTACCGCAGTGCTCTGAACATCGGGGCAAAGCATCAATTGTGATTCAATTTCGGTTAATTCGATCCTGAACCCTCTCAGTTTGATCTGTGAATCAATGCGTCCCAGGAATTCAATTTCACCCGATTCGTTAAACCGGCAAAGATCACCGGTACGGTATAATCGTCGGGGAAAATCGGGATTTGTTTTAAATTTCGGAATTATGAATTTTTTATCAGTCAGTTCAGGAAGGTTAATATATCCATCTGATAACCCCAGCCCGCCGATGCATAATTCACCGGCAACACATACCGGCAATCTTTTCAGATCAGAATCGAGAATATAAGCCGAATAGTTGGGTATGGGCTTTCCGATAGTAACTTTTCTGACAGGACTGCATTCATTATAAGTTGCAATTACAGTTGTTTCGGTGGGCCCATAGGTGTTAATCATCCGCCTGCCGGATGTCGCCCATCTTTTAGCCAGTTCCGTGGGGCAGACTTCACCGCCAAGAATCAACAGCCTTAAAAGAGGAATATCTTCGCTAAGGATCGATAACAGTGTTGGAACTGTAGAAAGGACGGTAACTGCATTCTGGTTAAGAATTTTAGATAATCCAGGACCTGACTGCATTATTTCTTCAGTCCCGATGAACAGAGAGGCGCCTGAATAAAACGCCAGCCATATTTCTTCAACTGATGCATCAAAAGCAATTGAAAAACCCTGGAATACAATGTCTTCCCGTCTTACCCCAAATAGTTTTCCTTCGCTCCTGACAAGATTGCATACTGCAGCATGTGATATCTTAACACCTTTTGGATCTCCAGTTGTGCCGGATGTGTAAATAGCGTACGCACTATCATTGGATTTCACATTTGTCTCAGCTGATGAAAGATTAAATGATGATTGATCATCAAATTTATAATGATCCTTATCCAATAAGACATTAAGGCATCCCGAATCGCCTGTTTTATTAATAAGGTCGGATGTGGAGATCAGTACTCTTGCATTGCAATTGGCAAGAATATAGTGAACTCTTTCAGTGGGATATTTAGGGTCGATTGGAATATAGGCCGCACCTGCTTTCAATATTCCCAGCATAGCAACATACATGTCGGGTGTACGGGATAAAAAGATACCTGCGAAATCATTGATACCGACTCCTGATGATTTTAAATAACGGGCAAGCCTGTTAGCTTTTTTGTTTAAATCGGAGTATGTTATTCTCACCCCATTAAAGATGACAGCGATCCTTTCGGGATATTTTTCAGCCGTATTTTCAAAGAGTTGGTGAAGGCATCCGCCTGAAGCTAATGAAGGGTCATACTCTCCGTCATAACAGAAAAACGGACTGTTTTCCTTTCTGACTGAAGAAATTTCAACCGGTTGATAATTTTTGCTGATATATTGTTTTTCATCGATTTTGTACATAATATGGTCACGGTCTGAACTCAGATTATTTCTGATCGTTCCTATCTTAAGACAGCATCTCAACTGATTTTATTCCTGCAGTAGTGTTAATAAAATGTAAAAGCAAAATGCAAATCTCAGAACAGTTCAATTATACTAAGGCACGGGATGAAGAATTAACCTGGTATCAGCTTTTTCCCTTTGATCCTGTGGGTCCACTCTGTGTCACTCTGTCTGCCGTTTTAACAAATCAGAATTTAGGTAACAAATTTTATTTTGTTTTTTTCCAGACTTTTACCCTATAATGCCATTATTAGCCAAATATTCTATTCCAAATTCTTAGTTGCAATCAATGATTCTGAGAATCCTGTTGCTTTTCTGAAGCTTTTAATGGCGTATTCATCCAAAATCTTCCTGAATTGTCATAGATGGAAATACAGTTTTGGTCAAGGGGCATAGCCTGTATAAAACAATTATTCTGAAATTCCAGTGGTTTATTATATTCCTGCACAAAAAGCTCCCTAAACTGACGAAATTCAAGATCTCTTCGTTTGTTAAGGAAATTGCCATTAATGTCTTTCAGGTTTTTATAAGTTATAAAATTGGAATCAAGTTCATTTTTCTTGAAATGGTCATTTCTAACGGTTATAAATAAATTATGTCCATCAACTTTAATATTTGTAATCTTTGCTTGTCTTTTGCCAACGGAAAGGGCATAATTTTCCATTCTCTTTCCTGAAACCGGATCGATCTTCCGGTTGAATTCAGCTAAAACAGTCGTAGCAGGGTTCTCAGGAAACCATATAGATACCCACCATCCTGATTTCACAACTTTAAAGAAATCATTGTCACTTGAATCTTGAACAATGAATGAATTACTGAAAGATATGTACTTAAGACACATTTTGGAACTAACTGCCGGCTCGTGCCCATATTCAATCTCAATATTGAAAATATCCTTTTTCTTTTTTAATGAATCTAAATATGAACCGGAATATTCAAGTTTGTGTATCGAATAATCATCTGGTTGAATGAATATAGCACCCTGGAAGGTATCCTCTGTGATCTTACGTTTTGCAGTAAATTCGATCTTATATAATAATGTACTTCCATCATAAATTCCCATTGGATTTGAAAACCAGTGATTTTTGATAAAATTCTGTGTCAGAGTATCAACAAATGAAAATGTTCTTTTATTGAAATTTCTGAATGAATCGTGAGCCAGCAATATAAAAAACTCATTGCCGTATTGATCACCAACTATTGCATGGGGTATTCTTTTAAACCACATGTCAGAATGATCTGTTTCCGGAAGATCATAATAGGGAGTTATATTCATTCTTAAGAAATCCATATTCTTTTTGAAATCGAGTAATCTGTACCTGTTTGAATCTGATG
>OCZT010005982.1_pt1 | contig 12080 bp, 15 predicted proteins | sample 1539031 | NCBI WGS metagenome assembly OCZT01 (sample SAMEA3539308, study PRJEB22396) | soil metagenome | biome: tundra; feature: field; material: soil | place: USA | collected 2010-05 | depth 0.15 m
GCTCGGCGGCGTCGGCCGCCTCGACCGGCAGCGCGTCGACGACGATGCGGCCGGCGGTATCGACCCGTGCGGAGATCGCGGTGCGCGCGCGCGGCGAGCCGATCAGCGCATTCGGGTACGAACGCAGTTCGTCGCTGGGTTCGTGTACGGTCCCGGTGACGACGTCTTTCCAGCCGAGCCGCCCCGCTTCGGTGCGATCGCGATACGTCAGGCGATGGCCGCCGGTTCCGATCGCCGCGGTGTAGGTTGCCGTAAAATACAGCGTCGGCAGGCCGCCGGCACCCGGCCGGGTACGGACCGTCGACGCGGCCGGTACCAGCGCGACGGCGCGGCCGTCGACGTTGAGGTCGAGCTGCGGTGCGATCTCACGCGCATGCACGGCCGCCCAGCGGTCGAGCGCGGCCTGCGACGGCGTCCCGTGCGGATCGAGCGATCGATCCAGGGTGAAGGCCGGGATCTCGGCTAGATCGAGGACGTATCGCACCTGCAGCGCGTCGCGATCGAGCGTGATGCGCGTCAGGTGGTTGACCGTGAAATTCCCGAGCGGATGCGCCGTCGCCGGACCCGCCAGCGCGACATGGTGTTCCTTTTCGGCGTCGGACGGTACTGACCGCCCAACGGCGCGCACCGCCCGCCGGATTGCGAGGCTGCCCGGATACAAGCGGGGGCTTAACGCCGCCGGTACCGCCAGGGACGGTGACCGCCTGCTGGATGAACTGGCGCCAGGCCGCGTCGGCCTGCTCGACCGTGAGCGCATGCGAAAGATCAGGGCCGAAGCCTTTCTACTTCATCATCTCGGCCATCGCGGCCGGCTTGCAGACGAGGGCCGTCTTCTCCGCACCCATCGTCATCGCGGTTGGCTTCTCGCCGCCGGCCGCCGGCCGGCACATCATCGTCGCCATCTTCGCCGACGACATCGCATCGTGACTCATCGCGCCGCTAAACCGCGTCAGAACGCGCGCTTGGTGTCGATCAGGATCGTCACCGGACCGTCGTTGACGAGCTCGACCGCCATCTCGGCGCCGAAGACGCCGGTTTCGACGTGCAGCCCGCCGGCCCGCAAGGTCGCCGCGATCAGCTCGTACAGCCGCTGCGCGCCCTCGCCCCTCGCGGCGGTGATGAACGAGGGCCGGCGTCCCTTCCGCACGTCGCCCAACAGCGTGAACTGCGAGACGAGCAGCACCGCCCCGCCGGCGTCGGCCAGCCCGAGGTTCATTGCGCCGCTCTCGTCGTCGAAGACGCGCAGGCCCGCGATTTTGTGCGCCAGCGCCACGGCGTCGCGCTCGTCGTCGTCGACGGCGACGCCGGCCAGCACCAGGAAACCGCGGCCGATCGCGCCGGTGACGGCGCCCGCGACGGTGACCGAGGCGCGTGTGACGCGCTGCACGACCGCTCGCATCCTGCCCGACTACGACAGGGGTATACTGGTTTCATGGAAGTCGCGGGGATCCACGTCTCGTGGCGCTGGGTCGCGCTCGTCCTGCGCGGCCTGGTCGCGATCGCCGCCGGGATCGCCGCCTTCGAGGTCTCGACCGGCGCGGCCAAGACGCTGATGGCGGCGTATTTCGCCGCCGACGGCGTGCTCTCGCTCGTGCTCGCCGTCCGCCTCCACGTCCCGTTCGGTTCGCGGCTGTTGGTCGCCGCCGACGGTCTCGTCGGTCTCGTCGTCGCCGTGCTGCTGTTCGCGTACGCGCCCGGGGTCCCGCTGCTGATCCTGATCGTCTCGCTGTGGGCGATCGCCACCGGCGTCTTGGAGTTCATCGCGGCGGTCTTCATCCCGCGCATCTCGGCACTCTCCTGGGGGATCGCGCTGATCGGCGTCGCGTCGTGCGCGGCCGGGATCGTAATGCTCGACTGGACGAACCTCGCCGAGATCGGACTGCTCTACCTCTTCGCGGCATACGCGATCGTCGCGGGGCTGCTCTTCATCGCGCTCGGAATCGTGGTCGCGCGCGCGCTCCGCACCGCGCGCTCTCGAAACGGCATCATCGGCTGACGGGAGCCGCTACCAGACGGTCATCGCCCCCGCGAAGAGTGCGGCGAGCTCTTCTTCGCCGACCCGACGCGGTGCGTTCGCGAGCAGGCGCTGCTGCGCGAACGCCCCGGCGACGAGCCGCGGAACGTCGGCGTCTACGTACCCGAGCGCGCGCAAGCCGTTCGGCATCCCGGTCGCGCGCATCAGCCGGCCCAGCGCGACGGCCAGCACGTCGCCGATCTCGTCATCGTGCTTGGTGCGCTCGGCGCCGAGCAGCATCGCGATGCGGCGGTGTTTTTCCGGCGCGGCGGACGCGGTGAAGCGCGCGACCGACGGTGCGGAAACGATCACCGACATCCCGTGCGGCACCATCGCATGATCCGCATCGTAGTCCGGCGGGCGGTACCCGTGCACCAGGCCGGCGACGGCGTACGCCATCCCGTGCGGCACGTGCACGCCGGCGTTTCCGAAGCCGATCCCGGCCAGCGTGGCGGCGTACATCACCGCTTCGCGCGCCTCGTCGTCGCCGGCGTCGTGCACGGCGCGTTCGAGATTGTCGCCGAGCAGGCGCAGCGCTTCGGCGCACGCCAGGTCGCTGTACGGGTTCGCGCCCTGCGAGAGCGGGCGCGCGAGCGGGCTCGCCGGACGCGACCGCTCCGTGTACGGTCGCGCGGTGTACGACTCGAGCGCGTGCGCGAGGACGTCGAAGCCGCTCGAGGCGACGACGGTTGTGGGGAGCGTGCGCGTCGCGTCGGGATCGACGATCCCGAGCGTCGGACGGAGACGCCGCGAGGCGATCCCCGTCTTCACTTCGTGCGCCTCGAAGTCGAAGATCGCGATGCCCGTGCACTCGCTCCCGGTTCCCGAGGTCGTCGGGCAGGCGATGTGCGGCGCGAGCGGTCCGGGGACCGGCGCGCCCTCGCCGAGCGGCGCGTTGACGTAGCGTTCGAACGGCGCCGGGTACGTGGCGTAGAGGTTCGCCGCCTTGGCGGTGTCGATCACCGAACCTCCGCCGACCGACACGTAGCCGTCGACGCGCGCATCCTGCGCGAACGCGGCGGCGTCGCGGAACGAGCCGTCGGTCGGCTCGATCCGCACGCGGTCGAACTCGGCAACGTCGACGCCCGCCGCGCGCAGTGAACGGCGGGCACGCTCCACGAACTCGAGCTTCGCGAGGCGCGCATCGGTGAACAGCGCGACGCGCCGCAACCCGGCCGCAGCCGCTTCGGGGCCGACCTCGTCGATCGCACCGCGCCCGAACTTCACCCGGGGCGCCTCGACTTCGAGGATCGTTTCGTGCTCGTGCGGGACGTCGTGCATCGTCCCGGGGAAGTCTCGCACGTGGTTCCGCCGCACCTCTCGCCGCCGCGAGGTAGCCGCGCCCGAGGGTTGAAGTCCCCGGCTGTGGCCGAGCCGATCCTCTCGACGCGCGACGTCGTCAAAGTCTACGCGGGGTTCACCGCGCTCGACGGCGTTTCGCTGGATGTCGCCGAGGGGACGATCCACGCGATCATCGGACCGAACGGCGCGGGGAAGACGACGTTCTTCAACGTGCTGTCGGGGTTTGCGCCCGCGACGCGCGGCAGCGTTTGCTTCGCCGGGACCGAGATCTCGCACTTGGACCCGGCGGCGATCGCGCGGATGGGGATGGTCCGGAGCTTTCAGATCAATAGCATCTTCCCGCACTTGACGGTGCTCGACAACGTGAAGATCGCGCTTCAGGCCAGAACGCCGCTCTCGCGCAAGTTCTTGGCCTCGCCGACCGTGACCGCCGTCCTCGACGATCCCGCGCGCGCGGCGCTCGACGCGGTCGGACTCGACGACGAGCGCGCACGCGTCGCGGTAAACCTTCCCTACGGCAAGAAGCGCTCGCTGGAGCTCGCCATCGCGCTTTCGCAGGATCCGCGCGTCCTGCTGCTCGACGAGCCGACCGCGGGGATGGGCGTCGAGGACATCGACCGCGTGGTCGAGCTCGTGAAGCGGATCGCTCCGGGCCGGACGATCGTGCTGGTCGAGCATAATCTGCGCGTCGTCGCCCACCTCTGCGATCGCGTGACGGTGATGACGCGCGGCAAAGTGCTGGTCGAAGGAACGTACGAGGAGGTGCGCAATGACGTGCGCGTCCAGACGGCGTACCTCGGCGGAGGGACGCACTGATGCTTGCGCTGCGCGGCGTGCACGCCTATTACGGTGAGTCACACATCCTTCACGGCATGACGCTCACCGTCGAGACCGGCGAAGTCGCAACGCTGGTCGGCCGCAACGGCGTCGGCAAGACGACGACGCTGCGCACGATCATGGGTATCCTGCCGGCCCGGCAAGGGCACATCGAGCTCGACGGCAGCTCGATCGTCGGGATACCGTCCGACCGCATCGCGCGACGCGGCCTTGGCTACGTCCCCGAAGAGCGCGGGATTCTGTCAACGCTGAGCGTCTATGAGAACCTGACGCTGGCGCCGATCATCGGCAAGAGCGGCTGGACCGTCGAGCGCATCTTCGACGCGTTCCCGAACCTCAAGGAGCGTGCGAAGGCGGGCGGGACGACGCTCTCCGGCGGCGAGCAGCAGATGCTCGCGATCGCGCGCGTCCTGCGGTCCGGTGCACGCACGGTGCTGCTCGACGAGCCGACGGAAGGCCTCGCGCCCGTCATCGTGGAGCGTATCGGCGAGCTGATCCGCGCGATGAAGGCCGACGGGATCACGGTGCTGCTCGTCGAGCAGAACGTGCGCTTCGCGACCGGCGTCGCCGACCGCCATCACGTCATCGTCCACGGTCACGTCGAGCAGACCCTCGAGAACCGTGAGGTGATCGCGCGCGAGAAAGAACTCCTCGACTTGCTCGGAGTCTGACGTGGCAAAGATCGCGGTGACCGGCGCGGCCGGAACGATCGGCACGCCGCTGTGCACCGACCTCGCGCGCGATCACGAGATCGTACGGATCGACCTGCGCGACGCGGACGTGATGGCCGACGTCCAGGATCTCGCCGCGCTGGAACGCGCGTTCGCCGGCTGCGAGACGGTGATCCATCTCGCCGGCGTCGTGAGCGTCGAGGCGTCGTGGGAAGACGTCGCCGGGCCGAACATCGCCGGCACGTACAACGCGTTCGAGGCGGCGCGCCGCGCCGGCGTCAAGCGCGTGATCTTCGCCAGCTCGAACCACGCCGTCGGGATGCACGAGGTCGACAACCTGCCGGCGATCTACGAGCCCGGGTTCGGGCTCGTCGTGCGAACAGACTCGCCCTATCGTCCCGACTCGCTGTACGGCGTGTGGAAGGCGTTCGGCGAGACCCTCGGGCGCTACTACAGCGACAACCACGGGCTCCAGGTGACGTGCGTGCGGATCGGTTCGATCACGCCGCAGGACGATCCGCGCGATCCCAGCGTCGCCGAAAGCTCCGGCTGGCTACCGCTGACGGCGCACCAGAAGTTCGCGCGCTATGCCGCGACCTGGATGTCGCACCGCGACTTCGCGCGCCTGGTGCGTGCGATCGTCGCGAAGGACGTGCCGTACGCCGTCGTGTACGGCGTAGGCGACAACGCGACGCGCTTCTGGGACCTGGAACCGGGCCGCGCGATCTTCGGCTTCTGGCCCCTCGACGGTGTGAAATGACCGTTCGTGCTACAATGGACCATGACCAAGAAACGGTCCGTCGAGATCAGCCGGACCTACGAGCCGAGCGGCCGCACGGTCACGGTCGACGGCATCCCGGCGATCGCCGTCACCGTCGATGATGCGACCGACACCGTGGTCGAGCCGTCGGTGAGCGAGCGCGTCCAAACGCTTGTCGCGCGGGCTCTTCGCGCGAACGCGGCGCCCGACCAACGCATCACGTATTCCGGCGTCGATCACGACTGATCGCCGCCCTCCGGCATCGTGAGATGCCGCAGATACCGGGCCGGCGCGTTGAGGAAGTCTCGCGTCACCCTAACGTGCTCGAGGTCGTCGTACGGCGTCTCGACGAGTGTGTCGCCCGCGACGACGTACACGGTCGCACCGGGATAGGCGGCTAGGATCGGCGAGTGCGTCGCGATGACGAACTGCGAACCGTTCGCGACCGCTTCGAGCAGGATCGTCAGCAGGGTCAGCACCCGCGTCGGCGAGAGCGGCGTCTCGGGCTCGTCGAGCAGGTAGAGGCCGCGCGGCAGCAGTTGCGCGCGGAGGATCCCGAGGAACGTCTCGCCGTCGAGCGCGCGTGCGGGTCGGCGCCGTACTTGCGCACAAGGACGTCGCGGGAGCTGCGCGTGATGTGGGCGCCGAGGCCGCGGCGGCTAGCGTTGTCGTCGTGCAGCATGGCATCCGCTTCCGTCGCGACGGCGATGGCTTCGAGCAGCGTCGACTTGCCGCAGCCGTTCTCGCCCATCAGAAACGTGACCGGACTCGTGAAGCGCAGCTCGCGCAGGCCGCGCAACGCCGGGACCGTCCAGGGGAACGCGTCGTCGACCTTGGCGCCGCGGCGCCGGCGAAAGGCTTCGAGGAACATCGGTTCCTCCGTTCGCTAGGGTTTCGCCCGCTTCGTGCGCGTCGCGAGGAGCTCGCCGACGATCCCGCGACGGAAAAGCAGCACGCACAGCGCGAAGATCGTCCCCATCACGATGTTGGTCTTGTCGCCGAGCGCGGTCTTCGACACGAAGAAGTCGAGCGACTCGTAGACTCCGGCGCCCACGATCGGACCGAAGATCGTCCCGATCCCGCCGAGGATCGACATCACGACGACCTTGCCGCTCGTGTGCCAGTCAACGCCGTCGAGTCCCGAGAGGCGGTTCCCGACCGCGAACAGGACACCGGCGAGGCCGGCGAGCGTCCCCGACAGCACGAACGCGATCAGCTTGTAGCGGTCGACGCGGAACCCGAGGGCGATCGCACGCTGCTCGTTCTCGCGCATCGCGCCGAGCACGGCGCCGAACGGCGAGCGGACCACGCGCACCACGAACCAAACGCCCAGCGCAGCGACGACGAGCACCGCGTAGTAGAACCCCTTGTCGTTGTCGAGCGGGATTCCGAACAGCGTCCCGCGCGTGCTCACCTGGACCCCGTTCTCGCCGCCGGTCCAGTCGCCCAGTTGATACACGAAGAAATACTGCAGCTGCGCGAGGGCCAGCGTGATCATCGCGAAGTAGATCCCCTGCCGCCGGATCGCGATTGCGCCGACGACGAGCGCCAAGATGCCGGCGTACACAATCGCTGCGAGCACGGCGAGGGGAAACGGCGCGTGCGCCTTCGCGAGCAGGATCGTCGAAACGTAGCCGGCGCCGCCCCAGAACATCGCATGGCCGAACGACAGCAGCCCGGTGAAGCCGAGCAGGAGGTCGAATGCGACAGCGAACAACGCGTACGCGACGATGTCGATCGCCAGCACGGGATAGACGAACCACGGCAGCATGATGCCGACCAGTGCGATCAGCCCCGCGACGATCATCCCGCGCCGGCTGCCCAGCAGGGCCGTCGTCATTTCGCGCTCGCGGGTGTGCCGAACAGGCCGCTCGGGCGCACGAGCAAGACGATGATCATGACCAGGAAGATCAGCGTGTCGTTGAACGCCGGGAAGAGGACGGCCCCAAGCGTCTGCAGCAGTCCCAGCGCGAAGCCGGTGACGATCGAGCCGCCGATCGAGCCCAGACCGCCGATCACCACGATCGCGAACGTGTTGATGATGACCTTGTCGCCCATCGTCGGCTCGACGTTCTGGTTCGGTGCGGCGAGCACGCCGCCCAGCGCGGCCAGCGCGACGCCGGCGGCGAAGGTGATCGAGATCAGCTGCTGCGTGTCGATGCCGAGTGCGCGCACGAGCACGGGGGCCTCGGTCGCCGCGCGGATCCGCGCGCCGATCGGGGTTCGCTCGAGCACGTACCAGACCACGATGCAGACCACGATCGCGACGCCGATGACGAACAGCCGGTAGGTCGGGAACACCGTAAAACCGAGGTTCGTCACACCGGCGAGCAACGGTGGGGTGGGGAACGGCGATCCCAGTGCGCCGGCCGCGAGACGCATCGCGTCCTCGATGATCAGCACGAGCGCGAACGTGAACAGCAGGCCGTAGAGCGGATCGAGGCCGTAGAGCCTGCGCAGGAAGACGACCTCGATCAGGAGCCCGAACAGCCCGACGATGACCGGCGCGACGATGAGCGCCGGAAAGAACGGCAGTCCGACCAACTGCGCGCCGTAGTACGCGACGAACGCGCCGAGCATGAACATCGCGCCGTGCGCGAAGTTCACGATGCGGAGCATCCCGAAAATGACGCTGAGACCGAGCGCCAACAGGGCGAAGTACGCCCCGTTGACGAGGCCGTTGAAGGCCTGGGTGAGGAGGTAGTCCGGGCTCAGGCTACCAGTCCTTCTTGCACACCGACTGGCTCTCCGGACGGAACGCGCGGCCCGGCGGGATCGTCTGCACGATCTTGAACCACGCGTGCGGCTCCTTGACCTGTTCCTTCGGGAGCACGTCGACGACGTACATCTCGTGGATCACGCGGTGGTCGCGGCCGCGCCACTCGCCGCCCTTGGCGTAGAAGTCCGTGAACTGGCGGTTGTCGAGGTAGCCCTGGACCTTGTCGCCTTCGGTCGTCCCGACCGCCTTCACGGCGTTCAGCCACTGCGTCGTCGCGGAGTAGTCCGCCGCCTGGATGTCGGTCGGGCGGAGCCCGTGCATGCGCTTCGCGTACTTGTCGGCCCATGCGCGCGCCTGTTTGTCCTCGTTCCAATACCAGGACGTCGTGATGCGCGAGCCGGCGAACACGTCGGGGAGCGCATCGACGTCGCTGAGGAACAGCAGGCCGACCGCGACCTTCATCGTCTTGTCGATCCCGAACTGCTTCACTTGCTTCATCGAGTTGACCGTGTCGGCGCCGGCGTTGAACAATCCGAGCACTTGCGCGCCGGAGTTCTTCGCCTTGAGCAGGTACGACGAGAAGTCGGTCGTCGGACCGAATGGATAGAGGTCGGCCGCCTGCATCTTGGCACCCTTGCGCTCGATCGCGGCGGTGAAGTCCGCCAGCATCTGCGTTCCGAACGCGTAGTTGGGGACCAGTGCGTACCACGTCTTCCCGTCCGACCCGGCGGCGATGTTCGCACCGGTCGACGCCGCCAGCGCGTACGTGTCGTACGCGTAGTGATACGTATAACGGTTGCAGGCCGCACCGGTCAGCGCCGAGGAGGCACCGCCGGTGACGATCGCGAGCTTCTTCTTTTCCTTCGCGACCGCCGCGACGGCGAGCGCGACCGCGGAGTTCGTCATGTCGAGCGCGAGCTCTGCGCCGCCGTCATACGCTTCGCGCGCCTTGATCGCGGCGTCGGGACCGTTGTTGCGATGGTCGATCGCGTCCACCTCGATCGTCCGGCCAAGGACCTTCCCCCCGAAGTCCTCGACGGCCATCTTGGTCGCCTCGACAGCGCCGGGTCCGGCGAGCGCCGCGTAGACGCCCGACATGTCGGTGATGACCGCGATCTTGATCGGGCCGGTGTCGGCGGCGCGTGCGGGCGGCGCCGGAAACGTTGAAACGAGCATCGCGAGCGCCAGCGCAGCCGGAAGAGAACGGGAAACGCGCATCGGACCAACCTCGTAGTCGGAGGGTGACGAGTTGCCCCGACGTTACCCATTGCGGGCAACCTTCCTCCGGCGGACCGAACGAATCGTGGTTTCCGGGGATCGGATCGCGGTTTGCGGGAACGAGTGCGCCAATGACGCGACCGATCGAAGACTACGCGCTGATCGGCGACACGCGCACGGCGGCCATGGTGTGCCGCGACGGATCGATCGACTGGCTCTGCCTGCCGCGGTTCGACTCCGGCGCATGCTTCGCCGCGCTCGTCGGCGACGCCGAGAACGGCGCGTGGACCCTCACACCGAAGGGCCATGCCACCGCGATTCGGCGAGCGTATCGCGAGGACAGCATGGTCCTCGAGACGACCTACGAGCTCGAGGACGGCGGCCGGGTGAAGATCGTCGACGCGATGCTCCCCGGGAGCGACGTCCCCCGCGTCGTGCGCCTGGTCGTCGGCGAGGCCGGGCGCGTCGCGGTACGCTCGCAGATGCGGATCCGATTCGACTACGGCCAGGTCGTCCCGTGGATCCACCGCGCCTCCGGGACGGTCGTCGCGATCGCCGGCCCCGACGCTCTCGCGCTCTACGCCGACGTGCCGCTGCGGGGCGAGGAGCTCTCGACGGTCGCCGAGTTCTGGGTCGGCCCCGGCGAGCGGGTCGGCTTCGAGGCGGCGTACTTTGCCTCGTACCGCCAGCAGCCCGGACCCTCGGACATCCCGGCCGTCTTGCGCCACACCGACGTCTTCTGGCGCGAGTGGGCGCGAACGTGCCGGTACGAGGGGCCGTACCGCGACAGCGTCGTGCGCTCGCTGCTCACGCTCAAAGCGCTGACCGACGCGCGGACCGGTGCGGTCCTGGCAGCGCCGACCACCTCGCTCCCCGAGCGCATCGGCGGCGTGCGCAACTGGGACTACCGCTACTGCTGGCTGCGCGACGCGACGTTCGTGCTGGTGGCCTTGCTGAACGCGGGTTATGAGGAAGAGGCGTTCGCGTGGCGCGCCTGGCTGCTGCGCGCGGTCGCCGGAAATCCCGAGCAGCTGCAGATACTCTATGGCCTGCGCGGCGAGCGGCGGATCCCCGAGTTCGAGGTGCCGTGGCTGCGCGGCTACGCCGACTCACGGCCGGTGCGGATCGGCAACGCCGCCGCGCAGCAACTGCAGCTCGACGTGTACGGCGAGGTCGCCGACGTGATGTACCAGGCGCATCGCGCTGGCCTCGCGCCTGATGCCGACGAATGGTCCCTGGCGACCGCCGTCGTCGAGGCGGTCGAGACGCGCTGGTCCGAGCCGGACCGCGGCCTGTGGGAAGTGCGTGGCCCGGCTCGCCACTTCGTCCATTCGAAGGTGCTGGCGTGGGTCGCGTTCGACCGCGCGATCTCGACGATCGAGCGCTTCGGCATGGAAGGCCCGATCGACCGCTGGCGCGCCCTGCGCGCACAGATCCACGACGAGGTCTGCGCGAACGGGTACGATCCGAAGCGCGAAACGTTCACGCAGTCGTACGGCTCACAAGAGATCGACGCCGCGACGCTGCTGATCCCGCTGGTCGGTTTCCTGCCGCCGGACGATCCGCGCGTGAAGGGGACCGTGCGTGCCGTCGAACGCGAGCTGCTCGTCGACGGTTTCGTGAAGCGCTACACGCAGCCGTCGCTCGACACCGACGGGCTGCCGCCGGGCGAAGGCGCGTTCTACGCCTGCGGGTTCTGGCTCGCCGACAACTACGTGCTGCAGAACCGTCGCAAGGACGCGGCGAAACTGTTCGAGCGGCTGATCGGAACCGCCAACGACGTCGGCCTCCTCTCCGAAGAGTACGACCTCGAACGCAAATGCCTCGTCGGAAACTTTCCGCAGGCCTTTTCGCACGTCGGTCTGGTCAACACCGCGTTCAATTTGGCCGGCGACTCGAAGCCCGCCGACCAGCGGCGCGGCGACGCGGACATGCCGAAGCCGCCGTAGCGGCATACCGCTTTCGCGCGCGGGGCACCGGACTGCTCGTAGCACTCCCGGAAGGAGCCCCGTGCCGAACACCGCACCGCGTGAGACCGAACGCGGCTTCACGCTGATCGAGCTGATGATCGTCGTCGCGATCATCGCGATTCTGGCCGGGATCCTGATCCCGAACTTCGTCAACGCACGCTCGCAGGCGCAGACCGCGGCCTGCGAATCGAACCTGCGCGCGATCGCGACCGCACTCGAGTTGTACTACGCCGACAACCAGGTGTATCCAACCGCCGCCGGCGCCGCGGTGCAGCCTGCGCTGCTCACCGCCAACGGCGTCGCATATCTGAACAACACGCCGAAGGATCCCGCTGCGCAGAGCGCCGCTGCGACGTACGCGCTGACGACGACGCAGGCGACCGGCGGGAGCCCGGCGAGCTATACGATCGTCTGTCCCGGCGTGCACGTGGGCTCGACCCTCACGAAGATTCCGCTCGCCGGCGGCACCAGCGGCACGGTTTGCGGTCCGGGCTGCACGGCGACGAAGCTCGAGTATACGGCCGGTCAGGGCCTCCAGGTGGCGCCGTGATCGATCTGCTCGGTGAAGGGTTGCGCGCGGTAGCGACGC
>OCZT010005983.1_pt1 | contig 12078 bp, 4 predicted proteins | sample 1539031 | NCBI WGS metagenome assembly OCZT01 (sample SAMEA3539308, study PRJEB22396) | soil metagenome | biome: tundra; feature: field; material: soil | place: USA | collected 2010-05 | depth 0.15 m
GACCTATCCGGACGGTATTCCATCAAGACAACGACGGCCCTCAACGGACTCTACGAGTTGCAGATGATCCTGCGCGACCGGAAGGGCCAGACCGACACCGCCACCTACAACTTCTCGGTGCACGAGCCGGGCGGTGTGGCCATCGACAGCATCGCCCCCTCGATCACGCCGGTGCTTCCCGCCACACGCACCCTCACGGTCGATGATACCATGAAGACATTTCTGGTCCGGTTCAGCGTCAGGGACGAGAATCTCAAAACGGTGGTTTTGGACAAGGACACTGTGCATCCGGTGAACGGAATAGTGGAGAAGACGGTCCCGCTGGTGGAGGGACAGACCGTCACGATCCGGATCTTCGCCGCCGATTCCTCGAAGAATTCCTCGAGCGATTCTGTTCAGATCACCCGGAAGGTCGCGGTGCCTCCCGCGCTCAAGCACATCCATCCGGCGTCGGGGCGCGACTCGGTCTCCGATACCACCTACACATATTCGTTCCAGTGGCAGGTCGATGGCATCGACATCGATTCTATCGCAATCGACACGTTTGGCGTGTTGTTGAACCAGAAGATCGCCGAGAAGACACTGCCCCTGAAGCTGGGCGGAACCACCCGCATCAGGATCCGGGTTGTCGACAAATTGAGGCATGTTGGTATCGACTCGATGGACGTGGTGCGATCGGCCTCGGTGCCTCCCGTCATCAAGCGCGTAGGTCTGCCCGACGGTCTGGTGACGGTTCCCGACACCCAGTCGTACTACACCGCGAATTGGACCGTTTCCGACAACAACCTGCAAACTGTGCAGGTGCTGGGACAGGCCGTAGCCCTCTCCGACGGCGGCTATGGAGCGAAGGTGTTCCTGAAAGCGGGCGATACCACGCGCCTCCCGGTGTGGGCGCAAGACAAGCTGGGGAGTGTCACGACGGACACGGTGAAGGTGTGGAGACCCGATCCGAGAGCGCCGTACCTGGCCGACATCGCGGCGGCGCAACGCGGGGACTCCGTGGTGGCACTGACGGATTTCGTCCTGCCAAACATTCGGTTCGGCCGCTTCGAAGTGACCGCCGACTTGTACGCGAAGGTGATGAAGCTCGCTGCGCCGACGACGCCGGGACTTCCTATGGTCAACGTGAACATCTACGACGCGATGCTGTTCTGCAACGCGATGTCGAAGGCGAAGAATCTCGATACTCTCTATGCCTATTCCTCGTACGATCCGACCAACGGCTACTTGGACTCAGTCATTCTGCGCGACACGATAAAGGCCAACGCGGGAATGCTAAAGGGCTTCCGAATGCCGACGCGCGCCGAATGGACCACAGCAGCCTCTCTCTGGGGAGCCAACCCCTGGGGGGGATCCACGGATGTCAAGGTCGTTTCGGAATACGCAATTCTCTCGAGTGCGGCACTTTCGCCAATCGGATCGCGCAATCCAACGGGTTACGGCTTGTTCGACCTTGCGGGAAACGTAGCCGAGTGGACTTCCGACCGCTTTGGTTCTGGCTTTACCAACACCCGGTGGTACGCTGTCGGTGGAAGTTTTTCGACGACCGACCTTTCCAAAGTGGCAACCCCCGTCCTGAATTCTGGCCTCACCAAAGACCCCGCGATCGGATTCCGCGTCCTGCGGATCGGTCCAAATTGAAAGAGAAACGCCAATGAACAATACGTTTCGAAAAACCTTCGCCACCGCTGTGATCCTGGCTGCCTTGGCCGTCGCGGACATACCTGGCCTGTTTGTTGTCCAAGAAGGCCGCATCGCCGATCCTGATACTTCAGCGCTGATCACGCGGACAGATTTTGGTTTTGCCCAATTGGCTCCGATCGGTGACATCAATAAGGACAATGTCCAGGACCTTGTCGCGGGTTCACCTCTTCAGGATTTAGGGGCCTTGCAGATTTTGCTCATGACCGCCGACGGGAAACTCGCTACCGTACCTACCACGATCTCGGCCCGACATCCCTTGATCAAGCCTTATCTCAGCACATCCTATCCGGACAAATTCGGGGCTGGGTTGGGAGTGGTCCAACCGTTCTCGGATTCGCGCTCCTGTGCGGTAGTGATGACTAGTTCAGAAGGTTACCGAAAGCTCTGGGCGCTTCGGATTTGCCGTGACCAAGTAGGCGCAACAAACGGAATCGACCTCACGGAGGCCAAGGTGTTCGATACATCCAGCGTCGCATTGTCTGGTCTGGGACTTCATGGGCTCGGGTTAGGCAACAGCATGTCAGTCCTCGACACCCTCTCCTCTGGCGAGCGTGTGGTCGCGGTCGGTTCGGCCTTTGACGGGTTCGGAAAGCAAACGCAGGAAGGCCGAGTAATACTTCTTGCCATCAATCCAGACAGTCTGACATTGCGTCGTCTCACGGCAATCCCTAAAATCTGGTCGTCGTCGGATCCTGTCGCACAGATCCTGACTTCAGGAGAGCATTTTGGACTCTCGATTGCACCATGGCACGGCGCGAACGGCAAAAAGGGAATGGTAATTGTTTCTCCCGACTTCACCGATGCTGGTGGCAACCTTGCGGGACGGTATCACATTGTGACATTGGATGGAGACACTAGTTTCACTTCCATCACCAGCTATTCCGGAGCAAATGATCCTTTGAAGACAGGACCTGTCTTCAGTGTCGCCTCGGGTGATTTTGACCACGATGGAAATAGCGACCTCGCATTGGGATACAATGCTGGATCCAGCGCCGGTTACAACCAAATCGGGCAGGTGAAGATCCTGATGCTCGATGGCAACGGCGTTCCCAAAGATTCGACTTCCATCTGGAAGGGGACCGCCGGTTTTATTGATCCCACAAACGCCCTGACCACCAACTGCGAGTGGGGTTCCAGGGTGGCGCTGGTCGATGTTGATGGGGACAATCAGACGGACATTATTGTAGGGTCTCCCGGAAATCTAGCCGGATCCACTCCAGTTGTTGGTTCCATCTGGACGCTGCGCCTAAAGCAGAAGCCCTGGCAACAAAAGAACCCCGATTCCATTATGCTGTCCGGTACCGGTTGGATTCAAAAGACGTTGAGCAATTACGTGACCGGAAATCAGCTCAAGTGGTCGGTAGTGCTTCCCTCGGTACTAGGTCCGGACCCTGTCGCGACCTGTCGGGTTTCGGGAACGGGCCTTGCTTCAGTGGTAGAGTGCCAGGCTGGAACGACCAACGGTGTGACCAAGGTCCGTGTCGTCGCGAGCGATACCGGAAACATCCCAGCTACGGTCCACTTCACCGACACCTTGGAATTCCCCGTGCGTGTTTCTGGGGTCAACAATCCGCCGGTCCAGCCCAAAACGCTCCCCACAATCACCCTGACAGAGGATCATGCCGACACCGCTGTCGTCGTCTTCTCGACGTACTTCGCCGATCCAGAAGGCGGGCCGCTGACGGTTACCGTGTCGGGTTACGACGGTACCATCACAAACCTTTTGACCTTTCATCAGTCGGCAAATTTTGACACTCTGTACATTGCTCCTGTCCAGTTCAAATACGGCAATGGCTCTCTGCATGTGGTGGTCAAGGACGATTTTGGATCCTCGATCGAGGCGAAGCTCGATGTCAAAGTCACCCATGTGAACCATGTGCCGGTCGCCAACACCGACAACTTTGATGTGTTCGAAAATCTTTCCTCCGAACTGGATGTGCTGGCCAACGACAAAGACGATGACAAGGACTCTCTTCTGCCGGTTCTAGTCGACCTACCCCTGCACGGGAAGGTCGCGGTCAAGGGAAGCAAGGTCCTATTCACACCGGATTCCTTCTATATCGGTGACGATGCCTTCACCTATAAGGCCAACGACGGCACAGCGCTTTCGGCAATTGCTTCCGTTAAGATTAAGGTTAATGCCTACCAAGGCGTTCCAGTGGTCTATCGGCCCCTGCAAAACGTCACCGTGCTCGAGGATTCTCCTCCCATCCAGGTCCATGCCGACAGCCTGTTCTTCTCGGGGACCACCCGCTTCAACTATGACATCTACACGCTAAAGCACAATTGCCTTAGCCTAGCCGACCTGAGTTTCGATTCCAAGACCAAGATCCTGACGATCTCCCCCTACAAGTACCAGTCTGGCCAATGCAACGTCACCGTGAGGGATTATCTCCCCACCGATTCGGTCGCCAGTACAATGACTCTGATCGTCACTTTCGTTGCTCATCCCTACAAGTTTGCCACCCGTCAGATTCTGGATTCGGCCACCCCAGGCAAGCAACACATTGTGAAGCTCGACTCGCTCGACTTGGACCGCAAAGAACTCGAGTACATCTTCGGGGTAGGATGGCCCACCTGGGCATCGGTGAGCGGCAATACGATCACCATCGATCCTCCCCTAGACGCGGCCGATTTCTATGGCAAGCTCTCGGTACACGAAAAGGCTGCTCCCGGGGCGCCGCCAAATCCAGTCACTGACAGCGTTACCTTCTTGGAAACCATACTGACAAATAGCGGCGTCCACGGGCGCAAGTTCGGCGGTCTCAAGTTGGATTTCGTCTCCCAACCAGGGCGGTTGCTTGTCCAGAACGGATCAGAACCATTCCACCTGGAATTGTTCTCGCTGCGAGGTCAGCGTTTCGTTGGGATGTCAGGAGAGCCTTTTCAAGTCCAGACGATTGATCTTCCTGTCTCAAGTTCGACTGTCTATATGCGGCTACAAGAGGGGCGCCGCATGACCATTTCCCCATTGTTCCTGAACCATTGATCCAAAGGGCCCGCACATGAGAATTTCTTCCATAATCCTTGTGGGGATCGGACTGGCGTTAAACGTCCAGGCCAATCCCCTTTCAGACCGTTCTCTTCGGACTTTCCGAGAATTGACTCCAGGTGGAGTCGTTGCCGCCGACATTCTGGTCGCCTACGAAGATCCGAATGCTCCAGGTGGTTACAACATCTTGAACCCGACGAATCAGGTTGATGTCAAGGTGGACCTTCCCGCCATCCTGACCAGTGCCTCACAAGAATTGTCCAATGCGAGCAACCATGTGGTGCAGTTGGGCAAGATCACGGTTCTACCAACAAGCCCCAAAGCCGATCCGGACATCCTGATCGTCAACGATTGCCCATCTGGACTCGTCCGACCCGACGATAAAATTGGGACTCTCAGCAATGTCTGCGCGGACGCCAACACGGGCGGATATCTCGGCGTTGCCTGGTGGGAACAGACGGCCTTGCTTGCGGGTACGACCAGCGAGGAAGTCTTCGCGACGACTTCCGGTGGCGTCAACGCCCTCAAGAATGGTTCCCATATCACCATAACCTGGCAGACCCTCAAGGACTACGGTGCGGTGGCATTGGTCCACGAGTTTGGCCATTATCTCTTCGCGATGCGGGATGAATACGAAGTGGTAAGTTTCCTCCAGGGTACGCCAACCAATTACAACTACCTGCACACAGCGATCCAGAACCCGACCAGCACCGCAGCCGGTTTGGGCGGGGTGTCTCTGGCAAACGGTTTGCAGCCGGTTTCCATTGTCGACTACACCGACTACTTCAAGGGTTTTGCCATGGGGTTCGTTTCTGATTTCGTAGCCAATAAGCGCGGATACACTCCTTCAGTTGTCACTCCGGTCACATCGGGAGATCTTCCCACGGAAGGGGCCACGACTCTTGTAAGCGGGCAAAAGGTCTATTGGGTACCCGAACAGTTTGCCACTGCCGTCACGAGGGGCAACGGAGACGTCAATCCGATGATTGGTGGACGTCATGGCGGGATGTGGTCGCTGGAAACTTCCCTCCGAACAGCCTTCAATAAGTCCTACACGCTTCCAAGTGGGTTAGCCTACACGTCAGCGGCGACGCAGGTCGACGCCTACTATGTTGGGCAAGGCAACATCTTCGTGTATGACCGGTCGGGCTCCATGCAGGACTGGATCTACGGCGGAATGTATGCTGGGCTCTATAAGTACGAAGTGGCCCAGGACTTTTTCGGGCGCATGACCCATACCGAAGACCCAGCTTCACCCATCAAGTACTCGAGCTCGGCTAAATTCGGCATGGTGGCTTTCGACGACCAGCAAGTGGAGCCTACGGGACTGGAGTACGGTCGCCCAATCACCGATCTAGCTAAGGCAACCGCTACCATCCCCGGCAAAGATCCCCTGACTTGGGGCCAATCCACTGCTACCGGTGCTCCGCAAATCCCCCTTCCCGGCAATAACACGGACATCGTAAGCGCATTGAAGCTCGCTCAAAAGAGATTGGACGATGATCTTGATCGTCCGTTCATGCGCAACATCATCTTGACCTCGGATGGTCTTCACAATACAGGACCAGTGGACTTTACTGGCGACGAGGGCGTACAAGGCGGATACCGCGTATTCTCGGTTACCATCGGAACTTTGCCGAGCGATCTCTACGCGAAGAAAATGCAGAGGCTCGCCACGCAAAGCTTGGGTCCGGACGGAGTACCTGGACAGGCTTTCTTCACCTCCGCCGACATTGGGCAGAGTTCCAACGATGGCAATCTTGAGCTTGCTTCCATCGCCGCGAAGATCTGTGCGGCTATGAATAATGCCGAAACGATCGACTACGGCGTGTCCAATCTCTTCCGCGATGCGGCGCAGGAATTTCCCATCACCACGGACACCACCCAGACTTCAGCCAGCTTCTCTGTGGCCTACTCCGGAAGCGTTCCCCCGACCCTATCCTTGACCACTCCAGGCTGGCAGACGGTGACGGAAAGTGGCATTGCGGGCGTCACTTTCTCACAGCAGACCAACTTCAAGACATTCACCATCAATCTGACTAAGTTCCCGGCGGGCACCTGGAAGCTTCGCGCGACCACACAGTCGGCCTCTCCGGTCACGATCTATCCTACCGCTTCGGTGAAGAGCGCCAAGCTCCAGATCAATCCGATCCTCGATACGAAGTTCTCAACTGCGGCTGGCGAGATCCCTGTCACCGTGGTGATCCAAGACGGTCGACCCGTGGTGGGCTTGAATGTGGTGGCAAACCTGAAGAACGTGGGAACCGGCGTGGTCCGCTCTCTGACTCTGACCTGGAACGGCTCGGCCTATGTCGGCAAGTTCATCAACGCCCTTCAACCAGGCGTATCCAAGATCGACTTCGTCGTGACCCATCCGAACAACGGTCAAGTCACCTTGCTGGGAGGCGAGAACACCCAGAAAACCGCAGCCGCTCAATACCCCTTCTTCCAGCCGCGCACCGTCAGCCGCGACATCTTTATCGATGGCAAGGCTTCCAACAAGACGGATGTTGCTCTTGAAGCCTGGACTATCCAGGATCAACCCACCTTCGCCCAAGGAACGGCTTTGCGTTTGTTCCTCAAGAACAACACCAGTGTGCCCTGGACGGGACTGAAGGCGCGTTACTTCTTCAGCGTGTCCGAGATTCCGGGCGGTGTTCCAGGGTTCAGCACCATGTACCTCGCTGGTGGTTCCAAGGTGAAGGTGGGCACGGTCACCAGCCGTCCAGGCCTGGCCTATGTGGAATTTGATTTCGCTGGCCAGACCCTGCAGGCCGGAGCGGTTTCCAGCAACGGACAAAATGGCGGCGAAGGCCTCTATGTGATCGAAGCCTCCTGGCGTACCCCATGGAACCCCCTGAACGATTACTCGTTCCAGGGATTGAAGACCACATGGGGTGTCAATTCGTATGTCAATATCTATGACGCCAACGGTAAGCTGTTGAAGGGCAGCCCCGATATGGACCCAGCCACATCGGGAACAAATGTCCCACCTATCGTGACCTTGTCTGCTCCTGACCTGATCGTGGCCGGAACAAGTGCCGACTTCACTGCCAACGCGGTGGATCCGGATGGGGACGCGCTCGTGTACTCTTGGATCGTGGATGGCGTCACGGTTGTATCCAACGGCGCGTCCAATATTTATAGCGCGGGATTGACTGCCGGAGCACACACGATCGCGGTCGTTGTGGATGACAAAAAATCCTTCTTGGTCACGGTTTCCAAGACCATTCAAGTTCAGGCGCCCAGTGGAGCTTGCACCGATACCAATAGCATCCCCTTGGACAAGGCCAGCACGCCCAAGCCCGTTACGCTGGTCAGTGGTGCGAACTGTCTCAAAATTCTCAGCACCAACATCAACCGCGAATGGGCATGGAACAACGTGGTGTTCCAGGCCAACAGTTCGGGAACCACCTTGGCGGGAGCGTCTATTCAAGCTTTGCCCGTGGGCACCGCCACGAACCTGGCAGGCTACTCTCAGACCGTGACCTACGGGGATCCGGGACGAGACAAGAACCTGTACCTGAAAGTGATTTCGAATGCCACCAAGGCGGTGAGTTTGAACTGGTGGCTGCAATAACCGACAACACGGCATCCAAATAAGGGCGCGTTGCCCTGTGCCCCCGGTCCGCTCCAAGGATCGGGGGCTTTTCTATAGGAGGACCAGATGCGGTCGTGGGCAATCAAAATGTTGGGTTCGACCGCGCTCCTCCTAGCAGGTTCCCTTTGGAGCGCAACCGTGTCCCAAACGGTAGTGGTCCGTAACCATCTTACGGCTGTCTCGTCGGAAATTGTCGTCAACGGGATTCGCGGCGATACCACAGCAGGATCCTGGGTTGGAACCCTGCTCGGAATCGATGGTCTTCCGACGCCGCCCATCTCTACCGATCCGCCATACATCCTCCTACGTCGCCCCCTGCAAACAACCAACGCCCCTCCCGGTTGGCCTGGCCGGATCGCAGGGCGTCTCGATCTGCTTGCAGGTGACAGCTCCTTCCGGCCCCAGTGTTCGGGGTCCCTAGTGGGACCAAAGCATTTCCTGACGGCTGCCCACTGCGTGGTAGCTCCGACCTCCATATCCTCCATTCAGGAACAATGGGTAACCGATTCGTACTACGTGCGCCCTGGGCTGGACCACGGGCAGGATTACCCGGGCACAACTCCGGTCAGGGTCGTAAAGTCCTATGTGTCGAAATCCGTCTTTCCCATCGCTAGTCCCTACGATGGCGACAACGATTGGGCGATCCTGGAACTCGCCGAGGATGTCGGAACCCGCTTGGGATGGGCACAAGTTGTGCCCATGTCCGACGATCGGGAAAACAAACCCATGCATATGCTGAGCTATCCGATCTTTCCACCGGCTTGCCCCACCGGTACGGTGTGCGACACTGCCACACGCCGCGATACTCTTCACCATTCTTGGTCGTATCTCTGGCGATATCATGCAGGCACGACGGAAGACTGGTTTGCGGAGGTCCCGAACTGGAAGGGCGAGAGCGGTTCGGGATCCTTCGACTGTGCAAACGATCCGTGCAAAACGGGACCACTCCACGTTCGGGCCACTCTGTGGAAAACAAGCGGTCTGAGTTCAATTGATAGCGTGATGTCGGGCGTCATTTCGGCGATTCTCAAGAGCGATGTGCAGATTCCATCCTCCGTTGCCGTCTTGCTTCATTCCGACTTCGACCTGCATCTTGAAGGAGGCTCCCTCCACACCGCCGCCGACCGGGACGGTGAATGGCAAATCCTGTCGCTGGATGGCCGCTCGATTTATCCCTCCACATTCGGACGGAACCTGTCCATTCCCGCCGATCGCTTGCCGCATGGCGTGGCTTTGATCGTGTTCCGGACGCCAGGCCATGCGCCGATCACGCGGCAGTGGATTCGGCAGTAGGGAGAGCGCCGCCCTCGGTACGCCATCCCCTTCGGAAATCTGAATATGCGCACGAAGGGGGGGAGGAGTAGGTGCGGGGAGGGGTGTCCATTTCCTACCTTCGTGCAGGTCGCACGCAATGGGGGTCCCGCCTTGAACTGTTCAAATTCCGTTTTGCTTGTTCGCGCGGTTCTCGCGCTTGGCCTGGTGGCCGCGTTGCCCTTGCGGGCCGCGGAAATGTCAGCTGAAGACTCGGCGAAGGCTGCGTTGGAAAACGCGCGCAAGGACGCTCTGCATCCCCACGGCTTGCTGGGGACGGTGGATACGGTGAACGCCATCACCATGGAACAGATCGTGCAGTTGGCCGTCCAGAAGGGCATGAAGGAAGTGCGCGAACGCTACGTGGGGAAGGTCGTGACCTTCAAAGGCCTGATCCCGGTTGGAGTCCGCGCCAAGAACGAAAAGCGACAGAACGTATGCATGCAGGGGTTTCTTCAGCGATACCCGAAGAAGAAGTATTACCTGGACACCCACGCTCTCTCCTGTACTAACGGGAGTTTACGCGCTTTCTTTAATTTTGGAGACGAGATCAAAGGGTGGCTAGAATACTCGGGTTTTGAGCAACAGAATTTGCCTGTGGAACACCCGCTGAATGTTCCCTTCGATGTCTGCGACACAGTCCGCCCGTCCGTTTGCCAGGAAGGCGATATCGAGTTCGACCGCAAGTGCATCTTCAGCACGGAGCGACTACTGGTCGCTGGCAAGATCGTGGCCATCGAAGAGAGTCGCATTGGTCGGGATCTCACCTTTGATCTCCGGCCTACGGGCCTACGGTATTAGCTCCATTTCGATAGGACGTCAGAGGCAGCCTGATCCACTCCTTCCGGTACTTTCACCTTCAGCTCCGATTTGAGATCCAGACCAGGTTTGTAAGGGCTCTGAGCGAAGGTGTCCGTGCGGTTGAGAATTCCGTATTCGTGCGGGACCAGGCTGAGAAAGGGATAGAGGTCGTTTGGATCCAATCCGGTTTGTCCCAGATCCAGCGCGCACCGACAGTTGGATCTCGCGTCATTGTTGTCGGCAGACAGTTGGCAGAACGCCCACTCGGGTTGATCCATCAAACCACCTTTTGTCTTCAGCCGCCTCCCTGTGGACTTGAGGTAGACCTGCAGCCAAAGGAACCTGTCCTCAGATCGATCCAAGACAAAGGAGAGGTTCAAAATCGCGCCTTCGAGACTCCACGTAATCGATGAGACGGCAGGGCATTTCAAGACAAGTTCACCAGAGAAACTGTGGATCGATCCCAGGTAGCTGGCGTGTAGAAACAGCTTCGCTTCCTTCTTCTCCGTGAGTTCCCTCAAGAATTCTCCCGCTTCAGAGGCGGACCACCCTTCGGTCTTGACCTTGCCAACGGTGTCGGAATCCGTCTTCTTCATGTTCCAATCGCCCACCGGCACGATTTCCAGCTTGGGACCTCGCCAGCTCGAGAGAAGGACTTTTCCGTTCGAGTCTCCACTCTCCTCGCGATCGGTGTTTTTGAAGATCCCCGCAGGAACCATCCCGATGGGCAAGGCGTTCGGGCTCTTCTCTTTCACGAACCTGAAGGCCAGTTGCGGATCCTTTAGCTTGGTGTATCCGAGGTGAAAAGGAAAATCGGCTCCCCAGATAAAATCTGAATCAGATGTTGCCTGAATAGGATCGTCAAGGGTTCCCTCCCCCCACTCCGCCAGCACAATTGCCGGTCCCTCGAAAGGCTGTTCCAGCAGGCGGCCGGACAGGTCGATCTTGGCCTCCAGATAATTCGCCTCGGCGAGCTTGGGGACGCAGGCCAGCGGGAAGGTGTGGTGGGCTAGCGACACGTGGATGCCCGCCGATGCCTCGAGCTTCAGGGCCGCCTCGAATCCACGGACGGCGGTGGATTTCCAATTGGTCTCGTCGCGACCCTCGGCGCCCTCGTACCCCTCCACCGCGCCTGCGGGCAGGTTGAGTGAGAAATCCTTGAAGCCGTCCTTGGCATTCCACTTGAACGAGACGCCCGCGATTCCCTCCAGCCCCAAGGCGAGGGTCGCCGTGATGTCCGCACCAGCCACTTCGGACAGATTTTGGAGCAAGGTCATGAACGGGAAGTGGCCGCTCTCGTCCTCCCCTGTCGTGATTGACTTCAACCGATCGGCGCCCTGCTGCTGTTTGGAGGTCGGTGCGCCCTCCTCGTTCCCGGTTTGGGACTTCTCGCCGAAGGGAGGAAGATCGGAGATCTTCGCCGTGACCGAGCCGGTCAGCTTCCCGGAGATGCCCACGGCGAAGACCCAGTCGCCGGAGTCGTCGTCCGGTGGATGGATCTTCAAGAACCCCTTCAGATCGCCCTCGAGTCCCAGCTCGAGCCAGAACCACAACGGAAGTTCGATCACTTCGATCAGCGGAAAGCCGCCCTCGGGGATCACGCGCGACAAACCCTGGGTCCCCGACTTGCCCTCGAGCTCCATCAGCGTGAACTCGAGACCGATATCCG
>OCZT010005986.1_pt1 | contig 12075 bp, 12 predicted proteins | sample 1539031 | NCBI WGS metagenome assembly OCZT01 (sample SAMEA3539308, study PRJEB22396) | soil metagenome | biome: tundra; feature: field; material: soil | place: USA | collected 2010-05 | depth 0.15 m
GATTATCACTAAAAAATATTTTTTTAAATTTCCTATTTGGATAATGGTAAAGAACTATTACTTTACAAAGAATATTTTTAAGATGATTATTGTAGAAACTGATATTAAGAGAAATTTAAAAGCTATGATAAAAGGAATAATTGAAGGTTTAAAACATAAATAGTATGAAGTATATATTTTATATTTTATTTTTTTTAATGTTAACTTTCCCAGGACAATTATTATTTATAAAAGTACCGCTTTTGATATATGTGATTATGACTAATCTAATCACAAAGACAGGTCAATATAGGTATACGAGAGGAGTTTTATTAGTTTTTTTTTCAATTGAAGCCTATGGATTATATGGTTTATTAGTAGGGGTTATTAATTCAACACCTCAACCTATGTATTATTTTTCTCTATTTAATATCTGGCCAATTGTTTATTTGTTTCTAATTCAATACTTAGATGAAGAAGTTAAATTTATAAAATTCTTCAAAATGCTTTTTTGGACTCATACTTTTATTGTTTGCTATAATTTGCTTTTTATATCTAGTCAAATATTAATGTTTCCTTTTCCAGATATTTATAGTAATGGGAGTAATTTTAATTTTTATTTAGAAGAGGGTACTTCAAGATTAAACTTTGAAAATCTCAACACATTGACTTTTACTTTGCCTATTCTCTTCTTTACATATATTGGAAAATTTAAAATTGGTATTAGTAGAATTTTACAATTGATCATTTTTATACTATCAGCAGTTCTTGCAATAATGTCAGGAAGAAGAAGTTTGATGCTAACATTTTTAATGTTACCGATTATTTCATTGTTTATACCTTCTATGGTATCAAAAGAAGTTGGAAAAAATATTAAAAAAATATTAATATATATATTTATTGTTTTAATAATTTGAGGATTTATTGTATATTTCATATTTCCTGATTTTTATTTTGGATATATTGATACTGTAACGAAAGCGTTTGATTCAGAGGAAGAACCTGTAAAGTTTGCTTTATCAAAAATGTACAATAATGAATTTTTTGCTAATCCAATTTTTGGTACTGGCTTTGGATATGAGTTTTTTGATCCCTATAGAAGATATTACAGTGTGATTTTTGAACTCTCCTTTAATCAGAAGATAGCTATGACAGGAATTATTGGAACACCTTTCATTTTATTTACATATTTTTATCCCCTAATTAAGGGAAAAATTCTTGCAACTAAGTCATCAGATATTATACTTTTTTCTTTAGTTCTTGGATATTTGTTTGCATTGTTAGCTGATGCAACTAATCCTGTTCTAACTCAATTTGAATTTTATTGGCCTCTTTATATTTTAGTTGCAAGAATTAATTATTTACAAAATGGTAATTTCATAAAAGCAGCGTAAAAAGTTTATATTTCATCCAAATTCTGAGTATTTTCTAAATTTTTAATGATCAGTAAAAGAGATAAAAAATACCACCCTTAATCTTGACTTTTTTGTCGTTAAACATATGCATAGTATGTTTGACGTTTAGATTAATTCAGTAAAATAAAATACATCTAAAATGTATAAATATAACTTATATGTGTATTCTAGCATGAATATGTTTATATTAAGCAAAATATGAAAAAAATATCAGTATGTATTGCAACTTACAATGGTGAAAAGTATATTTATGATCAATTGGAATCAATTCTTATACAGTTAAATGTTAATGATGAGATCATTATTTCAGATGATTTTTCATCTGATAATACAATTTTTGAAGTTAAACGATTTGCTGACACTCGTATTAAGATTATTTATAATTTCGGTGATAAAGGATATACGAGCAATTTTGAAAATGCATTGAAAAATGTTAGTGGGGATATAATTTTTCTAAGTGATCAAGATGATATATGGCTTCCAAACAAGGTTGAATTCTGTACAAAAATTCTTGAAAATAATGATTTTGTAGTAACAGATTGCTTATTAATAGATGAAAATAGTCATATTATCGCACAATCTTATTACGAAAACCGACATCATTTTACATCATTAATTGGCAATCTGTTTAAATTTGGTTATTTAGGTTGCTGTTTCGCGTTTAGAAAAGAAGTATTACAAAAGGCACTATTGTTTCCTCCCAAGCATAATTACTGCACACATGATAACTGGTTAATGTTGGTTGCTTTATCATATTTTAGATATTGTATATCTGACGAAAAAATGATATTATATAGGAGGCACGAATATAATGCTTCTGATGGTGGTTTCAAATCAAAAAGAACATTTATTTTCAAACTCAAATATCGTATTTATATTTTAAATCAACTCATCTTTAGATTATTCAAGTAGATTTTTTTATATATGAATAAGCTTAATTTTGAATTGCTTATAAATGTGCTATCAAAAAAAATGTTTATATTAATTATTTATAATATTTGAAATATGAAAATTTCAATTATAACAGTTTCATATAATAGTGCTTTCACAATAAGAGACACTATTGAATCTGTTTTAAATCAGACTTATCCTAATATTGAATATATTATTGTCGATGGTCTTTCGTCTGATAATACTGTTAATATTGTTAAAGAATTTGAGCCTCAATTCAAAGGTAGATTGTCTTGGATGAGCGAAAAGGATTTAGGGATATATGATGCGATGAATAAAGGAATTCAGATTGCTACCGGTGATATTATAGGAATTATTAATTCAGATGATTTCTTATGTGATCAATGCGCTATAGAAAAAATAATTCAAATATTTAAAGAAAATAAATTGTTAGATTCTGTATTTGCTGATCTATATTTTATTTCTCAGCAGGATAAATCTAATATTGTACGATACTGGTCAATTGGTTTACAAAAAATGTTTAAATATGGTTGGCATCCTGCTCATCCTACATTATTTTTAAAGAAAGAAGTTTATGAAAAGTTCGGGTTATTTAATATTAGTTTAAAACTTGCCGCTGATTTTGAGCTCATGCTTCGTTTTTTTGAAAAATATCACATTTCGAGTTATTATCTTCAAGAGCCACTTGTTAAAATGCGTATTGGAGGTGCTTCAAATAAAAATATAATAAGCATAATTTCTCAAAATGTCGAATGTATGAGAGCTTTTAAATTAAATGGGATAAAAGTAAATTTGATATTATATCCTTTTTTTCGGATATTGCCAAAACTTTTACAGTTCAAAAGTAAGCATTAAGATTTCAATATTCATATTATGGTTTAAACAAAAGATTCGGTTGCATCAATTTCAAGAACAGATTAGTAACATTATTTTCGATAGATGTTTCGTGACGATTATACCTGAGAATAATAGTTTTACGATTCTAGGGAAACATCAGAAGAGGAGTCCATTTAAGTTCATTCGAGAACAGACGATCATTTACTTCGATAGATAATTTGACTTTTAATCTCAGAATTGATTGAAAAGGATATACCCGGTGGCATTTACAATGTGGGAGATGATGAAAGCTTATCTACCAACGAACTGATAGCCCTTATGGCAAAAACGATGAATAAGCCAAACAGAACCTGGAAATGGAATAAATCATTAGTAGCTTTGTGCCAAAGGAGGAACGATTCTACATTTACCTTTGAATACTGAAAGGCTTCAAAAACTTACAGAGAATTATGTAGTATCGAATGCCAAGCTAAAGACGGCATTAGAGATTGATAACATGCCAGTAACTGCGGAGGAGGGATTTAGGAAGACAATAGAGAGTTTTGGTAAGTAATTACATGATAACTTCTAACTGAAGAAAAATGTCAATAATAAAAAAAAATGTCATGTCAATTATTGCCGAAGGTGAAGGGCTGGAAATTGAATTCAAAGAATCCTACGATGCCTTATCACGTACTGTCTTTGAAACAATTTGCGCATTTCTTAACCGTAAAGGTGGACATATTCTTCTTGGTGTAGCTGATAATGGAACTATAAAAGGGATAAAGGAAGAAACTATCCAATCACAACTTGACATATTAGCAAGAGATACAAATAATCCCCAAATTATTTCACCCACCTTTTATCTTTCCACAGAGGTTGTTGAGTTAGCTGGAAAGAAAATCATTTATATTTATGTTCCTGAAAGTTCTCAACCGCATACATATAAGGGTATTATCTATGATCGGAAGCAAGATGGGGATTTTAAACTATCCAATCAGCAGCTTATAACTAATTTATATTTGCGTAAGCAAGATGGTTATACCGAGAATAAGGTTTTCCCTTACCTTGTTTTGGATGATTTTGAATTCGAAAAATTTGATATGGTGCGAAAGCTGGTTCGTTTAACCCGATCAGATCATCCGTGGGTTAATATGACCAATGAAGAAATATTATATTCAGCAAGGTTATATTTAATGTTTGGTAAAGAAAATACTTTAGCATCGGTTTTACCTCATTACAAAACCGATGCATTATGCAGAAAAGTGGATGTGGAAAGATATGATGACAGAGACGATATCAGGTGTAACTTACTGGAAGCATATCCTCGTCTATTAGCATTTGTTCGCAAGCATCTACCTGATCGGTTTTATTTGGAAGGGAACCAACGAATAAGTATTCGAGAAACTATTTTTCGGGAAGCAATTGCCAACATGTTAGTTCACCGCGAGTTCTCTAATTCATTTCCGGCCACTCTTACTATTTATAAAGATTCAGTTGTTACTGAAAATTGGAACAAACCTTATATGGTGGGGCGCATTTTGCCGGAAAACTTAAAACCACATCCCAAGAATCCAACTATTGCCAATTTTTTCAAGCAATTAGGTTGGGTGGAAGAATTGGGTTCAGGGGTTCGCAAAATGTTCAAGTACTGTCCGATATATGTTAAAAATGCTTTGCCAGTGATTGAGGAGGGTGATATTTTTAAACTGAATGTCAGATATGAAAGTAGCCAAGAAAGTAGCCAAGAAAGTAGCCAAGAAAGTAACCAAGAAAGTAACCAAGAAAGTAACCAAGAAAGTAACCAAGAAATATTGCCTGAAATGAACAGAATATTGCTTTTTTGCAGAATTCCCAGAAGAAAAAAAGAAATAATGGAGCTGTTAGAAATTTCGGTCCAAACGAAGAATTACAAGTATCATATATTGCCTTATATCAAACAAGGATTAATTCAAATGACAATTCCAGAAACACCAACTATTGTTATGTTAAGTTGAAAATGTCGCCATAAATGAAATAACCGTCAAAACAGGCATAACATAACACTAGTTTTTGAGGTGATTTATCAGTCATAAAAAGGATTGGTTGTTTTAATTTTATGATTGATAAATCAATCATTGTCTGTATTTTTGACAAACGTAATGGATGAAATTTTAATTTTTTAATGGTATATCAATTATGATTGATGAAATTTTGATAAAATGACCTTTCATTCCCCGACCTATTTATACTGAACGAATAAAACCGTTTATTGATAAAGAGATAATTAAAGTTATTTAAGGGCAGAGTAGAGTAGGGCAGAGTTACATTCTTTTTCAATTGATAGAGGATATTAAACAATCACACTAAGAAACAAGTTCAAAACCAATAGTGACCAAAAATGCAATAAATAAAATAGTATTATTCGCTCATTCGTTCCGATAAATGTATTATATTTACACTATTAAGAACCAATAATGTAATAAAAGAAACACTTTATGGAACGTAAGATAGAAAGCGAGTTAATTAAGTGGAAAAATTCAACAACTCGAATGCCTCACCTCTTTATGTCTGTTTTTGTATCAAGGAGTGACAAAACAGTAACAGATAAAATTGTAAATACATAATATGAATATACTTATCAACGGCATACACGGTTTTGTAGGTAGTAACCTGGTTGTAGCTCTTAAAAATCAGCATACAATTTATGGATTGGATATTGTGTCACAACAAAAGAGGGAGTAATCTATACATATTCATGAGATGAGTTGGAAACGATTCCCCCAATATATGTAATAATTCATTTGGTAGGAAAAGCCCATGATACCAAGAATCAAACCAACGTCTTTTTTATTTATTGGTTTATGAGATAAGATAATCGATGTATTACCCATTTATGTTTGGTTTTGTGTGTGAATAAACAAAATTTGTGTTTGGTTTTGTGGTAGTAAATTGTCGTTTTGTGTTTGGTTTTATGAATTAAATGTTATATTTGCATCCAATACAAAAAACAAATGAATTATGTTTCAACGAAATGCTTTATCAGAACTACATAATTGGAAAAATAAACTAAATCGGAAACCACTAATTATTAGAGGTGCAAGACAAGTAGGAAAAACCACTTTAGTAAATGAGTTTTCAAAAGAGTTTGATACCTTTCTACACCTAAATCTGGAGAAATCTGCGGCTAAAGAATTGTTTGACAAAAATGATGCTATAGAAGATGTATTGACAGCCATTTATTTATTTCTAAACAAAAGTAGGATAGCAGGAAGTATACTCTTGTTTATTGATGAAATTCAAAATTCACCTCGAGCAGTGTCTTTGTTACGTTACTTTTACGAAGAATTGCCCCAACTGTATGTTATTGGAGCTGGTTCATTGTTGGAGAGTTTGATTGATCGACAAATTCATTTTCCAGTTGGCAGAGTGGAGTATTTTGCTTTACGACCTTGTTCGTTTTGCGAGTTTTTAGGTGCTTTGGGTGAAAATGAACTTAAAAAAACAATAGAAGCAACAAGTTTACCATCATCCATACATGGAAGAGCTATGAAACTTTTTAATGAATATGTGCTGGTTGGCGGTATGCCAGAGGCTGTGGCGTTTTATGCACTAACGAAGGATTTGGTATCGTTAAATAGTATATATGAAACATTGTTGACCGGGTATAGAGATGATACTGAGAAATATGCGTTGAATAGAACCTCGGAGCATGTGATAAGGCATGTATTGACTTATGGTTGGCAATATGCAGGACAACGTATCAAGTATGAGAAGTTTGCAAATTCCAATTACAAATCCCGTGAAGTGAGTGAAGCAATGCAGACGTTGGAAAAAGCATTGCTTCTAGAATTATCTTACCCAACTACCACTTCGGTAGTACCACTTCAACCGGATTTGAAAAAGTCACCCAAATTGCTTTGGCTTGACACGGGACTAGTGAATTATTCTGCAGGTTTGCAAAAAGAATTGTTTGGAATTAAGGATATTAGTGAATCATGGAAGGGGAAAATTGCTGAACATGTTGTAGGACAAGAATTGTTGTCTCCATCAACTAAGGTATCTGAAAAGCGATTTTTTTGGGTTAGAGAGGCCAAAAACTCTCAAGCAGAAATTGATTTTATTTTTCAATATGAAGATCAATTAATTCCTATAGAAGTGAAATCAGGTAATTGTTCGACTCTAAAATCTTTACATTCTTTTATGGAAAGTTCAACACATAATTTAGCCATCCGTTTCTGGAATAATCCAGTTAGCAAAGACTTGATTACACTTCCTTCCGGGAAAAAATACTCATTGTATAATCTTCCTTTTTATTATGCGGGTCAATTGGAAGTATTTATGAAGCAAAACCATGATTGATAAATGAATGTAATGCTTAAAATTAACTCATAAACAGATCGAATAAAAAGAATGAACCTATTAATCACTGGCATACATGGCTTTGTAGGTACTAACCTAGTAGCCACACTTAAAAAACGACTATTCAATCTACGGATTGGATATTGTGTCACCACTAAAAGAGGGAGTGATCAAGATTTATTTATGGAATGAGTTGGAAACGATTCCTCCAATAGATGAAATAATTCATTTGGCAGGAAAAGCCCATGATACCAAAAATAAAATTAAGGAACAAGTTCTAAACCAATAGTGCACAAAAATGCAATAAATAAAATAGTATTATTCGCTCATTCGTTCCGATAAATGTATTATATTTACACTATTAAGAACCAATAATGTAATTAAAGATACACTTTATGGAACGTAAGATAGAAAGCGAGTTTTGTTAATACTATTGCCATGACAAATTTAAGTAAACGAATTTTATGAAAACATTGTTATACTTGCTGATTGGATTTATGTTTTTAAGTTGTAATGAGCCTTCCAATTCACCTTATCTTCCAATCTCTTTCGAAAAGATAACTACTTTACCCGGAACAGGAAGGGCATCGGCAGTGGCTTTTGTCATTGGTGGAAAAGGATATGTGACGTTAGGCAGGAATGTAAATTTAAGTGACTCCTTGACGGAATGCTGGCAGTATGACCCTGCATTGGATAGTTGGACAAAAAAAGCTGCTTTCCCGGGGATACCACGCGTAAAAGCTACGGCTGGAGTAGTGAATGGCAAAGCATATGTTGGCCTTGGTTTTGATCGTTATAAGACGGCATATATAGGAGGTAATTTAAACGACTTCTGGATGTATAACCCTACAACTGATAGTTGGTTACAGAAAAGCAATTATCCAAGTACAGCCACGGATGCCTGTGTCAGTTTCGTACTTGATAATTTTATTTACGTTGGAGAAGGATTTAATGAAACCACTTATACGAATGAATTTTGGAAATATGATACTGATATGGACACTTGGATCAGGTTAAAGGATTTTCCGGGTATTGCACGTTTGGGTGCTGTTTTATGTGCCGGAAGTGAGCATATCTATTTCGGGACAGGATACAGAGTGGGTAACTATAATGATTGGTGGGAGTATTCCCCGGCAACAGACAGTTGGAAGCAACTCAAGGCTATGCCCGATGATGGTCGTGAAAATGCAGTCTCGTTGACTGTAAATGACCGTTTTTTTGTTACCACAGGACGGCATTTTGCAGGGAATTTAACCGGAGGACTTCTCTTTTCGAATATCATGGAATATGATGCCATTCGAAATGTGTGGTATGAAAGGGGTAATATTCCTTCCGGAGCACGTGAAAATGCCATTTCATTTACTATAAATGGAAAAGGATACATTGGCCAAGGGGAGAATGATACTCAGATATTAAATGATTTTTGGAGTTTCAACCCTTAAGATAATATTAACTAACCACAATAGACACAATAGGTCCACAATAGAAAAAAACAGTAATAATAAACTAATTGTCATAACTACCCACAGCTCTTATGAAACTAACCGCCCCAAGCCCCTGAAGGGGATGTGTAATTACCACCGTCTTCTAAAACTATATATTATAATAAACCCGATGAATCTCAAGATACCGCTCTTAACATCCCCTTCAGGGGCTTGGGGCCGGGATACTCGAAAAATTCAGTAATTTATTACCTGTTTCATTTATTTTTTAGATTGGTATTCCCAGACTACCGATTAACTACCCACTACATATGAAAATAATTGTCTTTATCTTACTATTGTTGCTTCCAATCCTGGCAATGGCTCAAAATGATACGATAAGGTATGATGTGGGTATCATGGGAGTCGCATCAACAGGAGCTTATTCCCCCTTTTGGTTTCAAAGCAAGGCATACGATAAAATATCCTCTTTTCCTGTGAGTGCAGATATAATGGCCGGCATAAACAAAGATTTTGGCACTAAAACCCGGTTATTTGATTATGGTTTTAAAGCTGATTTATTGTTGCAAACCTACGACAACAAAACAGGTGCCTATTTTCATGAAGCCTATGTCAAGGCACGGCTTTCGGTAATTGATTTGATTGTAGGGGCACGTGAAGAACAATTTGGGAATCAGGACTCAACGTTATCGAGTGGAGGTTTTCTGTTTTCACAGAATGCCCGACCCATGCCAAAAGTTACGCTTGGAATAGAGCATTTCACGGTAGTACCTTTTACTTATGGATTCCTGGAAATCAAAGGAGCCATCGCCCATGGCTGGTTTACTGATAATATTTATGTTCGCAACCTCTACCTTCACCACAAATATCTTTATGCAAAAATAGGAGGTAAATTTCCGGTTCACTTTCAATACGGATTGGATCATGTGGCGCAGTGGGGTGGGATTGTACCGGGACTTGGCCAGCAACCGGACGGATTTAAGGATTTTGTCGATATATTCTTCGCTCGTTCCGGTGGAAAAAATGCAGTTGTTACCGATCAAATAAATACGTTAGGGAACCACATCATATCACAATCCATGAGATTGGATGTGGATATTTCAGATTTTAAAATAAGTGGATACTGGCAGGATCTTTCAGAAGATCCTCCGGTGAAATTAATGTGGTATGCTCCTAATCGTGCGGATGGGTTATGGGGAATATCCGTTCGTAATCCTAATTTCCCTTTCATAAAAGGTATTCTCTATGAATTTCTGAATACAACCGATCAATCAGGTCCGTACACTGATAAAGATGGCTTAATTTACGGAGGAAATGATGATTATTTTAATAACGGAATCTATCAAAATGGTTGGACTTATTTTTCACGAACTATCGGTACGCCTTTTCTTTCCTCTCCGGTTTATAATAGCAATGGAGCAGAGTATATAATTAATAACAGGGTGCAGGTACACCATATCGGCATGGAGGGTGATGTTTTTGGATATCGGTACAAATTGATGGCTTCATTCAGTAAAAACTATGGCAGCTACAATGATCCATATCCTGCCATGATCCAAAACACATCGATGATGCTGGAAGTGAACAAACAATTTCCAGCACTTTCGAATGTTATGATAGGATGTTCTGTCGGCGGGGATTTTGGAAAATTATATGGTAATTCTGTCGGATGCTTGTTTTTGATACGTAAGACGGGTAATTTGTTTAATTATTGAGTATTGATGAATCAGTTGTTCAAAAATATGTTGTTGAAGAAAGCATTTTGTTCTTTTATTTGAAACATATTTTAATTGTTTAATGAATATTTTGCTGATAAAGGGAATATATTTGTTTATTTGCACAATTTCTATTATATTTGTTTAAATCTTCGGTTTGCTTCAGAACCCGGTATTTCCGCCACCAATCATATTTGATTATTTCAATGGTTAAAGTTTGAACCAGCATTGTTTATTTACTAAATTTTAAATACACCTTTTTATCCTCTTAATAGAGTAAAATAACCTAATCACTTAATGGATACATTTCAGATAAAAATGCGTTATTTCTTGAATAAAATCATGAAGACGTCATTAATTAACCGATGGATAGTCTTTGAAATTGATTTGATACTTTGTATCATTGGCTATTGTTTCGCAGCCTATATTCAAATACGAAACTCAGGTATGGATATTGCAGTTTCAAAATTGTGGCTGGCAGGTACAGTATTTTTACTCAGTACAATTTTTTCGTTTTCAATTTTAAAATCTTATAGGGGTCTTATACGACATTCCAGTTTCACTGAAATGTGGCGCATTTTTATATCTCTGCTTTTTTCATGCGTTGTGTTGTACGTCTTTATTTTGTTGGTTGGATATACGTTTGATTTTCGATACTTCTTTGTACAGAATGTATTTCTCATCAGTATAATTTTACTTCTTGTCATGCGATATTGTATTGTCATGATCTATAATTATTCAGTTAATTATACGACAGAAGTACGGAATAAGTCATTCATTTATGAAATAGATACACATAGTATTGCCCTGGCACAATGGCTAAACAAGAGTGCTGCAAATCAATATCAGGTAAAAGGCTTTGTTATCCGGAAAAAGAATGCCAGTAAAACCCGTGTTCAGGGTTTTCCGGTATATAATCTCAATTCCGATAAATTGGATAGGTTTCTACGAAAAAACGAAATAAATAACATTATTTTCCCGGATTATATGAGTGTCAGGAATGAACAGGCCCTTATCTCCACTTGTATAGAAATGGGAATATCCATACAGGTTTCCCCTCCGTTCGAAGGGTTGGATTCCAATAATAAGTTTCATTTTAAGATGAAACCAATACAGTTTGAAGACTTGTTAGGGAGGGATGAAATTACTTTGGATATGGATAAGATCGAAAAGCAAACTCATAATAAGATTATTCTGATAACCGGTGCTGCCGGATCCATCGGCAGTGAATTAGTCAGGCAGTTAGCACCCTTTAAGCCCAAATTAATCTTGTTATTTGATATGGCTGAGACTCCACTCCATAATCTGCGATTGGAAATGGAAAATAACTATCCCGACCTGAATTTTGTACCTATCATAGGAGATGTCCGCAGTGAAAGCCGGTTGGATTTTGTTTTTAGAAAGTATCAGCCCCAAATCATCTATCATGCTGCTGCTTATAAGCATGTCCCTTTA
>OCZT010005987.1_pt1 | contig 12073 bp, 38 predicted proteins | sample 1539031 | NCBI WGS metagenome assembly OCZT01 (sample SAMEA3539308, study PRJEB22396) | soil metagenome | biome: tundra; feature: field; material: soil | place: USA | collected 2010-05 | depth 0.15 m
ACCACCGAGATCTACACTCTTTCCCTACACGACGCTCTTCCGATCTGGGCTTAATATTACAAAATCTAATATTGATAGTCTTATCGATATTCTTCACCAAGATAATATCTATTTCCGAGCTTTACTTAAAGAAATTAGTAGTAAAATTGTAAAGAAGGCTGAGATACACAAGAGTTTAACTATATTACTGCTTGAGAATAAGATTGATGAATTTAAGAAAGAATTAGAAAACGTTAGCCTATCAGATCTTAAAGGTTTTAAGAAACTTTTAATAGAATCTGAGATATTTGAATCAGTTTCAATGGTTGACGATGAGATTAATAAACAAAAATAGGAATTAAATAGGAATTTAATATGTCAATAATAATAATATTCATACTTTCGTTAATATCAATCTCACTACTAGTTTGTAACATTGTTCAATATCACGATGCCTTTGAACTAAGAAATAAGAGTGATAAGAGAGAAGAAGAACTGAATAGAATGATGTTGAAATTAAGTAAGGAGATTAACTCAACAAAAGAAATGAAAGAGGACATTTTCAAAGTAAGCCCTGGAGATAGAGGCATAATGCATAACTATCCTCTACGTTATATTAAAGACGAGGTTGATTTCAAAGTTACTTATGAGGTTGAAATACTTGAGGTATCAGCTGGAAAATTTAAAATTAGAGCTATTGATTACACATCACTTGATAATGTAGCTAATGAGCCTGCTAGGAAAAATGGGATTCTTGAATATATGAAAGATAAATGGATTGATAAATCAGGAGTGGAGATAGTTGTTGATAGTGCAAAGAGAAGAGATAATAAAATAAATCAAATTGTGGACTGATCGGGTTTCTCGATAGCCCAGGGATAACATGAAGGTAATATGTACATATAGTGATGGGTCTAATCTTACCATTGGTAAGATTTATGATTTATATTATTATAGTCTTAAGACCATAAATCAAATAGCCAGAAGTCTCAAACTTAACCAAATATGTATTTCCGATACAATTGCACTAAATTCTAAAGCTGGTAAATCAGGAAAATTAACAGGTATATTTATTCCAACATCTATATACTATATCATCAGTGATGCTGGGAGTAGACATTTTATATCAACTGATAGTAGTGGTAACCTAAATAAATGTCGGTTTAAATCTATGCATGAACACAGAGAAGAGCAATTAATGAAACTGATATGAGTTTGCGAACACTAAAAGACATATTAATTATCATATTCAACCCGCGGTGGTGGCTTATGAACCATAGATATAGTAGTCGTTGGGACAGAAAACTAAATGATCTTATGAAGACTAATACTTTTACTAATAGAGAGGTAAATGACGTTTCCTTTCGGTACCCTATTCCCGGAGAATGTGTGGTTAAGCTAGGAGAACATGAAATATGGGTAGCAAACTATCCATATGCAGCATTTTGCATAGCATATAGCAGACAAGGACGACCATCTAGATTGACAATTATGCGAGCTAGAAGAAAATTGGAGTATGATGCACTCCCACTTACAGATAAGCGAGATATTAAACTAGACGACTTAATTAAATGAAACAGCTATTAAAAGATATTATAACAATAGCTACTAATAGTATTTGGTGGACTATGAATACTACTTATAGTAAGAAGTGGGATAAAGAACTGAATGATCTAATGAAATCACATACGTTTACTTTAGATCCTTTGGTCAATTTGGGCGCGGGATTAGCTATTGCTGGAGGTTTTTTTTACTATACACGGAATGGTAATGATGAGAAGTTGATTTGTTCGGCAAATCTCGGTAATAATGTTATATGGGTAGCGAATCATCCATACGCGTCATTTGTACCAGTCGTGCCAAATGATAATAGACATAGGCCATCTAGACTAACTATCATTAGAGCTATGCGAAAATTTGAATTTGAATGTGTTATCTCTAAAAGTGAGAAGCGTAACATTAGATTAGATAAAATACTATAAACAATAATTATGAAGAACAGCACAATTTATAAAACAGTAGCAATAATCATCGCTTTCTTAGCGATAATCTTATTCCTATCATCATGTAGATCTGGCCCAATCGTAAAAAAGACTGATGAATTTAAAATTCGCGAGTATAAAGGGTATGTCGTATTGAAACGGTTGCAGATGGTTGATATCTTTGAAGAAGCAGATTGGTATCTACTAAAGAATGATACAACAGCGATAGAATTGCGTGTTCCAAAATGGTTTGGAACACTATATAACATAGGTGATACAATAAAGTAATGGCAAGTAATTTCTCTTTAAGATATGTTGTATTTATTGGAAAGCCAGAGCAGTTTTTGGATTTCGGGCAAGGCTGCATGTATATATACGGAAAGACATATAAAACATATGTATATAGTGAAGAGTGGATTGCATCGAACAACTGCGTATTGGGATTATTCGGTAAACTATCGAATAAAAAATCACGGCTTACGCTTGATAATTACTGGGTGCCAGATGAAGAAGGGTTTACAAATGTGCTAGATAGAAAATACTTTGTGAGTCCAGAAGAATATATAATCATGAAACGACAAGAAGCAATAGATATGATATTATGAGTAATATAAAACTAATATGTAAATCAACAAATGTAGATTCGGCTTTTAAGTCGGTCAATGGCTATGATGCAACTGAGTTAATAGTAGATACTATATACACTGTTCAGCGTTGTGATTCGGGTTATCTTCCCATGAGATATTATAAAATAATAAGCCCTTTAAACAATACTGATCCTGTGATCGAGTATGGTGCTTGTTACTTTTATACCGAAGAAGAGTCTATACAGATAATACGTGATATGAATATTGATAATATTCTTATTTTATAATATAATCATGAAACGACAAGAAGCAATAGATATCATCTTATGATCTTAGTGTGTAAAACAAATATTACCAGTTATCCTGAAGCAAATAAATTGTTACCTCCAATCGGAGTGAATATCAATGAAGGATATAGTGCACCTGAGTTAATACCAGGTATTATATACACCGTTTTACTATCTGATGTAGATTACTATGGACTTGAGTATTATAAAATTATAAGCCCCTTAGATGGTATTGACAAACACACAGAGTATGTCGCTTGTTATTTTTATACCGAAGATGAATCTAAGCAGATAATACGCGATATAAATATTGATAATATTACAAAATTATGAATAAAAATAAGGTACTATGTATAAATACTGAGAAAATTCAGAAATTTTCCATACCGACCAACATCGCATTGACTGTTGGGAAATGGTATATATTAGCTGGATTTGAAATAGATACCATTGGAAACTTTGATTACTATCTATTATATGATGATAATAACAAAGCTTGTAATTATCTCACTGAAAGGTTTATGACACTCGAACAAGTTAGAGAAGATAAATTGAATCAATTAATAAATGTTTAAAGTAGGGGATATAATAACACTCAAAGGACAGTATAGCTATGTTAATATAACGTTTGGTAATAAGTATGAGGTAATTACTGTTGAGGGGAATTGGGTTACTATTTACATTGATAATGAGGCTGAAGTTGGTGTTCCTTACCGATCTGAATACTTTGAATTGGATAAAGAGTCTTATAGGGATAAGATGATTAATAAACTGATAGACATATGAAGTTTAAAGTAGGAGACATAGTATATCATGATGCATCACCTGATTCACTCTATTTAGTAGTAGCAGCTTCTATAGGGTCAAGGGGGTTTATGGAACGTATTACCTTGAAACACTATCGATGCACGGGTGATGATTGGCAAAGTGGTCCTTATTGTACCGATAACTTCTCTTTAGCTAAAGAGACAATAAGAAATAATAAACTTGAAGAACTTGGTGTATGAGGGAGAACGTTAATAAAAATATAACTGTTAAGTTGTTAACTAAAGCAGACTTGTATGATGGACTATATGTGATGTCTATAAAAAACCCTGATTTTATCTATAAAGTAGGTGGTAATATGACATATATATCAAATGCATATGAAATATTTTATGATTGGAATGGAAATAGAACATTAAGAATTCCTGATGATAGACGATATCTTAACTCACACTCACTTAATGGGGTTGAATTATGTGAAACAACATTGACTACCATTAAATAGAGGCAATAAACTTGAAAAACTATTAAAATGAATTATTTTGGAACAGATACAAGACAGGCAGGACATTATATGTGGGAATTAGATGGCTCGGGACTTTGTAGAAATAGAATGTCAATAGGTGAATGTCCCTTTAATCCCGAAGGATTGCCCTACAAGGTATATAATAATGGAGAGGTAAGATATTATCAGTTCTGTGGGTTTACAATACTTGCTATATGCGGAAGCTGTAGTGATAAAAGAAGTGGGAGCAAAAGTATTTTTTGGATAGAAGGAGGATTTTCAGGTGTGCAGATGAAGGAGAAAATTTTAGCTATTCCAATAGGTAAGAAGATAATTGAACAAATGCCTTTTGAAGTTAAGTGGTAATGGAGCAATTTGAATTTGAAATAGGTGATATTGTTCACATCAGAGAAGGCGGATACTTTATGCATGTATCATCTGATAAATTATATAAAGTGGAGGAACTCATAGAGCCACTTGAATCACACGTGGTGAGACAAATAGCTATAATTGATGATGATGGTAGTAAAGCTATATGCGATCAACGATGGTTTTTATTAGATAAAATGAGCATGAGGAATAATAAGCTTGAAAAATTAATGGGTATTAATGGAGATTAACGAAGAAATAATTATAAAGTATTTAAATAATACTGATTTACATGATGGTATGTATGTTCAGTCCACTGGTAACAAATTTTTTATCTATAAAATAGTAAAAATATATGATTACGAACCTTCGCGCGGTGCTATCGATTATGTTATAGAGTGTAGTTATAAAATATCAAATGAAGATATATTACTTCCAATAGATAATGGTGTTCTAAAAGGTCTAAGACATTCAATACATGGTGTAGAGCTATGTGAAACAACACTAACATCTAAACTAAATAGAGGGTTTAATATTGATAAAATACTTGTAACAAATGGAATTTAACTTTAAAGTAGGAGATACTGTTATAGTAGATAGGCTTGGTAATATTTCACGCATACATAAAGTAACAGAATCAAACCTTGGAGGTCTATATAATTATGATGCGTTTTATAAAGTAGATTGTTATAACGGCATATATTGGATAAAAGGAACAAGAATTGATGAATATAATAAAGACTTAATAAGGAGTAAGAAGCTTGATCAGCTGATAGAAGAAAATATTAATGTTTAAAGTAGGAGATATAGTAACACTTAATAGAGATTATCCCTTTATTAGCCACATAAAATATTACAACTCATATAGAGTAGTAGGTACTAATGGGCTTAATGGTTCAATTTTTGTTATAGATGCTGTGGATGGTATAATTGCCTATGAGGCAGCCTATCCGACTCACTATTTTAAAATAGATACCATATTCATGCGACAATTACAACGGAATTATGCACTTGAAGCACTTGGAATATGAAATTTGAAGTAGGAGACATAGTATATTACAGAGAAGACACAACGATATTATATAGAGTACAAAGGCTACAAGGTGATGATATATATTATAGTCGTTCAACAACAGAGTTGTATGAAATAATAGATATTGGGATAAATGGTGAAATATATATAAAAACGGTAGATGTATCACACTCGATACACGCAGGTCCTTACTCACTTAATTACAACAGATTCATTTTAGATAAAGAATATATGAGGAATAAGAAGATTAACCAATTGATAGGATGAAAAAATATATCTGTATATCATTACCTGAGTATAATCCTGAGCTTTTATCACTCGGTCAAATATATGAAGAAGCAGCAGAGAGTACTGAAGCACATTATCTTATTGTATTGAACGGAAGTAGATGCGTGATGCTCAATAAGAGATATCTATTACCATTAGAGGAATACAGAAGTAGAAAACTAAACAAGTTATTGAAATGAAGATCATATGCGTAAATAATACAGAGTTTACCCAATTAATAACAATTGGTAAGCTATATGATAGTATAGAACATAAAAGTGAAGGTATTATATCAATAATTGGTGATGATGGTTATAGATATACCTTCTTTACACATAGATTCATTACTTTAGATTTACATAGGGAGAACAAACTAAATACTATTTTAAATGACTAAGGTTATATGTATAGACTCCACCAAGGGCGGCTTATTAACTATCAATAAGGTATATGATATACTTGAGGTACGGGGCAATGGTGAATTCTACTCATTGATCGCAGATGATGGTATACAGTATTCTTTTTGTACACATAGATTCATTACAATGGATTTACATAGAGATAATAAATTAAATAAGTTAATAGATGAAAGGGTTTAGATTTAATACAGGTGACACGATCATGATTGGTGATGGTAGAAGACTACCCTATACAATCATTAAGAAAGAGAAACTTGGCTATACACTTCAAAGCCCAAGAACACGCGCTTATCGAGCATGGATAAACAATGAAGATGCAATTAGATTCAATATAGACTTAGTTAGAGATTTTGGTATTAACCGTATATTCGAAACATGAAGATTGTATGCATACATAACGGCTATTATCATGGAATTTTAACTATTGGTAAAATATATGATGGTGAGGTAGTAGATTTAGGAAAATACGCTCACTTACGACCCAATTATAATGTAATTGCTGATAATGGTATAAGTTATACTATATATTCAGATAGATTTATTGTATTAGATGAGTATAGAAACCAGTTGATTGATTATATCTGTGATAAAGTAATAGTATGAAGATTGTATGTATAACCAATACTGATGGTCATGGAAACATTGATGCTATGTATTTAACCATAGGAAAATGCTATGAAACAATAAATGTATTGGCTGATTCATATCAATATTATTATATAATTGATGATAGTGGTAACGAAGAAGGCGGATATTATAGAGAAAGGTTTGTTACATTAGATTTATATAGAGAAATGCAAATAGATAAATTAATAACATGAAAATAGTTTGCATAGATAACTCTGATTCAGATCACCAACTTTTAACTATATCTTTAACTAAAGGTAAAGTCTATGATTCAATATGCGCAAGTCAGGGTATGGGTCCGGATAGCATTCATTATACTTTAATAGGTGATAATGGTAACAAATATGAGTATTTAAAGAGAAGGTTTACAACATTAGATTTATATAGAAACACACAAATAGATAAATTATGCACAAATTCAAATTTGCAGTAGGTGATATAGTTAAAATAGATGATACCAATGTATCTAAAATACATGAGTTATCGTCTTCATGGCCACTACATAGCGGAAGATCCTATCGTGTAGACTTTTTTCTTGATGATAAAGCACAAAATAATCAGCACATAAGCCTTAATCGCGTGTCAAATGGTACAACGATACTATCAGATGGTGAAACTTGGACATATTGGATACCATCAAGTATAATTGATAATCTTAACAAAGATATATTAAGAGATAGAATAATTGATAAAATAATTAGATGAAAGCACAACGAGTATTATGTATAAATAACGGAAAAGTTACTACTGATGATGGCGGTAGCGGTAAAGTTGACCATAGATTGACTATGGGTAAATGGTATGATGCACTTATTCAACCGCAATCTTTCGGTCCTGATTGGTATATTTTAATAAATGATCAAGGATGCCGTCGTAATTACTTATGTCTAAGATTCATAACAATAGAAGAATTTAGAAATCAACAACTACAAGAACTACTACAACTACCTGAAAAATGAAAGCAATATGTATAAATAACGGACCTATTAATCATTGTAGTAGTGCAGTGGGTGAATTATCTCTAAAAAAGTGGTATGATGTAGAGTATGCAGGGAGAAGCGGTATTATGGCGGGCTATTTTATCTTAGCAAACGACCAAGGTAGATTTATGAATTATCTTATAGATAGATTTATTACGGTACAAGAATTCCGAACCACACAACTACACGAACTGCTTCACACCGAACCAACTGATATAAAAGAACCAATAATTAAACAATCAAACTTTCTAAACATATAATTTTATAAATAAATTTAGTCTGGCGGCTGCAAAGAAAATTTTTTTCTCGCCTTTCTTGATATCTCACCAACCAAATTCACCCAAACATAAACCCCACATAAACCCATACCAAACTCACCAAATCATACAGATAGATATTTACTTATAAAATTATACTGACTGCTTAAAATGAACATAAACGAAAAATATACAACCTCTTTAGTAACTCCTGACAATTACTATATTCAGTATGTGCAATAATGCTGAGATTGATGGGACTACAAAAGTCTGGTAGACTTTTGAGCGAGGTACTTCTAAAGCTGGTGGGTGTATATTTTATTACATCTCATATACGAAAGAAGATGGTACTGAATCTTTAAAAAAGACATTCCGTGGAGATAGGTTTATTACAATGGATAAACTAAGAGACCTGAAATTGGAGGAATTGGGTATATGGTGAATATCGCGGAACCGCGATTACTACTGGATGATCGAATTAAAAATAGTGAAAGTAATATGTATGTAAAATGTATAAATATTAAAAGATACTCACAGAGTGAGTACCCAACCTCTATATCAGTTGAAGTAATGGAGAATATAACACTTGGTAAAATATATAAAGTGGACTCAATGAACTTTGAATATTATAATATTCAAGATAATTCTGGACGATATGAAAACTATTATAAATCAAGATTTATTCTATTAGATAAAATAAGAAATGATAAACTAATTGAATTGGGTATATAAGTTATGAAAGTGAAATGTACTGCGGAGCAGTCTCGCAAAGCGAGTATAGATAATGGGGTAATAAAAGGATTTAATGCCTGTGATAAACTAACTATTGGCAAAATATATGAAGCAAGTCTAGAATACTCGGGTTCAAATAACTACTCACAAAGCCTGAAAAGCAGCCTCCAGTGTAAATTCTATGTAATTACAGATGATGATGGTACTACAAATCAATCATGGCTTGCTTCAAGATTTATTACTTTAGATATTATAAGACACCTGAAATTAGAGGAACTACTTGAGTCTGCTCCGTAGTATTAAGATAAAATTAAGATGAAAGTGATGTGTACTACGGAGCAGTCTCGCAAAGCGAGTATAGATAATAAAATTATAGGAATGCATAATTTAACCATTGGTAAATATTATGAAGTCATTAGTTTATATAATGATGATGATGGTGAATCTTTCTATAAAATCATAGATGACAATGGAGGAAGCGGAGGGTGGTATTTAAATAGATTTATTACAATGGATGAATTAAGAAATAAGAAATTGGAAGAATTGTTACATGGATAAAATAGTTAGATGTATAGATAATAGAAGAAACGCAATAGAATATCTAACTGTTGATAAATGTTATACTGTGATTAAAGAAGAGCATTCTTTTGGGATGGAGTTTTATTATATAACTTCTGATACTGGTGAAATGGGTGGTTGGGACAAATCAAGGTTCGTAATTGCTCTGGATGAAATGCGTAATGTTAAATTGGAGGAATTGTTATACTGCGGAGCAGACTCGCAGAGCGAGTATGGATAAAACAAGTGATGTGTGGTATAAATGTGGTGCGGCATAAATGTGGCAGAATCTATTAAAATGACACATTTTGTCGGATATACTGAAAAATATAATAAATAAAAATAATTAAAATGACACATGATTGTCACATAAATAATAATATAGAACAGTTCGTAAGGGTCAGACTGATAGAATTAATTAAAAAAATTAATACTGCAGAGCGAGTACAAGTGAGTCCTACTGAACCATCCGCAGCGGTAGTATATCATATGATATCCCATCAAAATTTTTGGCACTTTTGTCCAACACTTTTCGAGAGTTGATAGACTCTCCACCATCTGTTCACAAATTTTACGAAGGTGAATTAAATATATATATTTATATACCATGTAAACCAAATCCATCAGCGACTTTTCCATATAACAATTTTGTGAAACAAAGATACCTCGAATCCTACTATCTATCAATCCGAACTCCGAATTATATGTATCTGGATACATATAATATGGTATTAAAATTATCTGATTACTTTGCAGACGTCCGCAACTCCAAGATAAATAGCCTTATAAATTAAAGCATGAATATAGAAATAGATAAAAAAATAATAACTGAATATATAACTGATAAGATTAGCCGATGTACTAGAGATCTACAAGATTGGGTTATCCTTAATAATCAATTGATTAAAAAGTCTGTTAATCCTCCAGTCTCCGATATAATTCCTCATAATCTTATACAAGATATTATACTGGCTTTTATCCTTCATAAAAATATTGAAATTTTATTATATTTTTCACTTAGAATGGGTAAAGGTGTTATGCAAATTGAAGACTATTTTACATTCAATATTTATAATCCAAATGATATTGATAATAGCAATATGGGACATCATCATAATAACAACAATACGACCTCAATTTATTCTAATTATCAACAAGCTATAAATCTTCATTGGTCTGATGTTATTGTAATATCACGTGATACTAAAATCGAAACAATTATAAAATGAAAGTTATGTGTATAAATAATCACATGGAATCCCCTAATAGAGTTATCATTGGTAAAATACTTATCATTGGTAAAATATATGAGGCGAAAGAAACCCCATATTTTGGTGATTGGCAAGGTGGAAACAATTATCCAGATATCTGGATAGTAGATGGTTGTTGGGAACATAGAAGTAATTTTATTACATTAGAAGAATATAGGAACAATAAACTAGTTGAACTTATGAATTAAAATGCCACACTTTATCCAAATTCCACCTAGGTAAAAGTGAACTACTTATATTAAACTGCCACACCTCAACTTTAGTGATACTAAGTAATATAAATTAAACTGCCACATTTGGGTATAAAAAATATACTTTAATTAAACTGCCACACTTTACATAATTAAACTGCCACACTTATCAAATGAATCGGATAAAAAATAATTACTTAGACCATGTCTCGCTTCGCGAGACTGCTTTTCAGCAGTATGTTACCAATAAGATTATTGGACTCATCGACAAATTAAATGATTCTAATGCTTGTGATACTGATGGATATCCATATGCTAAAGTGGTGAGGGAAATTCCACACGATCTTATAGTAGATATAACAAAGGTGTTATCTGTTCATAAAGAAGGTGAATTCAGATTATATTTTTACTCATTAGATTGTATTACTCGGATTGAAAGCTATTTTACATATAACACCATTTATCATTCAACGGTATTCAGTTCTGCATATGCAGTTGATGATTTTCCAAACTCCAATATTATAAATCTTTATCTAAATGAAGCCATTGTAGAAGATCGCAATGCTAAGATTAACACACTTATAAATAATTAAACATATGAAAAATGAATGATAAAATAGCCGAAGCATATCTTCGCCATATGTTTAATTCAGGTCAAGCAGGTAACGCAACAGGTATTAAATTTGGTTGGAATGATGATATTACCGATTATCAATATGTTCTATGGGGTCAATACTTTGACCGTATTTCTATAGAAGCGCACTATTCTGAAAATGGCACAGTTCATTCCAAAACACTAGATGTACTAGAAAGTGATATTATGCAATGGTTTCGTAATAGTAAATTAGACGATATAATAAATGGAGAATAATATAACTGATATAGTTAAAATAGAATATGGTGGTATAGAATCAGCTAAGCTAGTATCTAACATCGAAATTGTCAATGACGGTATAACCAGCTCTTATAGAATAAAAGAAGATGGGAAGTTATATCTCTATACAGAACAATTAATACTTGATGATCATGATCGGCATCTTAGTAAGTTTCAAAGAATTTATCGTACTGCTATAAGGGATAAGAATATAGAAATATTAACATCTGAATGAATATGAAAGTTGTATGTATAAGAGTGCCGCATACAGCACAATCATTTGTACCTCCATATATTTATTTAATTAAAAACCGGATATATGATGTTGATATCAATACCTTATCTGTATATAGGATAAATGGATATTGGGAATCTAAAAGCAATTTTATT
>OCZT010005990.1_pt1 | contig 12071 bp, 12 predicted proteins | sample 1539031 | NCBI WGS metagenome assembly OCZT01 (sample SAMEA3539308, study PRJEB22396) | soil metagenome | biome: tundra; feature: field; material: soil | place: USA | collected 2010-05 | depth 0.15 m
AGGGCTGAAGATCACCGACACTTCGATCCTCGAAACCTCGTAACTCGCTCGCGCGTCCTCGACTCAGTTCAAAGGGTCGCGGAAGGGGAGCGTCTTGATCGCGGCCAGGACGTCATTCATCGCTTCACCCTAAGGAAGAATGCCCCATGCAAATTTCAGCGGCAGGGAGAGCGTTCATAGAAGGCTTCGAAGGTTTGCATCTTGTCGCGTACACGGACATAAAGGCATCTCGACCATCGGCTATGGCCACACAGGGCGTGAAGTGGTCTCTGGCCTCACGATCACTGCGGCACAGGCAGACGACCTGATGGGGATGGACCTCCGGATGACAGAGGCAGCAGTAAACCACCTGGTGAGAGTGCCGGTGACACAGGCCCGGTTCGAAGCTTTGGTGTCGCTCACGTACAACGTGGGCTGTGGCAACCTCGCCTCCTCAACGCTGCTCAGGGACGTCAACGCCGGCAACGTGATCGATGCAGATCGGCAGTCTGTGTGTTGGGATCGTGCCGGTGGCATTGAGGTGCTTGCGCTGCGGATTTGCCGCCTGGCTGAGGCAAAGATGTTCGCGCAGGCCGCTCCTACTACTTGCACAACCGCCGTACCACCGTCGCTGTGATGGCGATGAAGGCAGCGGCCTAGCAGAATACCCCCACCCGGCGAACCTGCTTAGTGGGGGTATTTTTGTTGTTGGGGGGTTAAAACAACCCTGTGCGCCACAGGAGGGGTACGCGCCAGGGTGCGCGGACTCTGGCGCGGAGAACCTCGCAGGCAAAAGGGAGGTACCGCGGGATCAGGGATTTATCACTGATTAAACGACCAATGCGCCGATGCCTTCTGGGTGCATCGCCGTGGTGGAGAAGAGAACGCGGAACCGGAGTTGATCGAAGTCACGTTCGCTGACCTTCGTAACCACTACATCCGCATTGCGTGTGACGGCGTGCGTGCGCCCCTCGACGCCGAACTCGTTGAGGACTACCTGCAGAGCTATTTTGTTGCTGCGGATGGCGGCGAGGAGGTGGCGGATTACAAGTGGTACAAAGGCCGCACTGGAGACTCGGCAAACCTCCAGTCGATTTTGGGCCTGACGATCCTCGACGCTGAACGGTTAAGGAAAACCCAACGGCGCGGCAAACACGCCAAATCGACCCTACAGAGTTTCAGCCCTCCAGCCGTTGTTCGCCGCGCCCGCAGCGAAGATGAGGACCGCTTTCGCGGGGGAGTGCAAGGGGCTATACTCTCGCCGTGGAACCCGCGTGAAGAGCGTTACAGGCTGCCTCCCGCGGCCATGCCCACTTTAAGGCCGGCTGCCGGATTGCAGAAACCCAATAAAACCGCGGTGATCGACACACCGGGCAATCCTCCTGAGACTGCCCTGTGACTGCCCACCTGTCCGGTCGCTGACCGTCCACGAACGCCACCGCACATGTAAGGCGCAGGAAGTGCATCGTCCGGTCGATATCGACCATTCCGGCATTCCGCTCAGTGCACGGTCGATGTCACGTATCTCAAAGGAGCAATAATGAAACCCAGCAATTATGACGTCCGGACCAAGGACTGCTCGCACACGAAGGTGGTGCTGGTCAGGGGAACCCAAGCCGACCATTTGCGCCGCAACCCCACAGCCTCGCACCTGAACACTGAGTTTGTGTTGTTGGGGATGCTGGGGGAGGATGATCTACATGTGTTCACGACGAGCGACAAAGAAGACCTAAAAAACGTGCCCAAGGTAGTACAGGAGGCAGGCGCCAATTTCTCGAAGGCCATATTGAGATCTGCCCCCACGCGATGACAGCCCATCGCTCCCGATCTGCCCGCCAGCCGCCGCCCAGCCCCCAGAACCCCTAGGATGATATCGATACGCATTGTCACTCAACCAGAAGCCCCCGAACGCGCCTACCCCCCTTCCCGTCGCAGCAAGGGCAACCAAGACCGCACCTTCTAACTTGCAGACTAATGAAGGACACAATGAAACACACCAGCCATAGGGAACGCGAGAAGCGGGCCGAGGTGTTGTGATGGGCAGTACTCTCGCCGCCCGGATCGCCGGACGCAATCCGACCGAGGCGGCCAACCGGCAGTTGCGTCGGAAGTTGACGCATCTGCTCGAACAGACCGATGCGAACGACGGCGCAACCAACCTCTGACGGAGCGTGGGCGCCGGAAGCTCGCCCTGGAATAACCAGCCTCTATCCCGATGGCCAGCGAATCAAGGGGTGGCGCATAACGCTGGTCCGCTAGTGATTTCCTTGTGGTACCCGCCTTGAGACTGCCCAGTGACTGCCCGCCTGAACGGTTCCACCGTTCGGCTAACCGACTTCGACCACGATCTCGCCGATCTGTGACCAGCCGTGCGGCCCAAACTACGCCGCGTTGAAAATCGTGTTGCCGGGCCGCGAACCGACAGATTGCCTCGGGCACTCGGCCTCGCCCCGAGGTGGTCAAGGCAGTCCCGCTGGAATGGAGCGGCGTCGGGACACCGTGTACGCCCCGATCAACCTCTTCGTGGATCAAGAGTCCGCGGTCTGCCGTTGCTGCGGGCCGCCGCATCACGGACATGATCGCCCTCTTATCCTGCGACCCCTGAATGTCTCCCTACGTTTTCATCGTGGCTGTGTCCCCGACCGAAGCGTTCGCCGGCGTCAAGCCGTATATCGCCAAGATGATCGTCAGCCGCGCACTGCATGAGGGGTCGGATGGTGGGGTACCAGGATGACCCTGGTCCGCGGGACAGTAGCTACGGCGGCACCCTCGACATTGACACCCCCCACGGCCACGTATCTTTCCGCTTTGGCGGGAAAGAGTAACCCCACCTCCCGTTGTACCCCGGACACTTTTCGCGCAAACCGTGACTCCCGGGGGAGATCCCGTAGCGCCTGTGCACAGTGACCGCCTGAGGTGGGTCGGGATGGCGATCGATGTCAACCCGTCGCGGTCGTCACGTTGACCACGAGAATCCCCAGCCCACAGAGTCAGCATATCGCCCGCGATGGCCGCAGACCTCAAGATCGACGGGGTGTGGCACTTGCAACGTCCCCAGAAGATTGAGGCACGGGACAAACCTGCAGGGGGATCTGACCACGCGCTGACTCTCGCCGATCTAAAAGATATGGTTTTTCCACAGGTTTATTTTTCGGACGACCGTTATTTTGGTTGCGCCAGCGGTAGATCCCCTCATGAGCATTCAGCTTGAGAAAAAACAGTCCGGGTTCGACGGGCCGTTGAAGAAGGCATTCGCTGTCGGCACAGGGGGCGTACATGTCGCTCTTTGGAAGCGCCAAGGTGGGGGTGGGGGCATGATCGATGAGATCGAAACGCCGGTTTCGAGGCTAAGAAAGCTCCCCACGTCAGAGTCCATATTGCGCCTGCCGCAAGTGAAGGAAAGAGTGGGATTGTCGCGATCCACTATCTACGCACGCATCGCCGAGGGAATCTTTCCCGGTCCGATCAACCTGGGCGGCAACTCAGTGGGGTGGATCGACAGCGAGGTGTCAGCCTGGATTGCGGAGCGCATTGCCGCTTCGCGCCCCGGCCTCAATTCGCTGGCTGCCTGAGGCTGTCAAGGTAGTCGGCCCACGCCTGCATCATCTGCGCCCTCGGCTCAAGGTATAGCGCGTAGTTATACGCAGCACTCACCTTATCCTTCGGCGTGTGGGCAAGTTGCAACTCGACATGTTCATGCGGGAATCCTTGCTCGTGAAGAATGGTCGAGGCGAGCCCACGAAAGCCGTGGCCAGTCTGTTTGCCTTTGTACCCCATATCGTAAAGCGCTTCAAGAAGCGCATTGTTGTTCATGGTGCCAGTGTGCTTGTAGGCGCCGGGGAACACGTAGGGAGAATTTCCGCTGAGCGTCTTCAGGCGTTTCAGTACCTCGATCGCCTGATTTGATAGCGGCACGATGTGCTCCTGGTCCATTTTCATCCGCAGTGCTGGGACCTTCCACTGCTTCCTCGCAAAGTCGAACTCGCGCCACTCCGCCCCGGTAAGTTCGTCCGTGCGGAGAAATGTCAGTGCCATGAGCTGCAGCGCGTACGTGACCAGCGCCCGGCCTTGGTAGCCATCGATATCCCGGAGCAACGCCGGCAATTCGGCTTCGCCAACACGTGCTTGGTGCTTCGTTTTGTACGACTGCAGGACCAGTTTGGGGCGAACTGCAGCGGCGGGGCTGATCTTCACATAGTCGTGAGCGATGCCGTACTCAAAAATCTGCTTGGTCAGTTCCAGACTCCTCCGGGCGACCTCGTTGACGCCCCTTGCTTCCACCGTCTTGACCATCCGAATGATATCCCGAGGCTCGATGCGTGAGATCGGTAGATCACCCAGGGTCGGGAAAAGGTTGGCTTCCAGCCGGGCGCAGGTGCGCTTGGCGTGCTTAGGCGCCTTGTCGCTATTCCAATGATGGAACCAGGAAAGGGCCAGGACGCGGAATGGACTATCCAGGGTGATTTCCTCCAACGTCTCGGGGGTGCCCTCTGGCTGGACCGCCGGGATCTTGTGGGGCTTCTTGTTGGTCCTCGCCTTCCCAAGCTTCCGTTCCACCATCGGGTCTACGCCGGAAGCCAAGAGCCGGGTGGCTTCATGGTGGCGATCCCTGGCGTCAGCCAAGGCCACATTGGGGTACTGACCAAAGCCCATCTTCTTCTGCCTGCCGTTGAACCGGTATGCCCAACGCCATAGCTTGCCGCCTGCGGGGGTGACCTCAAGGTACAACCCCTTCCCGTCCGCGATGCGATACGGCTTGTCGGTCGTTTTCAACCTTTTGATCGTGGTGTCAGTGAGGCTCACGGTAGGGCTCCCTCGTGGATTCTAGTCCCGGATCCACTATACGGAAGGCCAACATTTCGGGAAGGCAAAAAGGCCAACAAAAGGCCAACAAAAATCTCTGGCTTGGATCGGACTGCCTCGGACGGCCTTAGACAGTAAGTGATTGAATTAGGAAAGTTTATTCTACTATGTCTGGATCGCGTCGGAACGGCTCGGAAGGGTATCTGGGTTCTGGGTTCGAGTCCCAGCGAGCTCACCACTTCGTCCGGCCGCAATGTCCCCAATACCCCTCATTCGCTCCGGGCCTGCGGCATGCGCCAGCGCCGAACTGGCCGCCGCGGAGCCTGTCGTAGCCGACACCAGGGTTGCGCCGCTCTTTTTGCACATCCGCGCAAGAAAAGCCCCGTAGCGCGGAGGCTGCTGACAGTGGCTGGGAGCATTCCCTCAGGGGCTAAAGCCCGTCCTTTATTTTGAAGCATTTGCGGCACGACTGAAGTCATGCCCTTTCAAAACAAAGAACCTGCGCGGCTCTCAGCCCCTCGGCCAGAAGTGCTGTTCTGAGCAGGCGTGCAGCCGTTGAGCCGCATCCTCGGGGGTGATATCGCGCTGCGGCATGCCGAGCATTTCAAAGCCCACCATGAACTTGCGCACCGTGGCAGAACGCAGCAGAGGCGGATAGAAATGCGCATGGAAATGCCACTCGGGGTGGTGCTCCCCGTCCGTGGGCGACTGGTGAAAGCCCATGGTGTACGGAAAGCTGGTTTCGAACAGGTTGTCGAAGCGGGTGGTCAGCCGCTTTAACGCGTCCGCCAGCCCATCGCGCTCGTCCGAGGTGAACTCGGGCAGCGCGCCGGCGTGACGCCGTGAGAGCAGCAGCACTTCGAAAGGCCAGGTAGCCCACCACGGCATAACGGCCGCGAAATGTTTGTTCTCGAAGATCACGCGCTCACCGGCAGAGCGCTCGGCTTCAAGGTAGTCGCATAGCAGGCAGTGGCCGGTCCGCGTCAGGTGCTCGCGCTGGGCTACAGTCTCGGCAGCGGGCTCGTCGGGCACAAAGCCGGTAGACCAGATCTGGCCGTGGGGATGCGGGTTGCTGGCGCCCATCATGGCCCCACGATTCTCAAAGATCTGCACGTAGTCGATCCAGTTGAGCGCGCCCAATTCCTGGTACTCCCTTGCCCAGGCATTGACAACGGGACGAATCTCCTCGCGCGTCATGCGAGCCAGGGTCAGGCTATGGTCGGGATGGAAGCAGAGAACCTTGCAGAGGCCGCGCGCCGCCTCAGCCACCAGCAGGGGCGAAGCTGGCGCGTCCACAGCGGCGGGGGCGTCGGGCAGCACGGCCGCGTAATCGTTTACAAATTCAAAGACACTTTCATACCCCGGATTCACCGCGCCGCCCGCCCGCGTGTTGCCAGGGCAGAGGTAACACTGCGGATCGTGGGAGACCGACGAGGGCACCGACTTCTGCCCCACTTCGCCCTGCCAGGGCCGCTGCGTCCGATGCGGAGACACCAACACCCACGCCTGCCGCAACGGATTCCAGCGCCGGTGCGGATACTGCCATTTCTTTTCCATGCTTGCTCCCAAACTGACATTTTACGGGAGGAGGGGGGAGGCAGCGCGGTGTCCAAGAAGGGTCCGATCTTCTCGACAAAGACGTAATGCGTCTCGGGCAACGTTACGATTTCAGGCTCTTGCGTGAGGTTCGTTACTTCTGCTTCACGGCGGACGTGGACCTCCGATGAGGATAGTTTTACCATAGACGCTGCTGTCGAACCGGCTCTTTTCACGATGGCCTGCTGACTCTATTGAGGTGGTGGCGCCCCAATGGTTTGAACAGGCCCTCGTGCGGTGAGTCTGAAGTTCGCTTCAGAATTGAAAGTGAGTTGTACGTGTGCGTACATCCTGAAAACGCAGATCCTTTGACTCGCTGCACTCGCTCAGGATGACAACTCCGTTTTTTGCAACCTGCTTCGGAATCAGAGCACTGGCAAGGACTCTCAAGAATGCTTTCGGCAGTAGCGATCGTCAACCTGCAGGACCATTGGACCCGCGCGTGGCACCAGGCGCCGGAAGATTCTGGAGACCAAACCAGCGCCGGGGCGGACACGGATTGGCTCGCGCGAGTCCTGCGCCAGCATCGGGCCAACTTTGACCTGTGGCACATCGAGGATGAAGCGCGCACCCCCGGCGCAACCGATGCCGGCCTTGCCGACGTGAAGCGCCGCATCGACCGCACCAACCAGCAGCGCAACGATCTGGCCGAGGAACTGGATCGCGTGCTGCTTGACCATCTTGCCGCCAGGGGGCTGCCAGAACCCAGCGCACCGTTGCACTCGGAGTCTCCCGGCCTGATCATCGACCGGCTCTCGATTCTCGCGCTGAAGATCTACCACACGCGCGAAGAGGCAGATCGACGGGACGCACCTCCGGGCCACGCGGAGCGCAATCGGAGCCGGCTCGCGATTCTCGATGAGCAGCGTACAGACCTGGCCGGATGCCTCGATGCCCTGTGGCGCGAAACCCTTGCAGGCACGCGGCGATTCAAGATCTATCGCCAGTTGAAGATGTACAACGATCCCACGCTCAACCCCGCCATCTACGGCAAACCGGCGAAGTGATACCGGTGGCTGCTCCGCATTGCGGGGCGTGCCCATTGACGGATGGAGGGGTTCTGCGTATAAAGAGGGCCTGAGCGGAGGGAATCTCGAACGCAGGCTGCCCGCCGGAAAACACAGAGGACGGACAGTGCGCTTTGAGACGCTCGCTCCCGGTAAATCGATGACGCAAGAGGCGAGATCCGCGGCGCCAAGCCGCAAGAAAATTCCCGCACCGGCCACGAAGTCAGCCGGTCATTCCACCACGGGACCGGCATTCCAGCAGTACCAGTCTGCCGTGCAACTGGTGCAGCACGCCAAGTACGACAAGGCTTTGGCTGCGTTCGAGAAGCTGGTTTCCGCAGCTCCGCCCGAGATTCTGGAGCGCTGCAAGATGTACATCTGTACATGCCAGCGGCAGTTGGAGCAGCACAACCTGGCATTCAACACGCCGGAGGAGCGCTACGATTATGCCGTCTCGCAGTTGAACACCGGTTTCTATGACGAGGCGCGAGAGCAGTTCAATGGCGTGGTGACGGACGACCCGAAGGCCGATTACGCCTACTACGGGCTGGCGGTGCTCGACAGCATCACCGGGCGGCCGCAGGACTGCCTGAACAACCTGGCGACGGCCATTCGGCTGAATCCCCGGAACCGCCTGCAGGCCCGTTCGGATAACGATTTCCAGAGCATGGTGGACGATCCCCGGTTTACCGAGTTGCTGTATCCTGAGATTCCGTAAGCGCCCTGGCGAACGAACTTCGCAATCGAGCGAGCGCCAGGCTTTCGGATAGCGGTGATTCGATAAGGATTCGTCGTTGTTATTGACTCCAAGAATTGAAACCGCCGGCTCGACGCGAGGACTGCGCGTAGTAGCAATCGGCGGGGGCACAGGCCTTTCGACTATCCTGCGCGGTTTGTGCCGGCACGTGAACCCACCGGGCGAGAATACCGCTGGTCCTGGAGAGATTGCCGACTTGGCTGCCGTGGTTACGGTGACGGACGATGGCGGCTCCTCAGGCCGGCTGCGCAAAGACTTCAACATGCTGCCCCCGGGCGACCTGCGCAACTGCATGGTCGCGCTCAGCGAGGAAGGCGACCTGCTGGCAAAGCTCTTCGCCCACCGCTTCCGAGCCGGTGACGGGTTGGAAGGGCATAATTTTGGCAACCTCTTTCTAGCGGCACTCACTGAGATCACGGGCGACTTTGGGCACGCCGTCCAGCTTACGTCGAAGATCCTGAGGACCCGCGGCCATATCTATCCCGTCACCACGGCCAACGCCACTCTGGTTGCGCGCATGGACGACGGGTCGCTGGTACGCGGCGAGACCGACATCACTGCCAGCAAATTGCGCATTGCGGAGTTGATGATCGAGCCGCCCGATGCCGCGCCGCTTCCGGAAACACTGGACGCGATCAAGCGTGCCGACCTGATCACGGTGGGGCCGGGCTCGCTGTACACGTCGCTGATTACCAATCTCCTGGTGCAGGGAATCCCCGCGGCACTGGCGGAGGCGCATGGCGTCCGCGTGTATGTCTCCAACCTGATGACGCAGGCGAATGAGAGTCTGGGATTGAGCGCGTCAGAACACATTGAGCGCATCTACGAGCACACCCGTGCGCCCATCTTCGACTACGCGCTTGTGAATACCTCGCCGTTTTCGGCGGAGACGCTGGCCCGCTACGCGGCGGAAAAAGCCTCGCCCATCGAGGCGGATATCGAGCGCATTGAGGCCCTGGGTGTGCGCTGCATCGCAGGTGATTTTGCCAGCGAGGAGAGCGTGGTTCGCCACGCTGCTGGACGGGTCACAGGCGCGCTGCTGGCGCTGGGACGCACTGCACAAGTTGCGCGGACTTGATCTGGGAGCATTCCCTCGGGGGCTAAAGGCCGCGATAACTTTGGGGAGTTTGCGGCACGGCTGAAGCCCCGCCCTTTCAAAACGGCAACCTCTCATCAAACGAAAACGGGCGGCATCGCGATGCGATGCCGCCCGTTCACTCGATGACATGAAACTACTGCTTCACCATGCTCTGGAACAGCTGCGACTTTAGAAGGTCGCCGAACTGTGAGTCGGAAGCGGCGAAATGGATGGCGAGTTTGCCGGAGTTGGAGCTGACGTCGATGCCGGACAGAGCCGCTTTTTCGGAATCGGACCCGCTCATCTTGCGGTAGAGCACTCCGGCGTTGAGCAGCGACGACACGGTGGCCGCGGCGAAGTTGTCGCCGGTGACGATAGTGAGGTCGAACTTGACCCCGTGCTGAAAGTCCATGCCGTACCAGGAGACCACGAGGCGCTTGCGCACCGAGTCGTAGTCGGCAACCGAGCCAGCCTCGCCCAGCACCTGCTTCATCATGGTCTGGGTGCCCTTCTGGTCGAGTACGCTCCACAGCGATGCGGAATCGATGGAGCGCATCGCGTCCATGATGGCATTATTGTTCAGCAGGCTGGGGGTGTTTCCGTCGCGCGAATCGAGCGCCGCTTTCACGGCATCCAAGCTGCCAAAGATCATCGTGGACTGATCGACGAAGCAGAGCATCATTCCCGTTTTACCCATGGGGTAGATGCGGTTGGTGCGAACCAGCGTGGCCTTCACCTTGTTCTTGCGGAAGTTGGCGAGGATGTCCTGCACCGGGAATTGGCCTTGCGCGATGCCGAGGGTTGCCACCTCATCGACCGACTCTTTGGGCCTGAAAAGAGCGAAGGCCAGCTCATCGACGTCGTGATTCTCGTTCAGTCCTGACTTGCGCAACGCATCGTCAAACTGCTTCAAGTCGGGCGGCATCACCCGGTCGCGAAGCTCCATTGCCGTGCTTGAATTCTGCATGGCCCGGTAATCGATGACAACCAACTGCTGTATTTCCCGCGGGATTGCCGTGCGGGCATCGGTAGACAACTGCGCGGCGTGCATGGAACCAGCCGCGGCCATCGCCAACACCGGGATCGAAAATTTCAAAAGATTTCTAAACAAGTTCTTCCTCCAGGATTGCGGACCCTTTTCGAACCGGTCAGGGGAGAGCCCTGTCGTGCTCTCGCTTCCCTTCCCGGCGCCCGAAAAAGCGCGTTCCTTCTCCCTAATCATTCTAAATGCATGGTACTTTTCGACGAATCAGGCAGGTAAACTCGCCCGTCACGCCTTCCCCGGCCAGACTAAAGGAGTCGCCAGACGGCGCTCCAGAATCTTGGCCACGGGATCGAACTCAATCAATTGACGCATCCACTCGCTATCGCGCTCACAGGCAGCTTCAGGAAGCAGGCCGATCACTTCGCCTTCCACCGGAGCCGTCTTGTGGCGCAAGGCGAGCTTTGAGACGGCGCGGAACACATCGGAGATCGGCGTCACTTCAAAGTCGGTAATGTTCATGGAAAGCTGCGCGCGGCCGTGCGCCAGCATGCCCATGGCTTTGACGCCTTTGAGTCCGCCGGATGCAGCGCGAATCTCCTTGGCGATGGCGCGAACCATGGCCACGTCAGTGGAGTCGAAGCAAATGTTGTAGGTAACAAGGAACTTGCGGGCGCCCACGGCGCAGGCTCCGGCGGTGGGATGAAGGTTGGGGCCGCCCACGTCCGGCCTGCGAGAGGCGTCCTTGCGAGTGGCATCCTGCAAGCCTTCAAACTGGCCCTGGCGCACCTCTTCAAGATTGGCGCGATCGGGCCGGGCGGCTGCGGCCTCGTAGAAATAAACCGGCACGCCGTAGCGCCGCCAGATTTCGAGTCCCGCCTGCCGGGCAAGAAGCGCGCATTGCTCCAGCTTGATGCCGGAGATGGGCACAAAGGGAACGACGTCGGCTGCGCCGATGCGCGGGTGCACGCCTTGCTGGCTGGTGAGATCGATCAGTTCGGCTGCCTTGCCGACTCCGCGCACGGCCGACTCAAGCACTGCGGCGGGCTCGCCTGCAATGGTCACAATGGACCGGTTGTGATCGGCATCCATTGACCAGTCGAGCAGGTGAACGCCCTCGACACGCATTGCCGCCACAATCGCCTCGACCCGTCGCGAATCCGTGCCTTCAGAAAAATTGGGGACGCATTCAACGATCGGGCCGCTCATACTCACTTCCAAACCGTGTAGCCAACCTGTATCTGGATGCTGGCATTGACGCCGGGGTTGCGGTCCCCGAGAGAGGCGGAGGAGATATGTACGGCATTCACTCCCAGATCGATGGACCGCCGGGGCCGGGTGAAGTAGTGGAGACCGGCGCCTCCCTGCGGGGAGAAGTTCCACACGCTGGTGCCACCGTTGATACCGGGAGAGCTGAGGATGTTGGGCGGAAACTTGTGGGTGGTGTAGATGAGGCCGCCGGCACCCTGGAACCAGGGCTGAATGCGGCGCGAATGGGTAAGGAAGTTCCAGCGGAAGATGACCGGGGTCAGGCTAACGCCGCGATAGGTGCCGCCGCCTACCGGCAACTGGCAGGTGTACGGCTTGCCGGTCACGGGATCGATACAGGCGTAGGTCCCTTGGTGTGGCGCGGGCGTGTAGGCCTGCCACAGGGGCATGATGTTGGCCCCAAGTTCAAACTGCCCGCTGAGCATGCCCGCATGAAGCACTGGGGTAATCGGCTTGCCAGCCTGGACGCCGGCCGAGAGGAACTGGAAGCTGGATCGATCGCCAACACCCGTGCCCCAGTACGCGAAAGGGCCAATCCCCAGCAGGCGAGCGTTGCGGACTTCGGCAACCGGACTCTCAGCCACTTCAGCCTGCCTGGCG
>OCZT010005992.1_pt1 | contig 12069 bp, 8 predicted proteins | sample 1539031 | NCBI WGS metagenome assembly OCZT01 (sample SAMEA3539308, study PRJEB22396) | soil metagenome | biome: tundra; feature: field; material: soil | place: USA | collected 2010-05 | depth 0.15 m
CCCTACACGACGCTCTTCCGATCTGGCGGGGGGCATCGCGACGGTCGCGGCTGGCCGCGTGCACCCCGCGGCGAATGCGAACGCAGCGATGAATCCGATTCGGCGTGACATTATGCGTCTTGAGTGAGCGGTGAGGGAACGGAAACACGGCACCGCCCCGCTGGATCGGAGACGGGATTGAAGAGACTGTAAAATGCGTCATTCGACGCCTTCATGATAGAGTTCAATGCGAGCGCCGAAGCTCACGCGTTTGCGATTACGACCATCTTCCCGCGACTGGGACTCGTGCGCTCGGCGAACGACGTGCTTCAGGCGCTCGGTGTGTAAGGGATGGCCGTGACACCAAAGCGCAAAACGGGAGTATTCTGGGGCAAGAGCACAAGCATCCCCGGTCGACTAAACTCATGCAGATGAATGGAATAGCCAACTTCGACACGCGCCGGCGGGCTCTGCTGTCAACGGGCCTGGTCGCTCTCATGGTTTTGGCGAGCGCTGCCGTACCCGCGCGCGCTCTCACCGACCGTTCGCATTCGATGCTTGCGATGCCGGACACGATCCGGGGCATCGTGTTCGACAGCCTGCTGCACCAGCCAATCCCGAACGCGACGGTGCAGGCGGATGATGGTGCGGTCTCGACGATGACCGACCGGGAGGGTCGGTTCACGCTGATCGCGCCGGAAACGATTCGTCGAGTGACCGTGTTTCACGATTTCCTGGATCGGAGCGGGCTAGGAAGTCTCCAGGCCGTTGTCACCGAGGCAACATCTCACTCGATGCTCGTCCTCTCCACTCCGTCGATCGCCACGATCTGGGCGCGGCTCTGTCCCGGCCGGACGCTCGAGAAGGGTCGCAATGGAATCGTGTACGGCACCGTGCGGGCCGCCGACGCGCGCACACGGCTGTCGGGAGCCCAGGTGCGGGTGAGCTGGGACTTCAAGGCGCCCTCGGCGGCGGGCGTGACATCGCGCACGTCCGACGCCAAGACGGATTCGACCGGCGGCTATTACGCATGCGGTGCGCCGCCGAACGAGAATGTCTACGTGCTCGGGTATTCGTCGACGCTGCGCTCGGGCGCCGTCACCGTCCCCGACGACACGCTCCCACTGCGGCGGGTCGACCTCGTGCTTGGCGAGTTCGGGAAGAGCGCGATGATACGCGGAATCGTGCGCGATCCGCGCAAGAACCCTCTCGCAGGAGCGACCATCGACGTGGACGGTGTCGACGCGCAGGTAAGGACCGACGCAAACGGGCGGTTCGCGGCGGCCAACGTGCCGACGGGATCGCGCACCATCGCCGTGCGGGCGCTCGGGTTCGCACCGCTCTTTCAGCCGATCGCGGTCCTCGAGAAACAGAACGACGAAATCACAGTCGATATGCTCGCGGTTTCGTTGCCCAGCGTGAACGTCACCGGCCGGCAGAATGTGTCGTTGCTGCAGCTCGACTTCGAGCAGCGCAAGCGCGAGGGTTTTGGAACGTTCAAAGATTCGACCGAGATCGTGAAGCACACGTCGATCCGGTCAATCTTTCAGGGAATCCCGTCGCTGGTCATCACGGGCGTCGACGTGAGGTCGTTCGGGCTGTTCACGCCTGGCCAGTCGCTGTCCACCAACAATCCGGCAGGCGGCTGCCCGGCGAACATCTACATCGATGGCCAGCCTTCCGACCTGGGCGTGCTCATCTCGCTCTCGAAGGAGCAGATCGCGGCGATCGAGGTCTACATCCGGCAGGAATTCGCACCCGCGAAGTACCTCCTGCTCTCGAACAACTGCGGGGTCGTTCTTGTCTGGACCAAACTGCAGTTCAAGAAAAAGTAGACCGAAGATCGAAGACGAAAGACGAAAAACGGAAGACGGAAGGGCGGCCTACTCCACGCGCTGCTGGCGCAGGCCGAGGTTGATGATGCGCTGCAGCAGCTCGGGATACGCGACCCCGCCGGCCTTTGCGGCAGACGCGAACTCTTCGCGCTCGGCGATCTCGGGATTCGGGTTGGCTTCGAGGAAATAGAACTGGCCGTCGCTCCCGAGGCGGAAATCGATGCGCGCGTAGCCGCTCAGCTCGAGAATCTTGTATATGCGCTTGCTCACGTGGGCGAGGAAGACCTTCTGTTCGCTGGTGAGTTCCGCCGCGCGAATGTCTATGCCGTGGCGCGCTTGATACTCGATGTCGTGCTTGACCTTGGCGGTCGCGATGAGCGGCGCGTTGTCCGCAAGTTTCTCGGCGACCAGCTCCCACGTGGGGAAAGCGACGAGCCGCTCGTTTCCCATGACGCTCACGTACAACTCGCGCCCCTCGATGAATTGCTCCGCGATAGCGTCGGTGCCGACCCGCTCGTGGATGAAGCGCACCCGCTCGGCGAGCTTTTCGTCCGAATCGACGACCGAGGCCTGCGCGATGCCAACGGACGCGTGCTCGATGAGCGACTTCACGATGAGGGGAAACGCGAGGCGAGGCGGACGTTTCACCTTCCGGCCCATCGGGAAGACCGCGAACTCGGGAACGCGAATGCGGTGATAGAGCAGGAGCTTCTTCGACAGCGCCTTGCCTCGAGAGATGATCATTCCCCGCGGGTTGCATCCCGTGTACGGCACCTTCAGCAGTTCGAGGAAGCTGACGACGTTCTGGTCGAACAGCACCTCGCCGTGGAACTCCTCCAGCAGGTTGAACACTGTGTGCGGTTTCCACTCCTCGACGGCATCGCGTATCGGGAGCAGCTCGTACTGCACGCCGAGCGCGCGGACCTCGTGGCCGATCGCGCGGAGATGGCTGACGACATCGTATTCCGTCTTCCAGACGTTGATCTCCTCTTCCGTGTGCCCCTCGAGCGATTCCGGCGGCACAAGCTGGGGGTGCATCAGCGCGAGGATTCGGAGGCGCTTCATACGGCGATCCAGTCGCGGCGTCCGTGCTTCGCGATGAATTCCATCGTCCGTGCGGTGAGGAGCACCATGAAGTCGGTGAGCAGCTGCCTTTCTCGCCCGCCGACGCGAAGCTTGAGCTCGCGGCAGCGGCCGATCATGTCCCCCAGCACCGTGTCCAGCGTGAACTGGTATTCGCCGGTCCATTTCGAGACGACACGGCGGATGTCGGTGCGGTGCCGGCGCAGGAAGCTCGCCGCGGACTCGTGCGAGCGGTGTCGCGGGGCGAGCGAGAAGAGGCGAAGCAGGTCTTCGTCGTACGTGTCGGGATACTCCACGGAGTAGAGCGCCCTCCGGTACGTGTAGTGCTCGAACAGCGTGCGCGAGACGGTCCGGAGCGGATCCACACGGCGCCGGTCGCGCACCACAGGCACGACGCCGGCGAGCTCCTTCATGAGGCGATCGACGTAGTACAGCTTCCTCAGCGCGGGCCAACCCGCGTAGCGCCGGCGCCAGTCCGAGCGCGGCCGCAGCCACACGGCAAACGTCTCGGCAAAATCCTCGTCAGGGTGGCTCTGCGCGTACCACCGGCGCAGGTGCTGCACGTACCTCTTGCTCGCTGGATTCGGGCGATACGACTCCGGGTATTTCGTCGACGACTTGCCGAACAGCTTCTGCCATTCGCGACGGCGGTGCAACTGATAGGCGTGCTGTACGGCGTGTCCGCACTCGTGGCGCATGATCTGCATGCACTCGGCGTGCGTCCCGCCTTCGACCTCGAGCAATTCGCGCCTCTCGAGGCGCATGAGCCGCGGGTGCGTGAGATAGAAGGGCACGGCGAACCCGGGCACGTTGCCGGGAGAGAACCATTCGTCGGACAGCCAGACGTGCGGACGGAGGCGCAGGCGCTTCTTCTCGAGCTCTGCATAGAGCTCATCGACGCACTCCTCGAGCCACGTCCCCTCGATCGTGACCCCGAGATCGCGCAGCCGGAGCTGCATCAGACGTTCGGCTGGCCAGTTGGACCAGGGCAGGCGGCGGGAGGGCGTAGGCGGCATCCTGATGGAGAACGACGACGGCCGGAGGATGGTGCGCGCGGCGCGCGGTGGCAAGGGGAACACCCCGCCACTACGATTCGGAGTGCCGGAGACTTCGCCCAGCCCGTACGCGGCGGTTCGCCTGCCGAATTTCCGGCTTTTCATCATCGGTCTGTTCGCCTTCACGATGGCGATCCAGATCCAGGGCACGGTGGTGGGGTGGCAGATCTACCAGCTCACCCACGACAAGCTCGCCCTCGGGCTGATCGGGCTGGCCGAGGCGCTGCCGTTCATCGGCGCCGCCCTTTACGCGGGGCACGTGGCCGACCGGCACGACCGCCGCCGCACCGTGATTGTCGCCCTGGCGCTGCTCCTGGTGGCCTCCGTGCTGCTGCTGGTGCTGCCGCTGCTTCTTCCGTCGGCTCCCCGCCTCGTGGTCCGCGCGATCTATGGCGTGATCGTGATGAGCGGATTCGCAAGGAGCTTCCTCCAACCGGCGCGACAGGCGCTCGCCGCCGAACTCGTGCCGCGCCGGCTCTATGGAAACGCCATCACCTGGCGCAGCGGGACGTGGCAGCTCGCTTCGGTGCTGGGTCCGGCGATGGGCGGCCTGTTGTTCGCGTTCGGCGGGACGACACTCGCCTATTCGGCTGTCGCGGTCCTCATGGTCGTGGGCGTCGCATCAATCCTGAGCATCCGGCACCACTCGGAGATCAAGCGAGAGCACACCGAAGCGGTGGCAAAGAGCCTGGCGACCGGCATTCGATTCATGAAAGGCGAGCCGCTGATCCTCGGCGCGCTCACGCTCGATCTATTCTCCGTGCTCTTCGGCGGGGCCACCGCGCTGCTGCCGGTGTACGCGGATGAAATCCTGCACGTTGGGCCTTCGGGGCTCGGCTTGCTGCGCGCCGCACCGGCCATCGGCGCGGTGGCGATGAGCGCGGCGCTCGCCTGGATGCCCGCGTTCCGGAGGGCCGGGCGGGCGCTGTTCGTCGCCGTGGCGATCTTCGGCGTGTGCATCATCGTGTTCGGCCTCTCGACGAGCATGCTGCTCTCGGTGTCCGCCTTGACGGTGAGCGGCGCGGCGGACATGGTGAGCGTCTTCATCCGTTCCTCGCTCATCCAGCACCGGACGCCGGTGCACATGCTGGGCCGGGTGTCGAGCGTGAACTCGATCTTCGTGGGGTCGTCGAACGAGGTCGGCGCGTTCGAGTCGGGCGTGACCGCGAAGCTGTTCGGCACGGTGCCGAGCGTAGTGCTCGGCGGCGTCGCGACGCTCGTGGTGGTGGCCGTCACCGTCTGGCGGCTGCCGGCGCTGCGAAAGCTCGGACGGCTGGACACCACGACCACGTCTTGACCAGCCCTCGCGTGGAACGCGTGCGGGTGCACGCGCCGATCATGCGCGAGCGATCAGCGTCCGAACACTCTCCACGAGACGCGCGGCCGTGAGCCCGAATTCCTCATAGAGCTTCTGGTACGGAGCGGACGCGCCGAAGTGATCGATGCCGAGGATCACGCCGTCGGTGCCGACCCAGCGATACCACGACATCGGGTGCGCGGCTTCGATCGCCACACGGCGCACGGCCTTCGGAAGAACGCTGTCGCGATACTCGTCCGTCTGTTGCGCGAAGAGTTCGTGGCAGGGCATGCTCACGACCCGAACGCCAACCCGCTCCACTGCCAGCAGCTCGCGGGCCTTGAGCGCGATCTCGACCTCGGAGCCCGATGCCAGGATGACGGCGCGAGGCGGGCCGCTTGCGGAATCCGCAAGCACGTAAGCGCCGCGCGCCACGCCGCTTGCCGCGCCCGCTTTCGTGCGATCGATCAACGGCAGTTTCTGCCTGGTCAGCACCAATGCGGTCGGGCCTGTTCGCCGCTTGATCGCGACCTTCCAGGCTTCTGCGGTCTCGTTCGCGTCGGCGGGACGAATCACGAACAGGTTCGGGATGCAGCGGAGCGCGGAAAGCTGCTCGACCGGCTGGTGCGTGGGGCCGTCTTCGCCGAGGCCGATCGAGTCGTGCGTGAAGACGTAGATGGCCTGCTGCTTCATGAGCGCCGCCAAACGGATCGCCGGACGCATGTAATCGGAAAACACGAGGAACGTGCCGCCGTACGGAATCACGCCGCCGTGCAGCGCCATGCCGTTCATCATGGCTCCCATCGCGTGCTCGCGAATGCCGAAGTGCACGTTGCGTCCGTCCGCCGTCGCGGCGGCGGCGAACGGCGCGCCTTTTACCGTGGTGAGCGTCGAGCCTGCGAGGTCCGCCGATCCGCCGACGAGCTCCGGCACCCTTGGCGCGAACGCGTTGATCACGGTGCCCGAAGCGGCACGGCTCGCCACGTTTCCGTTGCTCGCGTCGAAGACGGGAATGGTGCTCTCCCATCCCGCGGCAAGGTCGCCGTGAAGGCGGCGTCCCAGTTCCTTCGCGTCGTCGGGGAACGTCTGGGCATAGGCGATGAGCTGGCGGCGCCAGGACTCCTGCGAGGCCGCGCCGCTCGCGCCCACTTCGCGCCAGTGTGCGAGGGCGGCAACGGGCACGAAGAACGGCTCCTGGCTCGGCCAGCCGAGCTCCTTCTTTGCGAGCAGCACTTCGTCCTTGCCGAGCGGTTCGCCGTGCGCCTTGGACGTGTCGACTTTGTTCGGGCTGCCGTATCCGATGTGCGTGCGCGTCACGATGAGCGACGGCCGGTTGGACTCGGCCTTCGCCAGGTCGATCGCGCGATCGATGGCGTTGAGGTCATTCACGTCCGCGATGTGCTGCACGTGCCAGCCGTACGCCTCGAACCGTTCGGCGGCGTCGTCGCTGCACGAGATATCGGTGCCGCCGTCGATCGTGATGTGGTTGCTGTCGAAGAACCCGATGAGCTTGCCGAGCTTCTGGTGGCCGGCGAACGAAGCGGCCTCGTGCGAGATGCCCTCCATCAGGTCACCGTCGCTCGCGATGAACCAGGTGTGGTGATCGATAATCGTGTTGCCGTCGCGATTGAACGTCGCGGCAAGGTGGCGTTCAGCGAACGCCATGCCGACCGCGTTGGAAAGCCCTTGGCCGAGCGGACCCGTCGTCGTTTCGACGCCCGCGGTGTGTCCCACCTCGGGATGACCAGGCGTCTTGCTCCCCCATTGGCGGAACTGCTTGAGGTCGTCGAGCGAGAGATCGTAGCCGCACAGGAAAAGCGTCGAGTAGAGCAACATCGACGCGTGTCCACAGGAGAGCACGACGCGATCGCGATTGGGCCAGTGCGGATCGGCCGGGTTGTGCCGCACGTGCCGGTGGTAGAGGACGTAGGCGAGCGGCGCGAGTGCCATCGGCGTGCCGGGGTGTCCGGATTCCGCCTGCTGCACCGCATCCATTGACAGGGTGCGAATGGTGTTGATGGCGAGCAGCTGCAGTGCGGCGTCGGCGGATTCGGCCACGTCGGAAATCCTCTGAAACGATTGTGCGACAAGCGCGGACGCTCGGAAAGCTAGCCGGGGTGCCGCCGCGCCGCGATGCGTTCACCGACAGCCCAGTGGGAAGGCATGTGCAAGTTCTTCTGGCGCCGGCGTCTCCATGGCAACACTGCCACTGGGAGCTCTCATGTTTCGCCGACTCTTGGCTGTCCTGACCGCCGTCCTGGGTATCATCGCTTCGCGCATGTCCTTCGCCCAAGGTGTGGAAACGATCATGCGCCCGTGCACCCCGTGCGTGCCGGACGGCGGCTGTCGCGCGGTCGACTGTCGCCGCCCGATGGCAGCACAGGTCGTGCGCACCTCGAGCCGAGTGCGTGCCGATCTCGACGGCCACGTCGTGCGGTACGAGGTGACGGAGACGTACACCAATAGAGGCGGGATGGTCGGCGAGGCCGACTATCTGCTGCCGTTGCCGAAAGGTGCGGCGTTCGAAGAGCTCGCGCTCTCGATCAACGGAGAGATGGTGACCGGTGAGACGATGAATTCAGAACGTGCGCGCGGCGTGTACGAGGAAATCGTGCGCAAGCTGCGTGATCCGGCGCTCGTCGAATGGATGGGCCACGGCCTGCTGCGCGCGCGCATCTTCCCGATCCAGCCGGGCGAGGAGAAGCGTGTCGTCGTCCGCTTCCACGCGGTCGCGGAGCGCGAAGGCGACGCCTTGCGTCTCGATTGGCTCGGCAACCGGCGCGCGGGCGACACCGGCGACAACAGCTCGTTCACGCTCGGCTATCCCGACGACGGCGCATTAGGCGACGCATATTCACCGACGCACTCGCTGCACGTCACGCACGAACGGAACCGCCGTGTCGCGCGCATCGACGATGCCCGGGGACCGGTCACGATGCTCGTGCCGGTTCGCTCGCGCACTTCCGCGGCCGTGTCATTGCTGGCGAACGCGCCGACGGGCGAGGACGGCTTCGCCCTCATCACGCTCTCGCCACCGGCGCAGTCGGTTCGCGCGACGCCACGGGACATCGTGCTGGTGATCGACGTGTCGGGCTCGATGTCGGGGCGGAAGATCGAACAGGCGCGGGCGGCCGGCCGGCAGTTGCTGCAGACGCTAACGCCGTCGGACAGGTTCCGGCTGATCGATTTCTCGAGCGACGTACGGTCTTTCCGCGACGGATGGTCGGTCGCGACAGGCGGAAACGTGCGCGCGGCGGCCGAGTACCTCGATGCCCTCCACGCGAACGGCGGGACGAACATCCAGGGGGCGCTTGAGGAGGCGTTGGCCTCCGACACGCCAGCAGGGCGGCTTCCGCTCGTGCTGTTCCTGACGGATGGCGCTCCGACGGTCGGGGAAACCCGGTCCGATGCGATCGTGCAGCGTGCCGCCGAGTTGCGCCGGGAACGCCGGATCTTCACGTTCGGGATCGGCGCCGACGTCAACGCGGCGTTGCTCGAGCAGGTCGCGTTGCAGGGGCGCGGCACGGCGACGTACGTCCGGCCGGAGGAGTCGGTCGAGCGTGCCGTCGGGGTGGTCGCCGAGCGTCTCGCGCGACCGGTCGCGACGGACGTGCACATTCGCGCCGATGGTGTAAGACTCTACGGACTGCAGCCACAGGGCGCGATCGACCTGTTCGCGGGCCAGGATCTCGTCGTGCTGGCCCGGTACGCCGGAACACGGGAGGACGCCACGCTCGTAATCGAAGGACGGACCAGCGACGGGCCGGTGCGGTGGATGGGACACGTCTCGTTTCCCGCGCGCACGTCACAAAACGAATTCGTCGCGCGACTCTGGGCGGTGCAGCGCGTGGGATACCTGAGTGCCGAGCGCCGGCGCGGCGGCGCCAACGCCGAGCTCGACGCGGAACTTCGTCAGCTCGGCGAACGCTATGGCATACCGACCGAATTCACGTCGTACCTCGTGACGGAGAACGGCGCGGTGCCGGCCCCGGGAATGGCTGGAGCCGGCGGTATCAGGCAACTGGGCGCGCCGAGAGTCGACATGAACCTGGCGCCCGCGCCGCCGGTCATGCAGTTCGAGGCCGCAAAGGCCGCGTCCGTACAGCGCGCGGCCACATCCCTCGGTGACCTCGACCGTGATGCGCGGCGTGACAAGTCGGAATCGACACGCCTGGCGGGAAACAGGAGCTTCACGCTTCAGGATGGCGTGTGGACCGAGTCACGCTCCGCAAGCGACCTGCCGGTGATCCGGGTCAAGCCGTTCTCGCCCGCGTACTTTGCTCTGGTGAAGAGCGTGCCGGAGCTGGCGCCGCTGTTCGCGATCGGCGAGCGCGTTCGAGCATTCGGCAGGCGCGTCGTGATCGAGGTCGCGCCCGACGGACTGGCGCAACTTGACGCGGCTACCCTCGCGGCTACGGTCAGGAACTGGTAGCAGGCGTGCACGACGCCGAACGTCTCTTCCGTGACTATCACGCGATGCTGGTGCGCTACCTTACGCGCCGGCTCGGCGACCGCGACTGGGCGGAAGAGGTCGCGCAGGAGACGTTCGTGCGTGCGCTGCGCCAGGAGTCGATCGTGAACGAGCGGTCATGGGTGTTCGCCGTGGCGAACAATCTCGTGCGCGACGACGCGCGCCGGGCCTCGCGAGAGCGGAGGCATCTCGAACTGATGGCAGCCGAGGCTCGCGACCGGGAGCGCGAACCGGTGGAAGATCCGGAGCACAGCGGGCTCGAATGGGCGCAGGAATCGGCGGACGCCCGCCGCGCACTCGAGACGCTTGCCGAGCGCGATCGCCAGGCGCTGCTGCTGAAGGAAGAAGGGCTGGGCTATTGCGAGATCGCCGAGGTGCTCGGCATCGAAAAGAGTTCGGTGGGGACGACGCTGTCGCGTGCGCGACGGCGGCTCGCGGAGACTTACGAGGCGCTGCAGAACGAGCGGCGCCGGAGAGAGCAGCATGCCGCATCCTGACGAGGGACTGCTTCACGCGTGGATCGACGGAGAGCTCGACGCAGCCGAGGCCGCGCGGGTGGAGGCACTGGTGGCGTCCGACCCGGAGTGGGCGGTGGCGGCGATGGAGGCGCGCGGGCTGCTCGCGGCGAGCGCGCGAATCGTGACGGCGCTCGACCACGTGCCGGCGAACGTGATACAGCAGCCGCCGAACGTGATACCGCAGCCGGCGACGTCACGGCGCACGGCGAGCCGGTGGATGTGGCGCGTGGCCGCGGTGGTGGCCCTGATGGCCGGATCGGCGGTCGTTCTGGAGCGCGGGACGCCGGATTTTACGGCTCCAGCGCCGGCCAAGCCGCCTACGGTGGAGCCGGGCCTGTCGCCAGAAGCAGCGGACGCCTTGTCTGCGCCCAGCGCCGCCCAGGCTACGGCGAAAGCGCCTGCCGCAGATATCAAAAGTACTATTCGCAACAAAGAACTTGACATTTCAAAGCAACCAGATTCACTGCACGACAGGGTCGCGTCGTCCGCGCCCCGCGGCGAGCGCGCTGATGCTGCGGCCTCCGGGAGCCGGGTCGCGCCTGCCCCTGCGCCGCCGCGGCCAGCCGCCGGCGGGACGCCGATGCAGGTTCAGGCCTTTGCAAAGACCACGAGGCTACGGTCGTCCTGTTTCCTCCGGCTCGAGCCGCGCGACTCCGCCACCCACGTGATCCGGCTCGACGCGGTCGCGCTCGCCGACAGCATCCGCCTCGAGCGACTCACGCTGCGCGGTGACACGCTGTCTGCCGTGCACGGGAGCCTTACCGCGATTCGGGTTCCGTGCCCGGAGCCGTGAGCTCCCCCGCGGGCGCGCCGGACATGATCGCGGGGTCGAGACGGACGATGCGCGGCTCCTCTCGGAGCGCACGCAGGACGGTGTTCCCCGCTGCGAGCGCGCCGAGCACGATGTACAAATAGAACGTGTAGAATCGCCACCAGACCAACGCGCCGCCCAGCACCGACGGCGTCATCACGCCGCCGAACGCGAACTTGAAGCCGAATTCCACCGCGCCGCCGCCGCCCGGCGCCGGCGCGACGGCGCCGCCGTAGAGAAACACCAGCGGCCAGAGCACGAGTTTCGCGAGGGGCAGCGACGGGTTCATCGCGAGTGCGATGACCGGCAACACCGTCAGGCGAAGCGAGACGTGGAGCATCGAAGCAAAGAACGCGCCGGCCATCGGCGCGACGCGGGCGTGCCTGAGCGCCGCGATGCTCGATCGTAGCGAGCGAAGCGCTCGCTGGATGACGCGCCACCGTCCCGGGTGAAGTCCGATCGAACGCGCCCAGCTCGGCGGTGGGCCGTGCGCGTTCCGGTGCGCGAGGAAGTAGCCGACTGCTCCGATCGACAGGACGATCGCGGCGTACCCGCCGATCATCGCCGTCATCAGCGACACCACCTGACCCGAGCCGCTGAATGCCACCGCGAGAATCGCGCACAACAGGCACAGCGACGTCATCTCGAGGAAGAGCTCGGTGAACAGGATCAGCAGCGTACCCGCCGGCGTCACGCCGGCTTCCGCGAGCACGAGAAAGCGCGCCGGTTCCGCGCCGGTTCGCGACGGTGTGATGGAGGCGCCGAAATCACCGCCCAGGCAGACGCGAAGCGCGGTGGCAAAGCCCAGCGGAATTCGCAGGGCAGATCCGCTCCACTGGATCTTGATCGTGCGGGTCAGGATCTCGGCAAAGACCGCCGCAAGCGCGAGGACGTGCGTGGCGAGCGGAATGGCCGGCGGCGCACCCGACTTCGCCCATCCGGACCAGAGGATGTACGCCGAAATCCCGAGTGTCGCGGCGAACGATGCCGCCACGAGCAGCCATCGCCGCGCGTTCACCG
>OCZT010005993.1_pt1 | contig 12069 bp, 8 predicted proteins | sample 1539031 | NCBI WGS metagenome assembly OCZT01 (sample SAMEA3539308, study PRJEB22396) | soil metagenome | biome: tundra; feature: field; material: soil | place: USA | collected 2010-05 | depth 0.15 m
TGTTATCCTTTCATCATGTGTACTTGATAGCATAGGTTTTCCATTCTCGGCATTCTGATACATGGAACGGAATTTATAAATGGTGAATGGCTTTCCATGCATTCCGATTCTTTCGTGATAATAAAGGATTGGCCCTTTTGAAGATAACTTAACACCAATGCAAGTCAGAAGATAAATGGGAGAAAAAATAATGATAACAAATAATGAAAAGGTAATATCGAATAAACGCTTGATGAATTGCTGCCATGCAGGCATTAAAGTCGGATAGATTTCTATCAATGGAGCACCAAATATGGCATTCATCTTAACCGAACCTGAAAGAATATCGTACATATCAGGAAGAATCTTTATGATGACATTAGAATCCTCCAACATATTTATTATCCTTCTTAAATTTTCATGTTCGGAAGATTCAATGGCAATGATTACCTCCTCGACATCAAACTTTTTAATTAACTCATTTAATTCTTTAACACAGCCAATGTGCTTTAATTGCTTTTCCAGTTCACTTCCATTTGAATCTTCAACATTTACATATCCTACAAATTTATTCCCCTGAGAAATTTTCTGTGATTCAAATTCATTAAACAATGTAATTGCATTTTGATTACTTCCAACAAGAATGGTATTGAATCCAATAATGCGATTTTGAATTCTATGAGCAATATTAGAAGAAAGAATGAAACGGAATAGGGCAGTCAGGCTAACGTGTAAAGAAAATAAGACAAAAAAGGTGTGATAATAAGTTCTGTAATCTTTCTTGATATCATCTAATAAAAGAGCAAAGAAAATAACCAGCACTCCTATTAATGAAATGTAAATGGTTTGACCAAGTTCTTTTAGCCGTGATTTACGATAAATGTTTCTGTAGGTTCCAGTTATCGTATATAATACAATCCAAAAAAGAGGAATCGCAATTAAACCATATTCAAGCTTTTGATCCTTTAGAAATTGTGATAATTGATTAAACTGATATAACTCAATATAGATTTTCCGATAAGCATAAAACAAAGCCCAGGCAATAAAAGCTGCAAGGAAATCAAAAAATAAATACTTAAAAGTCTGTAGCGTTTTATTCATTTGAGGCTATTGATGAATAAGCTTTAAATTATCAAAATAAATATGAGGATTTATAACACCTGGGTCCAGGTATCCGCCAAAGAATATTTTAAAACCAATAGCATTAGGATAAACTCCAACCACGGAAGTCAAATCTACATATATCTTATTCCATGATGCGCTTGGTTTGATTTGCAAAACAGTATCAGGATTGAAAAATGTGCTTAAGCCAATAGGAACCACGCCAACTCCAATTGTATTCTCAGTTTTGTAATTCATTTCCAGATATACTATTCTTCCATCAGTAGGAAGAGAGAAGAAAGTATCAGAAGTACACATGAAAGCACTGCTGGAGTTCAATAGATATAACTCTTCTGAAAAATTGCCTTCAAACGCACCTTGGCTTGAATTAATAGCCACTAAAGTATCTGAATTCTTGTAATCAGGAGGAACAGATAAAGATATACTTGCATTTTCAAAATTCTCCATCCATGTAAAATTAGTCACAGGATAATAAGTTACTATAGGTTTGATAGTATCAATGTTGTCTTTAATAAGGTTTACATTTTGGGTATAAATGGTATAAAATGGATAGGTTCCGCGAGAGGAGGCTATTCCATCTATCATTATTCCTGCTTTTATATCAATTTCATGGGTGCCAGATGCCAGAACAGGGAAAGTAGCAGGGAGTTCATACACCCCTAAAAGATTCTGATCAACATAAACCCATGCATCTGTAATTTTATGTGAATTGCTTCCTTGAGTAAAAGGATCAGAGGTAAATCCAATAGAATCTATGTGAATATAAGATGGTATATCGGAAGGCGGTTCGAAAAGATGACACGAATTAAACACAAAAGGAAACAATAGCAGAGAACAATAAAAAACTATTGATTTTAAAGAAAAGAGTTTTTTAGTCATTATAGGTTTTTATTGAGAACGTTTTTATTTGGGTTTCAGTATATACAGATGGAATATTTTTCATCATTTAATATGTGAGGTGAGCTTAATTTTATCATTAATCTTATTGGCAATATTCAAAGCATAGTAACCATCTTCAATGGTAACAGGGGTGGAACCATTCGTCAGTATTGCATCTGCAAAACATTCCAACTCGGTTTTTATGGCATTGGATTCAATTATAGAAGGGGTCTCGAATTTAAGAATATCCTTACTTATTCTGTTTAGTAATTCAGTATTAAACTCATTTCCATCTAATGGCTTTTCATGATTTATCAGGCTGATGACTTCCGATTTCTTATTAAGAAAATCAATAGTTATATATGAATCTGATTGAAAGATTTGCATCTCTCTCTTATTGTTTGCCGCTATTCTTGATGAAGTGATATTCGCCACAGAACCATTATCAAATTCAATCCGTGCATTGGCAATATCTGGAGTTTTGCCGATAACTGCAATCCCGGTGGCACTGATTCTTTTGACAGGTGAATTAATCATGCTCAACACCAAATCTATATCATGAATCATAACATCTAAAACCACCGAAACATCCATACCGCGAGGGTTGAACTGTGCCAATCGCTGACATTCTATAAATAATGGATGCTTGATATATGGTTTCGATGCCACAAAAGCAGGATTAAACCGCTCTACATGACCAACCTGACCTTTTATATTTCCTTCATGAGATAAAGAAACCAGTTTTTTTGCCTCATCGGAAGATAAAGTAATGGGCTTTTCGATGAAGATATGTTTGCTTTTACGGATGGATTTTGTCGCATATTCATAGTGCGATGATGCCGGAGTTACAATATCTATTGCATCCACATCATTCACCAATTCATCGAAGGACGGGTAGCTTTTCACTCCGAAATCCTTTTCCGCAAGCTCAGAATGTTGCTTATCATGGTCATAAAACCCAACCAATTCAAACTGAGGAATCTCCTTCAGTAATTTTAAATGAACCTTTCCAAGATGCCCAACGCCTATAACTCCAATTCTAATCATTTACTACCGTTTATTTTCGGCAGGCAAAAATAAACCTTTTTATCCGTCTTACTAATATTTAACTTCGCATCCTCAAAAATAAATTAATATTTTCAAATTGAAAGACGATTACAGACATAAAGGATTACGCAAGCAATTGGTCGAGATTGTGCGGGAAAAGGGAATAAAAGACGAAGCGGTGCTGAAAGCGATTGATAAAATCCCGCGTCATTTATTTATTGATGATGCTTTTTTGGATTATGCTTATAAAGACACCGCGTTCCAGATAGGGGCGGGGCAGACCATTTCGCAGCCCTATACCGTTGCCTATCAAAGTGAATTATTACAAGTGAAAAAGGGTGATAAAATCCTCGAAATAGGTACCGGTTCAGGCTATCAGACGGCAGTGTTGATGGAACTCGGAGCAAAGGTTTATTCCATCGAACGCCAGAAATCCTTATTTGACAGGACCAAAATCCTCTTGCCCAAACTCGGATATAATCCAAAGCTATATTATGGCGATGGCTATAAAGGATTGCCAAACTATGCTCCTTTTGATAAGATAATTGTGACGGCAGGAGCACCGATTATCCCTGAAGCACTGAAAGAACAATTGAAACCGGGAGGTATCCTGGTGATTCCTTTGGGCAGCGGAGGAACTCAAATAATGACTGTGTTAACCAAAACCTCTGAAAATACTTATGAAACTACGGAGTTAAAACAGTTTCGGTTTGTACCTCTGTTGGAGGATAAGCAGTGGTGAAATCAGCTAATAGCTATTAATTATTTTATCTAATTTTAATTCAAAACCTGGCAAAACATTTTCACCTGAAAGCGTTTCGGTGAAGGGAAGTGTTGCAGGTTTCGTCATTGGTTTATATATATGAGTGGTTCTGTTCTCAGGGTCAATCAACCATGCAAGCCTGCAACCGTTTTCAATCCACGCTTCCATTTTTTTCATTGTTTCTTTTAATGAATCAGATTCAGAAACTAATTCAATAACAAAATCAGGACAAATATGAGCAAAACGTTTTCTATCCTCTCTTGAAATATTTTTCCATCTATCTTTCTCTATCCATGAAACATCCGGAGAACGCATTGAGTTATCCGGCAAAGTAAATCCTGCATTGGAATCAAAACTATAACCTGCATTATGTTTTTCGTTCCATATTTCAACCTTAGTAGCTATTTTGATATTATAATTTCCTGTTTCTGCTCCTGTTGGTGCCATAATAATAATGTTTTGATGTTTGTCTTTTTCTATTCGCAATTCCTTATTCCTGGCACAAAGTTGAAAAAACTGTTCCTCGGTAAGATTTACTTTATCTGTTTTTATTTCTATGATTTGCATTTGAATGTTCCTTTCTTTAAACGGTTTTCATTATGGAGGCAAAGATACGGAAATATAATGGGTTGAGGTAATAAACAACCAAAACCTCTGAAAATACTTATGAAACTGAGGAGTTAAAGCAGTTTCGATTTGTGCCTTTGCTGGAGGATAAGCAGTGGTGAGGTAAGGTTATTTTAAAATAAAGGCTAAAAATTTATTTCAATCTTTGGATTACTTCTTCTTTTAAAGGGGCTAAATTATTTTTAATTATGACCCAAATAATGGATGAATCAACCGAATCATAGGAATGTACGAGACGATTACGAAGACCGATAATTTTACCTGCATGCTCAATCCCTTCATCTGGAAACAACTTGTCGAATTTGTGAACAGCTTCACCAATTATTCCGAGATGCCTTTCTACTGCGCTTTGAGTTTTTTTATCCGAAAGATAATCAGAATAAGTTGAAATATCTGAAATAAAAGATTCAATTAACTCTATTGAATATAAGATATCAGACAAATACTTGCTGCCCTCTTCCGTCATAAATTAATATTTTATTAGAGTCTATACTATGGCGCAAATAAGGATTGCGAAGAGAACTTTCAGTTAACAAATCTACTTTTCTATGGAAAAATGCTTCAAAAGTATCCCATAAGGAAATAAGTTTTTCTCCTCTTTCAAGCGGATCTGGTTCATCAATTTCAACCAGCAGATCTATATCACTCTTTTCGAAATCGAATTTATTGGTAACCGAAGAACCAAAAGCATATAAATACTTAACTTTATGATTTTTGCAAAGAGTTTTAAAATCCTCTTTCCTTTCCCCGACAAAGTCTTTTATCATCATGGAGCAAAGATACGGATTATTCTTGAATAGCGTTTATTTTATTATCCCTATCTTCCCCTTTGCAGCAACTCCATTGCTTGTTGCAACCTCCCAAAAGTAAATACCACTGCTTAAATCAACAGTATATATATTCTGTATCCCTGCCTCTCCTTGCAAAGGTTCTTTTAATAACTCCTGCCCAAGCACATCATACAAATTAAATGTACCAGCACTTTGAAGATTATACTCTAAACTAAAGTTTCCATTATTTGGATTTGGATATATTTTGGATAAAAAGGATTTGTCTTGCACCTCATCTATCCCAACCATTGAATCAGGTGCTAATTTTACAACCCAATAATCCCAAAGTCCACCTTTATACCCGGTAACTTCACCACCTGTTCCATCTGTTAATCCTACAATTACCAATCCTCTATCATTTGCAAGTATCATTTGGTTGGCATTATCACCTCCATAACCGCCATAACATTGAGACCATTGTATGATTCCATTAGTATCGGTTTTTACAATCCAATAATCTGAAGCACCATGATTGCCATTTACGTCCACATCCGTACTTAACGTATAACCTCCCATAGCATATCCTCCATCTGGTGTTTGAACAAAAGATACAAACTGGTCTTGGTCAGTTCCACCATAGCAATGTTGCCATTCGATTGCACCAGAATCATTTAGTTTTACTATCCAATAATCACTTAAGCCACCATGAAATCCCACCACATCTCCGTCATTCGAATTGCTATTTCCAACTGCAATATATCCATTTCCGATCGGCAAAATATTAATAAATTCATCTGAACCTGATCCCCCGTATGTTTTTCCCCATTGAATATTACCTATCGAATCAATTTTAATAATCCAAGCATCCCCACTCCCATGATTAAAATTTATATTCCCATCGTTGGAACACGTTCCACCTGCTAATATATAACCAGAATCATTTAATTGTTTAATGGACGAAAAGCCATCAATATTAGTTCCTCCATAACATTTTGACCATTGAATTGCTCCAGTATCATCTAATTTTACTATCCATGCATCGTCATTACCATGGTTGTCAATAACATCTCCATCATTTGAAAGTGTTTGACCTGTAAAAATAAAACCGCCATCATTTGTTTGTAAAATGGATTCTGCTAGATCATTACCAGTTCCACCATAACACTTTTGCCATTGGACATTTCCGGTATCATCTAATTTTACCACCCATGCGTCTCCTCCTCCATGATAACCAAATATGCTATCACCTATATTACCGGCAAAAATATACCCTCCATCCGATGTTTGAATTATTGAATTGGGATTTTCACTATAAAAAGCACCTCCATATGACCTTTCCCATTTAATTACTCCATTAGCATCTAATTTAACAATCCAGGTACCGCCCAAATTAGTACTATCGAGATTTCCATCATGTGAATTTGAAAACCCTCCAACTATATATCCTCCATCATTTGTTTGACAAATACAGTACCCTTCATCGTCTCCGCTACCTCCGAGACATTTTGCCCATTGAATTGTTGGCTGGGAGAAACAGTAAAACGTGAAAAGTGAAAAGTGAAAAGTGAAAACCACCAATATTATTTTTTTCATTTTAGTATTTTTTTAAGTAACAATTAACAGAAAATATTCTGTTACTCGATACAAAGATACAAATTATTTCAATACAACTATCTTTCCATTTGGGGGAGTTTCATTTCCAGTAATAATATGCCAGTAATATACTCCATTAGGTAAAATATGGTAGATAGACCTTCAAGGTTTTAAAAACCTTGAAGGTCTTTGGGTCACAAAACTATCAAGCTCACCTAAAAGAGGTTGCCAGCCCTGAGCGGAAGTAAAGAGAGAAAAGTGAAGAGTGAATAAAATTAAAATTGTCTTTTTCATACCTATATATAAGCTACAAAAATACTCAAAAAAAATTATTGTATAAAACTTTATTTTCGATAAAAGGATGAATTATTCTTGTAAGATGAGAAATTTTCTTTTCTTTGCAGCCTTATGATTACTAAACAAATAATTCTCCTGACTGATCCAATTGGAAAATGGGTTGCTCATCTGCACAAGATAGCTAATGCCCATTTATCATGCAGTTAGGATTACTCTCTTCATTATCATATAACCTTAATAACAAGGATTTTAGCTCTAATATAGGGCTATTTGTAGTAATCAACAGCTACAAGTCGGGCAAAGAGAGCTACTTGCCGTTGTGCCGAGTCATTGATTCCTCCAAAGAGAGCTATTTGCTGCAATCAATGGTCGTTGATTCCTCCAAAGTGAGCTACTTGCTGCAATCAATGGTCATTGATTCCTCCAAAGAGAGCTATTTGCCGCAATCAACAGCTATAAGTGGGGCAAAGAGAGCTATTTGCCTCAATCAACAGTCCGTCTCGACGGCAAATAGATTTTGGGCTTATCATACCAAAAAAATCATTAAATAAAAATTAACAATTAAATATTAAAAACATGGAACTATGGCATTATTTAGAAAATCAATTTGAAGTCTGTTCTCGTGGCAATTATAAAAAAGCCAAAGTAATGGAGAGTTATCAAACCGCAGCATTGATACAGCAGGTTATCATCTATCCTGTTTTAGCTCCGCTTATTACCCGCCGCGACCCTTTGGCATTGGCATTTAGAAATGATTCTACATCCTGGATCGGGTCGGGAGGAACTCATGAAGGGCAAACTTTATCTATGGGTCAACGAATGACTTTGGGCACGAAACAATTAAACACAATGGATTTAGGCATTCAGCTTACTCCTGGATGGGAAAAAGGAACGCCTGCTTATAAAGCTCTTTTTGTTGATGGTCATTATCCATTTACAACGGGTCCGCTTGATACCCGAATAGCTGCATGGGATGCTTTGCAGAGTAACATGGGCACTATCGGCGCATTGTCAACCTTTAAAACTCAGGCAATTGCAATTCATGCAAACATGCAAGCTATCCGCACAGGTCAGTCGGGTTCTATCGGAAACACTGGTGTTTTGAGTGGAAATTTAGAAACTTCACGTGTAAACCTGGCAAATATGGACTACAGAAATCTTGGTTTTTGTATGGATAATTTCGCCGGTAATAATGCTTTGATGCTGGCTCTTTTTGATACCGAAACTATTCGCGAACATCACCAGTTGATTTTCACAGGTCATCTTATTCCTTCCGAAAAAGAAGGCATCCTGAAACATGGTTTTCTTTCTTCCGATTCATTTACTGCCGAAAGCAATGGTGCTGCCGATATTGGTTTATATCTTGCATCAACAGTTCATGGAACGGATAGTATGATGGTTAAAATAGATGCAAATACCAGCAATCCGGTAAATATTTCTCAATTTATGGTGCCTGATTTAAATGTTCATCGTTTCCTGAATGTGGTTAATCTGAATAGTACATTAACTACGCAATATATTATTCATTTATAAAAATATATAATCTCTCTGCTTGATAAAAAGCCACTCCTGAAAAGAGGTGGCTTTTTTTATTGGAGATAATTAAACTACATCCTATAAAAACAAAAGCCGGTCATTTTCATAACCGGCTTTCGCTTTTAAATCCTAATCATCATTTCGGATTTGTTATCTTGGTAACATATCCATGCCAATGCTTGATTTTAGAGTTTCGGGTTCCGGTAGCTATATAATAATAAGTACCATCCGGAACAATGGAACCTGCGGTAGTTTTACCATCCCATTCGAAATTTGTTTTATCTGATTGCCAGATTTTTTCTCCCCAACGATTATAAATATCTATGTGGAACATGTCGTAAACTCCTATAATTTCAGGTCTCCAGGTATCATTTTTACCATCGCCATTCGGAGTAAATACATTTGGTAACGTCATTTCAGGACATAAACTATCTGTTACATTGAAGGTATCAAGACTGTTACATCTCGAATTCGGAATGGTGATGTAAAGAATGTATAATCCGCCGGTATTTGCGATAATTGTCTGGCTTGTTTCACCACCAGGACTCCACAGATAGGTGGCATTTGATATAACGCTGTCAACCCCGATAGTTATTGAATTACCATCACAAATGGTATCTATTACATTGCCTGTAATCTGCAAAGGATGAATAATATTGAAAGTATCCAGATTATCACATCTTGCACCGGCAGGTGTAACATGAGCAATATAAGTTCCCCCGGTATTTACACTGATTATCTGAGTGGTTTTTCCATTACTCCAGATATAAGATGAACCCGGAGAACCCGCATTCAGATTAAGAGTATCAGGATAACAAATGGTATCAGTAGAGCTTTGATGCAACCTTGCAATACCATTAACATAGAAACTATCTATAGCAGGGCATCCTGCTGTTTGAGGCATAATAACATAGAACGTTCCGCCCGAATAAACATTTACCTGCTGCGAAGAAGCCCCTGTACTCCATAAATAGGATGTTCCCGTGTTAGTTGGATTAAGAACAAGGGTATCACCAACGCAAATAGTATCCTGATGTGTAGATAAACTAAATGGCAGAATGCCAATAGTAATAGTATCAAGAGTGTAACACGCCCCTAGGGTTTGGATTTGCGTCACTTTGACAATATACTGAGTAGGGACATGAGGATGAAGCCATACCGTGGTATCTGTTGATCCGATTAAAGTTGATCCTTCATACCATTTATAACCATAAGCAGCAGCCTTTGGAGTTTCCAGTTGAATTGAATCTGTGGGGCAAATTGAAGTATCTGTCCCTGCTTCGGCTATTGGGCGATTAACTACAATAATTTGTTTAACTCCCGACGCAGACCCACACTGATTAACTGCGAGAATATGAATGGTATAAGATCCGACAGTGTCAAATTTAATGTTGAGAGAATCATTGGCAGTATCTAAAATAACCCCATTCGGAGAAGTCCATTCGTAATAGGTATTTGGTGCAAATGGAACGGAATAATGCCCTGTATCGCCCAGGCATATATAATGAGGTCCGGTAATGGCTACGTTAGGTGGTCCCATGACATATAGCGTATCAGGTGCGGAAACCGGACCGGCACATCCAAAATTAATTTCCTGCAGCGTCCAGATAAAGTTACCCTGGAAACCTGTAAATAAAACTGCTAAGGTTTGTTGAGTAAGCGGACTACCTTGTAATTGAGCGCTTGTCCATACATATTGAGAATTAAAGTTAAATGGATTAGGTTCGAAATAGATTGTTTGTGTATTACAGATTGTATCACTTGTAAGTTGAGTAAATGTACTGTAATCAAATAGAAGAGTAGAGGGAGGAATATCCGAAGGCGCCCCTATAGTTATATGTATCAGATTTCCTAATGAACTATCAGGATAATTTGTATTTGTTGCTATTACTCTGGCATAATAAGCACCCGGATTAATTCCCCATGCTATTAAAGTGTTAAGATTTGGAATAATGATACGCACAATAGTATCACTTGTTGCCGCTTGCTGACCTAAAGCTCCCAATGCACCTACTGGTTGAAATGCCATCATATCCAGTAACTGGATTTTAAATATATTTCCTGGATTATATACCATGTCGGTATAGAATGAATGAACATCAACATCTAAAACAGTATCGGGAGAAATGTAAGGAGAATCATTTGGTGTTAAACAAATATGAACACTATGATGCTCGTTAGTATTAATATCGCAATGCTGAATACAGAAAGGTCCCCAAACGCTACCGACACAAGGAGGATGATTAGAAATGATATGTATATAATAATGACATCCATCAGGAACATCTGGAATAATTCCGGAAACTGTTCCGGGAAGAGATCCTAAACTCGGATCATAAGTTTTAGTATCCGACGAAGTTCCGATTACAGAAGTATCAGGTCCAATAAAATTACCCGCTGAATCGGATAAAATTGCTGAGTAAACATTTCCTGCAGTAAACTGACCGGTCGAATAAAAAGGAACATCTATAACGCTTCCAACACAAACTGCATTAGTGTCCATGGTAACAACAGGTTGCAGAGTTGTAATGGTATTAGGACAAGCGATTACCGTTATGCATGGTCCTGGATTTCCAGTAAATGCCGGAGGAGAAAGTCTGTTAATTCTTAATCTGTAACAAGGACCAGGTCCTAAGTTAGTTGGCATTAAAAAACCGAAAGATCCTGAACTTTGTGGATAGAATATATCAAAAACAAATAAGTTGGTCAGGTTACCGAAATTTCCATTCATATCCGAAATCTGCAACAAATATGTTCCATCGCATAAAGTATCGGGCATTGAATAATCGAAAAATATTTGTCCTCCAACGCAAACTGTATCAGGAGATACGTTGGTAATATTCATCTGAAGAGGATATAGAGTCGTATCAAAGGTTCCTTCAATAATTACATCATCAATGCCTAAAGAAACTGTTGGAGTATCAGAAGTTGCAGAATTCACCCATCTGAAACCTATTTGCAGACTTTGAACATTACTGAAAGCAGGGTCAGTAATGGTTTCATATTGCCATTCGGTATGTAAATTATATTGTGAACTCCCGGTTTGAGTCCAAGGACCTCCGTCAACACTATAATATACCATTCCATAGGCTGTTGAAGAACCCGTGCCATTATAGAAGAAAGTAACATTAATAGGATTCATACCCATAGTACAAACTCCGGTTGTCATGTAAGCAAAATTATCAGAACCGTTTGCAGGATTGTAATTAGAATTACTCACAGCAGTTGTTAAAGTATCATAAATATGTAAATAATGTCCATGCGCTGGAGTATCCGGAAAACTAATAGATCCGCTATAGGTAAAATTCTCCGAAATAGTATTAGGATAGAAAGGCATTCCAATATAATAGTTATTCACTTCCCATTTGTTGGTTCCGAAGTTAGCAGCCGGACCACCAGTATTTAAAGTGCGTGTACCACCGCCGGATTCAAAATTTTCATCGCATAATTGAATAC
>OCZT010005994.1_pt1 | contig 12068 bp, 10 predicted proteins | sample 1539031 | NCBI WGS metagenome assembly OCZT01 (sample SAMEA3539308, study PRJEB22396) | soil metagenome | biome: tundra; feature: field; material: soil | place: USA | collected 2010-05 | depth 0.15 m
CCGGCGTGGGGTGGTCAATTTGCTCCGGCCAAGGGTGGTCAGTTTAAACCGGCGCGGGGTGGTCAATTTGTCCGTTTTTTCCAAGATATCACCTTTTTTATTTTCCTTCTCTAGATAGGCTATTCTTTCCTCAACTTTAGGAAAAAGGACTATTCTGCGTGCTCTTTGTTTTTGACTATGGTTACGAGCTATTAAAAGTGCAATGATATTAAGCATAGAAAATAGAATTAAAAGAAATAAATTATTAAAGAAAATATCAATATAATCTTCAATGCCAAAATACTCAGATATATTGACTCCAAATAATTTATAATACGAGAGAATGCTTAAGTATCCAACCAAAATTAGTAATAGATAAAAAATTATTGTATTTCTTACAAATCCGTCAAAGATTGAAGGTTTTTCATTAGTTGTTTCCATAAGAGTTTCATTGATTAAATAAGCGGCACCTCCCGAAAGAACGGTTAAGCTCTGACAATTGGTTTTGATAAATAGGAAATGCCGCTAATACCAAATTTCAGAATTAATCTGATATGATGCAAATTAATTTCAATATGTCAAAGAACTTTTACTACTCTAAAGTGCTTTTCTAGTTTCCTTAAGTATTCTACAAGCCAGTTCTTTATTGTCTTTAACAGCCATTTTAAGAATGGCATAGATAAGTTCCTCTGCCACAGCTACTCTACATTCAGTATCAGGAAATTCGTTGATGGCAGACTGATTAACTTCCATTACCACGTTCCATGGAATGGAATAGTACTTTACTTCCTCTTCTCTTGTCATGACATTTAAGTTTTAGTTAATAATAACTACAAATATACAACTTATCCATATATGTGGATATACTGGAAGTGAAAATAATACTAACTTTATGCTAATTTATACTCGTTCTAAAGTATTGACTGTCCGAGATTTATAGAGACAACTCCCCTATTATCAAATATATTAAGTATTGGCATAAACCAGACTTCCCCCTCCCACTCCTGTTCCACTCAAAATACTTGCAGTATTATAAAATGAAAGTTTCTGAAATCCAAAGCACCTCAGAGCAGGAATCCACAGGTATTTTGGAATGTTCCAGTTTGTTTTGGGAAAATCCTCCGGATTAAATCGTTTTCCCTGTTCCAGCAGAAGGACTTTATAACCTTTTTCAATGAGACGAAGACTGGTAACGCTGCCACCGAATCCTGAACCAATAACTATATAATCATATTTCATTATAATTGCAATGATAAAGAAGGTAAATTGTAAATATAAATAGTCTGGCGAAGAATCAAACGAAAAGGAAAAAGAAATTTGAGGAAGAAGCTATCGGATAACTAAATGGCGTAAAGGCGTAAAAGTGTAGATGTTCGGGAAGACAGGAAACTGATACAGAAAATCACTAAGTAACGCATAGAAGAATAACCTTTAGGTTTAAGTATAAAAAATTAGAATGATGTAACTCATTGATTAATTAAACATTAAGTAGTCTCACCCGGAAGAATAACAGGATCATTATGCATAAATAACTTTGGTTTACTAAACTTTCTCCATGATTTATTTGTTAACTATCATTACTAATTCTAAAAAAAATAATATGAACTATTACGACAAAGCCAAAGACATATATGATATGATGGCTCAGGGAAAAATGCTTGATGCATTTAATAAATATTATCATAAGGATGTAGTTATGGTAGAAGCATCCGGAGAAACCCGCAAAGGGAAGACAGCAAACCTGAAATTTCAGGAGGATTTCATGGGTATGATAAAAGATGTACACGGAAGTGGTATCAGAGCCATAACAGCTGATGAAAAAAAGGCTATAACAATGGTGGAATCATGGATGGATGTAACTATGAAGGATGGCAAAAGGAGCACAATGGAAGAGGTTGCAGTCCAGAAATGGGAAGACGGACAGATTATCCATGAAAGATTCTATTATAATATGGGAAAATAAAATTTAAGTAAAAGTCTTGATTATTTGAATAACAGATACAAATAATTCTATGATTTTAATTTTTTTTTTGTAAATTGGGATACTATTATTAAAATCTAATTAAATATATTTTATTAAAATATTAAAACTTCATTAAACATTTAGTCTATAAGATTGTTTCTTTTACAATAAAGTGGTTAATATTTAAATTTTTAAAAATTATGAAAAAGTTATTGATTTCAGTTTTAGCGTTATCAGGTTTTTTGTTTCCTCTTCTGGCCCAGGTTGATCATGATTACAGTGCAAATGACCGGGTACCTATAGTAAACGTTAAGATTACAAAGGAACAAGTTCCTGCTGCAGTCTTAAAAGCTGCTCAAACCCGGTTTGATCTTGCTGATAAAGGAACATGGTGCAGGTTCCCATATGCATTAAAGGAGTATGGTTGGGTTTATGATGTCGGAGCATCAGATGTTAAGCTCGATCGATATGAAGTTAGAATGACAACGACAAACGGGCATGACCTGTGGGCTGTTTATAACGCAAAAGGAGAACTGGTCGAAAGCAGAGAAGCTGCTTCCAATATTCCTGTACCAGCTAATGTAATGGAATCACTTTCAAAAAGTCAGTATAAAGACTGGAAAGTAGTTGGAGACAAAGAGATTATCAAATTCTATCATGATAACGAAAATTCCGGTGTAGAACAGCATTTCCGCGTTACAGTTGAAAAAGATAATTCAAAAAGAAGCATTTCTTTTAATTATCAGGGAGCTACTGCCAGTAAGTAATAATAATCAAACATCCTGATTTTAATCAGACAGTTAAAATGATTGTAACTGTCTGATTTATTTATGGAGGATTAAAAGCCAAAAGAATTCAGTATATTATTACATTTTCAAAAATGTTTTATATACTGTTTTTTTTTATCCGGGTATTTGCTATCTGAATTTACCGGACGAGCCTAAAATTAAAGGCGCCGTTTTTTGTTACTCCCATTACTTTTAACCATATAGGAAGCATTGATTCTGTTGCCCTGGCCCCTGTGATATCACCAATATCAAGAATATTTTTATCCAGCCAACCGAATTGGTTTAGAAGCTTTATTACTTTATTCTTGGCTTCCGAATTGTTTCCTGAGATGAAATTAATATGATCTCCATTCCCTACTAAGCTTGGATTAATCATCAATCCGCACCACATTGTATTAAGCGTTTTTATAACCATAGTATCAGGAAATGTTTTCTGAATTTCTTCCGCCAGCGAGTTAGTATTGTTTAGTCCGGGCAGTAAACTTGGCGGCATACCATTGCTGAAATCGAGAGGGTTTGCAATATCAATAAGTACTTTCCCTGCAAGATTCTTAGTACCGGCCAGGATCAGCGCCGTTAAGGAATTACTGCCATTTGTAGCATTAACCACCAGTTCTCCGAAAGCAGCTGCCTCAGCAAACGATCCTAATTTAACTTTGCTATTTGTTTTTATCCACTCGCCAAAAGGTGGGTTTCCATAATTATCTGTTGCAGTACTCGCCAGTTTATCTGACACATTACGTGTTCCCATCATGACATCATGATTCAGTTCCACCAGTTTGGATGCAATAGTTTTTCCAACTATTCCTGTTCCTATAATCGCAATTTTCATATCTTATATAGTTTTAAAATCCTTATAAAAAGTTGATTCCGTATTTAAGAAGCCTGAAGTCCTGAGAGGTCATTTCTTCTGATTTGTGACTTCTAACTTTAATATATCTGTTATTATAACTGTCAAACAGCAAATTTGTTCATGTTACTATAAGTTGAAAAATGATATATTTCAATTATTTTCTGATGACAAAGCTTTAATGAAACGGTACATGAACTCCACTCCGTCATTAAATTCTTTAACTCCTATTCTTTCATCTTTTCCATGGGCACGGACATCATCAATATCTCCAAACATACCCGATACACCATAAACCGGAATTCCCTGATGTCTTAAATACTTTCCATCTGTAGCACCTGTTGACATAATCGCGGTCACATTTACACCGGGCCACATTGATGAAGATATCTGATTTACAGGAATGGTAATATCATCCTTTAATGGTGATACCGGAGCAATAATCGATGAGTAAACCCGGGTAATCGATATCTGACTATCTGCAAGAACAGATTTAAGAATCGACATAACATTGTCGGGATTATCATCCGGCAGCATTCGGCAGTTTACAGTTGCCTGAGCGGATTGGGGAAGCGCATTCTCAGCATGACCGGCACTCATCATAGTTGCTACACAAGTTGTCCGTATCATTGCATTATAGTACGCCGATGAATCCTCCAGGCGTCTGGACGCTGCAGTATCTTGGGGATTCCTGAGTATGGCATAAATATCGGATTTTATCTGACCTGACTCACGGGCTGCAACCTTTTCAAAATAATTGCGGGTTGTCTCATTCAGCCTGACAGGGAAATCGTAAGCTGCGAGCCGTGTTAATCCTGCCGCAAGTCGATAAATAGCGTTATCTTTTACAGGCAATGAGCTATGGCCTCCTTTGTTATTTGTCTCAAGCCTGAATGAAACATATACCTTTTCGGTTGTCTGAATTGACATTGTTAAAGGTTTTCCATTTTTTGAATCCCCACCTCCCCCATCAGGATTTATACAGAAATCAGCATCAATTAAATCCCTGTGATTTGTTACCAGCCAGTTAACCCCATTTGCGTTCCCCATTTCTTCATCTGCCGTCAATGCAATAATAATGTCACGGTTTGGTATAAATCCTTCTTTTTTAAGCCGGATAATATTAGCTACAAGGCTTGCGTCATCATTTTTTATGTCAGTGGTACCACGTCCGTAAAAATAACCATCCCTTTCCAGAAAGGTAAACGGATCAACTGACCAGTCTGAACGCAATGCTTCAACTACATCGAGATGACAGATGAACAAGACCGGCTTTAATTTTCCTTGTCCCCTGAAGCGGAGCACAAGGTTCTTGTGTTGCTCATCAGGTCCGATTACCTGAATATCATTGTCAGAAAATCCTGCAGATCTGAGCCTGGTTGCCATGGCCTCTGCAGCTTTTGTACTTCCATACCTGAAAGTAGAGTTTATCTCAATAAGCTCTTTGAATATATCTCTGGCCAGGTTCTGATAAACCGCTGTTTCATTCTTCTGTGCCGTAATGTTCATTGCTGTTGCTAAGACCAGGAAACCAATTAAAGTTTTTTTCATACAGATTCAGTTTTATTGATTCAAAACACCGAGGAAATATACACAAAATTGTCCCTAAAAATCCTGTTGGTTAAAGAAGGAAATTAAAATTGCTTAATTTTGAATATAATCAGTCAATTCTTTTAACTTTATAAACTGACAATCAATGATTAACTTAATTAAAAATTCTTTAACCCAAATTATTGACAATGAATAAAATACACAACCTTATTAAGATTTTTTCTATTCTGGCCCTTACATCGGTCAGCACAGCTTGTACCAGAGCTCCCCAGGCGGACAAACTGAAAATAAGTTATGAGAAGTATGTTATGCCGAACGGGCTTCAGGTGATACTTCATATCGATCATTCTGATCCAATGATCGCATATGCCATCATGTACCATGTAGGCTCAAGCAGGGAAATACCCGGGAAAACCGGATTTGCGCACCTGTTTGAACACCTTCTTTTCGGAGGTTCTGAAAATGTAGCTCCGGGAAAATTCGATAAAATTCTTGAAGGAGCAGGAGGAACAAATAATGGTTTTACCGAACGCGATATAACAACTTATTATGAAATGTTTCCAAAGAATGCCCTGGAAAAAATATTATGGATGGAGTCCGACAGGATGGGATTTTTTATAAATTCTGTGACCAGACACTCGCTAGCGGTTCAGCAAAATGTTGTTTCAAATGAGAAAAGACAAAGGGAGGATAATACGCCGTATGGGTTTACTGATTATGTTATAAATAAAAACCTCTACCCTTCTGATCATCCGTATAACTGGGAGGTTATTGGTGAAATGGCTGACCTTAGAAATGCCTCTCTTGAGGATGTAAAGGCATACTATGAACATTTCTATGGCCCGAATAATGCTACCCTTGTGCTTGCAGGTGATTTTAACCCTGATTCAGCTAAAGTTCTTATAAACAAATATTTCGGAGAAATCAAATCTCATGGGGAAGTTGCTAATCGTTCAGCAATGATACCCACGCTCCAGAAAACTGTAAAGCTTTTTCATGAGGATAATTTTGCAAATGTACCCGAGATAACCCTTGTATGGCCGGCTCCGCAAGCTTACCAGAAAGAAACATATGCTCTTGATTTTCTTGCAAAAATACTTGCCGACGGCAAAAAAGCTCCTCTGTATAAAGTTCTGGTAAAGGAGAAAAAACTGACATCAAAAACTTCCGCATATAACAGTTCCAGCGAGCTGGCAGGGGAATTCACCATCACTGTCAGAGCCAATGAAGGGAAATCACTCAAAGAGATTGAAGATGCTGTCTTTGAAGCTTTTGACCGTTTTGAAAAGGATGGTATAACGGAAAAGGACATTGAGAGGGTTAAGGCATCAAGTGAAAAGAGCTTTTACGAGGGGATTAACAGTGTTTTTAGCAAATCGATTCAGCTTGCCTTCTATAACACTTTTCTTAACGATCCGGGATATATCGAAAAAGATATTGAAAATATCAAAGCTGTTACCCTGAGCGACGTTAAGCAGGCTTATGAAAAATACATCAAAGGGAAGCCTCATGTAGTTGCCAGTTTCGTACCAAAAGGAAAACCCGAGATGGTTGCTGAAAATTCTGTTCCCGCCGGTGTGAAAGAAGAGAATATCAAGGAAGCCAGTCAGGTCGAGATTGCCGGTACAGGAGATGAAAAAGTTGTGAAGTCTGCTTCGTTGATAAACAGAACGGTTGAACCACCGGAATGGAAAGCACCTGAAGTGAACGTACCTGCATTGTGGAAAGCCACATTAGCAAATGGGATCCAGGTTTATGGGATCCAAAACACTGAATTGCCACTGGTTGAGTTAAGTCTGGTAATTAACGGAGGAATTCTTCAGGATAAAATTGACCTCCCCGGAGTAGCAGGTATGGTTGCAAGTGTACTTCCTCAGGGAACGAAAAACAAAACACCGGAAGAATTAGAGGAGGAAACAGAGCTTCTCGGCTCAAGCATTAATATGAATGCCGGACGTGAAGAGATGTCGGTAAATGTAAGCACTCTTTCAAGGAACTTTGAGAAAACAACAGGGCTGCTGAAAGAGATCATTCTCGAACCACGCTGGGATACTACAGAATTTGCTCTGGCGCAAAACCGTACAAAAAACAATATAATTCAATCCGAGGCTCAGCCGAGAAGTGTGGCCGGTTTGTTGTTTAATAAATTATTATATGGTACCGATAATATTTTTGGCTATAGTACCAGGGGAACAAAAGAGTCGATCAGTAAGATAAGCATGAATGACCTTAAGAACTATTATGAAAAGAACTTTTCCCCCTCTTTTTCAAAAATTCTGATCGCCGGTAATATTTCAAAGGAACAGGCTCTTGCTGCACTGAAGCCATTCGAAACGGAATGGAAAGCAAAAGAGGTTATATTGAATTCTTATCCGATTCCTCAAAATCCCGATAAATCTCAGATCTATTTTGTTGATATCCCCGGATCGCGCCAATCAGTTATATATGTAGGATATCTGGCTTTGGAAAGAAATAATCCTGACTATGTAAAGGCAGATTTTGTTAACTACAGACTTGGTGGTGCATTTTCAAGTATCCTGAATCAGATACTGCGTGAAGAAAAAGGATATACTTATGGGGTTTCAAGTTTTTTTCAGGAGATGAAAGTTAAAGCGCCATTTGTTGTAGCCACAAGTGTCAGGTCAGATGCAACCTTCGAATCGCTTAAAATAATTAAAGATGAGATGGAGAAATACCGTAATGGCGTTAACGAAAATGACCTGCAGTTTATTAAAAACTGTATGATACTATCAAATGCGCTTCGTTTCGAGACAAATGGAGCACTTGTAGAAATGTTATCAACAATGTCTAAATACGGTCTCCCTGATGATTACATCAAGAAAGAAGAAAACGTTATAAAGAATATGACAATTGAAGAGCATAAGGCAATTACAGATAAGTATATTCTTCCTGATAAAATGTATTATGTAATTGTAGGTGATGCCGCAACTCAGCTGAAACCTCTTGAAAAGATTGGCTTCGGTAAACCAATTCTGGTAAAACCATAAAAAGTAAATAATCTGCGTAAATCAGCGGGATATTTTTTTGTTTCCCGCAGATTTCGCTGATTTGCGCAAATTTCATCTATTGTTTTACCTGGCTGCTATATCATACACCATGAGCGAGTTACCATGCCGTACATAGAGTTTCTTATCGTTTATAACAAGGTGAGCCCAGTGCGGACCTGCACCGGAAGGAACAGAAAATGAATTTATTACAGTAAATTTATCAGCTTGCGGTTCAACCAGATTAACTTTACCCAATTCACTATAAACATATAATAATCCTTCGTCAGCAATAATATTGGCAGGTGAAAGATCTTTCGTTGAAAAAAGTTCTTTACCTGTTTTCCAGTCAAGACAGAATAACTTTCTGTATTTGTCACCCGTCCCATAAATCCTGCCATTAAGGACAACAACGCCTCCCATTTTCGGATCGCACGACTGGTTTTTCCAGGCTTCGGAAACGCTGTTGCCATCTCCTGCAAGTTTAAGCATCACACTACCTAATCCATATCCGCTTCCACAGTAAAGATATCCGTTGATAAAAACAGGTGTATTAGGATGTACATCGGGATCCATTTTAAACTCGGATTTCCATAGCTGATTACCTGATGTGGCATCAAAACCGCAAATGGAATATTACATTATTGTAACAATAATTTTTTTATTCTGAAGAGTAATCATCATTGGTGAACAATAGGCTGATTTTTCACCGTTAGTTTTACTTTTCCATATCTCCTTCCCGGTATTTATATCAAGTGCAACTAATGACGCACCTGTCCCACCTGCAGTACAGTACACGGTATTTCCATCAAAAAGCAGGTTCTCTGTTATGCCCCACTGGATGTTTTCAGCTCCATACTGCTGCATCAGATCAGTTTTCCAAACAGTCTGCCCGTCGGAGCAATTCATACAAAATAGTTTGCCGAAAGAACTTAATAAATAAAGTTTATCCTTAATAACGAGCGGTGTCGACCGGACACCGGTATGGCTGTCAGTCCATTCGAGGCCATATTCCTTTTTCCAGAGCATCTTGCCCTTCGGATCGAGGGCAAATACAGTACCTTTTCCATTGATCATCCCTGTTATGAATACTCCCTGGGCATTTACTGCAGCTGATGTATAGCCTTCACCAAGCTCATCAAAATGCCATAAAAGTTTCGGTCCGCCCTCAGGCCATTTTTTCAGCAATCCTGTTTCATTGTAAATGCCATCGCGGTTAGGTCCGCGCCACTGCGCAACATTCTGCGCACTCAAGCTAATACATACTCCTGATATTAAAATGATGAAGAAAAATCGTTTCATAATAATCGTTTTAAAATAATGAATTTCTCAAATATAACATAAAAAGTTTTGAACTGCCTGATCAAAATTTTGAAAATAGATGATAAGGGCATATCATTAGATATTCATATCAAAACATCTGATTATTGATTCACTCCGAAAAAAAATTCGACTTTTCATGAGGGCTCAATTTTTTATTTATTAAAATTTTTAGTTCATTTTCTATGAAAAAGACAACTTTAGTATTTCTGATGTTTATGTTCTTTAGACAATTCACAAGTGATCCTTGTCTTGAATATACGGGTACGGACCTGCAGTTAAATAAAGCTACGAGGTTATTTTGGATGATCTGAAGACGAATGCTAAAAAAATCCCAAGTCATCCACCTTACCCGATAAAATTACCAGGGTCTACTAAACTGTTTTACCGATATGAGGTGTGTTGTATGCGATTTGGGGTTAGAAATTGCCTATAATAAATACTTTCTATTTTCCCTTGAGCCGTTGTACCGTTATACCGTTGCACCATTATTACTTTCCTGTAATATTAAATGTTGCTACATAATACCCGGTATCGACTTTGATTACTGCATTTTCAGTATCCAGTTTCAAAGTGTCATATAATGGAGTAGGCTTTATGATTTGCTCCTTACCGGATACATATATTTTAAGTGGCATACTGAAACCGGAAACACAATTATTCCACCTGTAGGAGAGATTGTTTTCCTTTACATAATATTCAAAAACAGGGATTCTTATGTCTCTGAGATACTGGTCAAAGAAGGATTTAAGATTAATGCCTGTCTTTTCACTGAAAAAGTTTTCTATCTGGGAACCTTTTACAACCTCATGGTAAAAATCTTTATTCAGACCGCGCAGAATTGCCAGCCATTTCTTATCATCGTTAACGATCTGACGCAGTGTATGAAGCATATTGCCTCCTTTATAATACATATCGGAGGATCCTTCATTATTTACATTATAAAAGCCGATTATTGGTTTATCATTCAGAATATTGGCTCGCGTACCGAGCACATATTCGCTTCCGGCTTCCTTACCAAAATAATACTCAACATAAAGGTTTTCTGCATAGTTAGCAAAGCTCTCGTGAATCCACATGTCGGCAATATCCTCATAAGTGATGCTGTTTGCGAACCATTCATGGGCCGATTCATGTATAATGATAAAATCGAATTTTAATCCCCATCCGCTACCGCTAAGATCAGTTCCACGATAACCATTTTTAAAACCATTGCCATAAGTAACAGAACTCTGGTGTTCCATCCCCAAGTAAGGCGCTTCGACAAGCTTGTATCCATCCTCATAAAAAGGATATTGACCAAACCAGTGCTCAAAAGCTGCAAGCATCAGAGGGGCCTGCTTAAACTGAAGTTTCGCTTTCTCCAAGTCCTCTTTAAGTACGTAATAATCACAATCAAGCCTTCCTTTTTCACCATTATAAATTTCGGAGAAATGTGCATAATCAGCTATATTTATATTTACTCCGTAATTGTCAATAGGATTTGCCACAAACCAGTTGTATGTTTTTGTTTTATTTTTCTGTTTTACTACACTTCTCAATCTTCCGTTTGATACATCAATCAGGTTTCCGGGTACATTTACGCTTATTAGCATGCTATCCGGTTCATCGTACATATGGTCCTTGCAGGGCCACCACAAGCTGGCACCGTCACCCTGGCAGGAAGAGGCAACGAATGGCAGTCCGTTTTTATCCTTCTTCCATGTTATGCCGCCGCTCCATGGAGGTCTTGCTGAGATTTTTGGTCTGCCGCCATAGGTCAATACAACGGAATAGACCTTTCCCTGCTCCTGCTTCTCTGCAAGCTCAATCCAGTATACATTTCCCTCACGTTTAAAATTAAGAACATTATTGTTCTGAACTGCCTTAATAATTTTCAACGGCTCCTGAAGATCGATCTGCATGAGACCGGCAGGTTTAATTACTCTGTATGTTACTGTGTTTGTTCCGTTTATTGTGCTATCAGCTGGATTAACAACTATATCGAGATGATAATATGTCAGGTCCCACCATGCTCTCTCCGGAGTTATCGTTCCGCGTAATGTATCCTGCCTGGTAAATATCTTACTGGACGGCGTCTTATACTGAGCATTAACAGGAATTAGTTGCAATACAGAAATTAGAATGATCAGGTAAATTACAGACAATTTTTTCATTAATGAGAGTATTAAGATATAGGACAAAAATAAAAAGATAAAAGTTATTCCCTACTAAGTCTTGTGCATTTTGACTTTGCTCTCCGGCTTCTGATAAAATACGCATTTTTACCCTTAACTATTTTTAAATCCTATCCGTGAAATTCTTTAATATAACCATTGGTTTTATTTTCCCGTAAACATTTGCCCAATTTAATTACTTTAGTGAAAAATTATAAAAAATAACTATATGAAAAGGATATCAATCTTAACTTCTTTGCTTATTGTGATGGTAATCTGCATCAGTGAAGCTTTACTGGCTCAGGAGTCTCCCAGGTCCCGCGAATCATTCAACCAGGGTTGGAAATTTGTAAAATATTTTAATGCCTCAAACGAAGCTGTTACAACCGATAAAGAACCTGTAAACCTTCAGCTAGATCGGAAGAGCACACGTCTGAACTCCAGTCACGCCAATAT
>OCZT010005995.1_pt1 | contig 12067 bp, 16 predicted proteins | sample 1539031 | NCBI WGS metagenome assembly OCZT01 (sample SAMEA3539308, study PRJEB22396) | soil metagenome | biome: tundra; feature: field; material: soil | place: USA | collected 2010-05 | depth 0.15 m
AGATATTGGCGTGACTGGAGTTCAGACGTGTGCTCTTCCGATCTCCGTCATCTCCACCGCATGCGCCGCCGGGTGCGACATCACGATCCGCTGAATCCGGGGCGGCCGGTCCGCGGCCACCAGCGGCGTGAGCAGAGCGATTTGCGCCCGCACGCGGTCGGTGGTGCAGGGCACGATCTGCCTGGGCGAGCGCGCCCCGGCCAGGATCTCGACCACCACCTGGGCGAATTGCCGCGGCCACGCGGGGGCCGCCGCTGCGGCTGAGCTCGCGGCGGACGCCGATCCGGTGCCGGGCGCAGCAGGCCACGCGGCCGTGCGCGCGCTGACGGGTTCCGGCGCCCACCCGGCGCCGCGCGGGCTGACGGGTTCCGCCCCAGCCGGGTCGCGCTGCGCCGGGCAGGCGGTGCCGTGGGCTTCACAGTCGTAGGGCGGGGCGGTATCGGGCACGATGACGAGCCGCAGTCCCGGCAGGTCTGCTGACGTGACCGCTTTAGCCGCCCGGAGGAGCGCGGGCGGGGCGGGCGGTTCGGGTGCGGGCCGCAGGCCAGGCGGAAGGGTCTTTGACGGCATGATGCTGGCTCCCGGATCCGGAGAAATGCGAAGTGACCGCGAACGCCCTTGGCGGCCGTATTCGCACCAGGCTCCGGCTGGGTCTTGTTGTACCTCAGGCCAGTGACATTTCGCTGCCCTGTCCGTATCCTGCCTGGTCACCAAGCCTTCATGTGCCCGACAAGCGACGTTTCCACGTTGGGCAAACGTGCGTTTAGAATTGTTATCGTGATCGATGGTAAGGAAATTCGCGGTGTCATCACGGACTGGGCCGGTGTGCTGACCACCCCGATCCTGCCCACGGTTCAGGCCTGGATCCAGGCCGACGACATTGACTGGGCCAGCTACCGGACGGTCATGCGGACCTGGGTCTTTGATGCTTACCGCCAGGACGGCAGCCGTAACCCGATCCACGCGCTTGAACGCGGTGAATGCTCGGGCGCTGAGTTCGAGCGGCTGCTCGCCGCCGAGCTGCTGCGCATCGACGGCGGACCCGTCGTGGCCGACGGCTTGCTGCGCCGGATGTTCGCGGCGAGCCTGCCCGTCCCGGCGATGTACGACACGATCCGCGCGCTGCGCGGGGCCGGCTTCAGCACCGCGCTGCTGTCCAACTCCTGGGGGTGCGATGAGTACCCGCGGGCGGATTTCCCCGCGCTGTTCGACGCCGTGGTGATCTCCGCCGAGGTTGGCATGCGCAAACCCGAGCCAGGGATCTTCCGGTACGCGGCCGGAACGCTGGGCCTGGAGCCAGCCGAATGCGTCTTCATCGACGACGTCGAGGCGAACGTCAACGCGGCCGTCGCGTGCAGCATGACCGGAGTGTTGCACACCGGCGTCGCCGTGACGGCGGCGGCGCTGCAAGACCTGCTGGGCGTGCCGCTCACCTGGAGCAGGCCGGCCAACTTGGTGCCGTAAAAGCCGCTCATATCGGTCGACCTCGGACCCGCAACTCGATGCGGTTATGACCGGCGCCGGACTAGCCTTGGCAGGTGGCGGACTATCCCCATCCGTCCAGCGCGGGCCGGTCGGCCAACATGCGGGCCAACCGCCGGACGGACACCAAACCCGAGCTGGCGCTGCGCCACGCCCTGCACCGGCTGGGCTACCGGTATCGCAAGGATTACCGGCTCGACCTGGACAGCGGGCGGCGCGTCCGGCCGGACATCGCGTTCACCGCACGGAAGGTCGCGGTCTTCGTGGACGGCTGCTTCTGGCACGCCTGCCCGGACCACGGGACCAAGCCCAAGGCGAACGAGTGGTACTGGAACCCGAAGCTGATCAAGAACGTCGAGCGCGACCGGATGAACGACGCGGCGCTGATCCTGGCCGGCTGGACCGTGGTGCGGCTCTGGGAACATGTGCCGCTGGACGACGCCATCGCCACTGTGGTGACGGCGCTGGCGCCGAGCCGCGAGGCCGGCCTGCCGCCCGGCCCAGACGGCCCGGGGGGCCGGACGACTCGATGAGTTGATGCCCGGATCCGGGTGACTGTGGCAGACTCTGGGGCACCATGCGCGTGTTCTTGCCGTCGACGTTGCCCGCCCTGGCCACGGCCCTGAAAGCGGGCCAGGTGGGCCCGGGAGCTCAGGGTGATCAGCCCGACCCGGAAGGCCAGGCCGGGCTGGGCCCGGTGCCCGGGTTCGCGGTCACCCCCTCGCTGCGCGAGGCGTACGCGAGCGGTGATGAGGAGGAGCTCGAATACACCGCGCTGACCGAGGCGGCCCGTGCCTCGCTGCGGCTGCTGGCGGCCGATCCAGCCGCGCCGCCCCGGCGGGTCGTGCTGGCGGCCGAGCTCCCGGCGGAGCAGGCGCGGTGGGACCCCAGGGACGGTGAGCCGGCCCGGGTCCTGATCGGTGCGCCGATCCCGTTGGCGCGGCTGGCGTCGGCGCTGATCGATGCCCCCGAGGCGGCGGCCGATGTGCGCGGCGCGGTCAAGGCGCTGCCCGCCGCCGACGCGGGGGATGAGGACGCCAAGTTCGCCGTGGACGGCGCCGAAGGCCACGAGCTCCGCTGGTACGCCGCGCAGGAACTGCCCTACCTGGCGGAATGACCCGTCCGGCGGGTTCGTGCGACGATACGGGTATCCGCAACACTGACAACGAACGCCAGGAGCGATCGTGATGGACGCCGTCTCCAGGACTCCCGTGCCGGCGAACGAGCCGGTCAGGCAGTATCAGCCGGGCAGCCACGAGCGAGCCGTGCTGGAAAGCAAGATCAAGGAACTCGCCGGGCAGCGAGCCGAACTCACCATGACCATCGGCGGCAACCAGCAGATGGCGGCCGGCCAGCTGGTCGACGTGGTGCAGCCGCACCACAAGGCTCATGTGCTCGGTCAGCTGGGCAACGCTACGAACGTGGACGTAGCCGCCGCGATTTACGCGGCCAAGCAGGCGGCGCCGCTGTGGCGGGCGCTCAGCTTCGACGACCGGGCCGCGATCTTCCTCAAGGCGGCCGAACTACTCGCCGGACCCTGGCGAGCCACCCTGAACGCCTCGACCATGCTCGGCCAGTCCAAGTCCCCGTTCCAGGCCGAGATCGACGCGGCCTGTGAGCTGATCGACTTCTGGCGTTACAACGTGCACTTCGCCCGGCGGATGCTCAGCGAGCAGCCGGAGTCGGCGCCTGGGGTGTGGAACCGGATGGAGTACCGCCCGCTCGAGGGATTCGTGCTGGCGATCACGCCGTTCAACTTCACCTCGATCGCGGCCAACCTGCCCACGGCCCCGGCGCTGCTCGGCAACGTGGTGGTGTGGAAGCCGTCGCCGACCCAGCAGCTGTCCGCGCATTACATCATGCGCCTGCTCGAGGCGGCCGGGCTGCCGCCCGGCGTGATCAACCTGGTGACCGGCGACGGGCAGGCTGTGTCCCAGGTCGCGCTGACCCATCCCGACCTGGCCGGCATCCACTTCACCGGCTCGACGGCGACGTTCCAGCACCTGTGGCGGACCGTCGGCGAGAACATCGCCAGGTACCGGAACTACCCGCGGCTGGTGGGGGAGACCGGCGGCAAGGACTTCGTCATCGTGCACCCCTCGGCCGACCCCGCCGCCCTCGCGCCCACGCTGATCCGCGGCGCGTTCGAATACCAGGGGCAGAAATGCTCCGCGGCCTCCCGCGCCTATATCCCCGAATCGATCTGGCGCCGGACCCGTGACGACTTCATCGCTCAGGTCGAGTCGCTGACGATGGGCGACGTGACGGCCGACCTGTCGCTGTTCATGGGGGCCGTCATCGACGCCCGCGCGTTCGGCAAGCACGCCGCGGCGCTGGAGCGGGCCAGGAGCACCGCCTCGGTCAACATCCTGGCCGGCGGCGCAGTCGACGACACCGACGGGTTCTTCGTGCGGCCCACGGTGCTTGCGGGCTCCGATCCGGCCGACGAGATCTTCACCACCGAGTACTTCGGCCCGATCCTGGCTGTGCACGTCTACCCGGACGCGGACCCGTCGGCCTACGCCCAGATGCTCGCCCAGGCCGCGGACGCCACGCCGTACGCTCTGACCGGGGCGATCATGGCGACCGACCGCCAGGCGATCGCCCAGGCCACGGACGTGCTCAGGTACTCGGCCGGCAACTTCTACATCAACGACAAGCCGACCGGTGCGGTAGTCGGTCAGCAGCCGTTCGGCGGCGCGCGGGCGAGCGGCACCGACGACAAGGCCGGCTCGATCTTCAACCTGACCCGGTGGGTGTCCGCCCGCGCGATCAAGGAGCTCTTCGTGCCCCCGACCGACTACCGCTACCCGTACATGGGCTGAAGTTTATTTGTCGCCGCACTCGTCAGGTCCCCTGACCCGCGGAATGCGGGTGGATCGCTTCGGGGCGGCTGCAGCAGCGGTCGTATGAGACCAAGGAGGGCCACTCGCAGCAGCGTGATCGGCCGACGCGCATCTTCTCCCTATGACCGGCTTAGCCACATCGACCGTCAAAATGTTCCGGGTGATCAGCAGAATACGATCCTGGCTCAGGGCGCAGTGGTCGGCCAGCAGCCGTTCGGCGGCGCGCGGGCGAGCGGCACCGACGACAAGGCCAGCTCGATCTTCAACGCCAGCCAACCTGCCCGCGCCTGGTCACCGCGTCCAGCGCCGTCTTTTCCTAGTCCGGGTCGGCCGCCGGGCCGAACAGGTCGTCGAGCTGGTCCATCAGGCCGCACAGGTCCGCGCTCTTGGCCATGATCTCGCGGCTCTCACCGGGAATCGTCTCCGGCGGGATCAGCGCCGTGAACTGGCCGTACCGGCCCGCGGTCGGCGAGGTGAACTCCACCTCGGGATGCTCGCCCTGGAACTGGTGGAGGCGGGCCACCGAGTCACGGCGCGGCGGCAAGCCGCCCTCGATGACCCGAAGCCATGCCGGCACGCGGCCCGTTGCCTGCTCGCTCATGGCCGCCTCGACGGTAGTTCACGGGACAGGCCCGGTGACCGTTCCTGGCCACCAGGCCCGTCCCCGTGCACCGGCAGGACCGCGTTCTTACCAGAAAACCAGCCGCACCTGATTGTGTTTTCCACGCGGTTTGCCGCTGCACACCTGGTCACCGCATCGCTCCGGCTGATGCGGCGGGATCCGGGGGGAATTCCGGGGGAGGGGATGTGCGGCGGCGGAGCTCGGCGGCCATCATGCCCCGCATCACGACCGCCATGTCCTCCGGGTGATCCGGGTAGTTGCCCTTGAGATCGTGGGTCATCTGCTCGAGTGTCCCGTCGGTGTGATCGTCGAGCCAGTCGCTGACGAGCTTGCGCGCGGCGCTCAGGTCGACATGTTCCATGTCGCGGTACCTCACGACGCGCCCTCAGGCAGCACGGCTGTCAGCCGGCCGGCGTCGCGTGCCTCCTCGTCCACCGCTACCGTGAAGCTGGGCCGCACGTACGTGCCGAGGCCCCGGATGGGGCGAAGGACGCCCTCGCCGGCCAGCACCCGGAGTGCGTGGCTGACCGGCTCATCCCCGACGCCGGCGTCGCTAGCGAGCTGCTGCCGTGAGGGGACACGGGCGCCGGGTTTCACGTCGCCGCTGGTGATCATGCCCAGCACCATGTTCGCTACCAGCACCCACCCGCGGGGGTCGCCGTCCACGCCGATCACGATGCGGCACCCGGCAGCATCCCGGCTCGCTGCCTGTCCCATGTGACATGCCTCCCTTTCAAGTCCGGCGCTGCCCAACCCGCGGTACCTCACGGCGTGCCCTCTCGCGCCCGGATCGCCCGGTTCAGCTCATCCGGGGTAGCCCCGCTGACAACCTCGTCGTCTCCGGCGTCCTTGCGGTGCGCGCCCCACTCGCCGTCATAGACCCAGATCTCGTCGTACTTGTCGCCCCACGCAAGCGTGAGCGCGTCAAGCGCCACGCCCTCGTCGACGTCGAACACCCCGCGCCGCTGGCCGGCGCCATCGTGCCCAGCCGTCATCATGACGCCCCTTCTGGCTCAAGGACGGCGGCTATCTCGCGGGCGCGCCGGCGGTAGGTCTCGGCAGCCTGGTGGTAGCCGGGCGTGCCGGCTTTCTGCGAGAGGAAGAAACCGCAGGCTTCGCGGATGACAGCACTCGGCGTCGTGCCGAAGATGACGGCGAGCGCCCGGACCCGGCGCAGTTCTCCGCTGCTGAACCGGACGGAGACGACCGCCGGCAGTGCGGCCCCCGGGCGGTCGGCAGGGGTATCCCGGTGATGTCACCGCGCATGGCCGGTGAGTCCTTCCTGCCCGGCGAGGACTGCGCGCAGCTCCTCTGGAGTGTCGGCGTCGACGGTCCTGGCCCACTCAACGGGCGCGCCAGCAGGCGGCCGGCTGCCCGAGCGCCGTACGGCCCAGCAGCGCCCGGCCGAGGACCGCCACGGCTGCCAGCCGGGATAGTCCCGGCCGATCCCGGCCAGATCGCCGTCTGGCTCCGGCGCCCCCCCGGCAGCATCGCGCCTCGCTGCCCGTCCCATAGACGTGCCTCCCATCGCGTACCAACGTGGTGAAGCCAGTTCACCGGCCACGGGCAGTTGTGCGATAGTGACGAGTAGGAACGCCTGGGAACGCACGGGAACGCGACCGTGTCACTTCCCTGGTGACGGCGACGCGAAGGTACGCGCGATGCCTGAGGTCAGCGGCGAGACGCTGCGCGCATGGCGGCGGTCCCGCGGATGGGACGTGCCCGAGATGGCACGGCGCCTCCGCAATGCTGCCGGGAACGACACGATGCCAGTTCACGATGCCCTGGTCCGGATGATCTACCGCTGGGAACGACTCAGCCTGAGAACTGAGCGTTACGAACTGCTGTACAGGGCAGCGCTAGGGCATCCGCCGGAAGAAGATGAGGACCAGGCCCCGGCTACGGCTACGGCAACGGCCGGAAACCGGGCCGGATCTTCCCGGCATGATTTCCTCGCGCTCCCCGCGAATGCTTCCTCCCTGCTCGACATGCTGGGTACGCAGGGCGGCGCCGCCCAGCCGTACCGTGCCCGAATCGACAGCGAAGCGGCCGAAGGACTCACTCATGTCGTTCTCGGGTACCGCCAGGTCTACCGCTCGGCCGGGGCTGCATCGCTGCTGGGGCCCGTATGCGGCACGCTGAACCTGCTGTCGGAACTGGCACCCCCGGCAGGCGCTTACAACGACGTCGTCGTCTCGCTGATCGGCCAGGCCGGGAGCCTGGCGGGCGTGATCCTCATGCTCGATCAACGCGACTTCTCCGCCTCCCGGCCCTACCTGGCTATAGCTGCGCGAGCTGCACGGCAGTCCGGCGCCGACGAGCTGATGGCGATCACCCTTGCCTGCCGCGCTTTCTACTCCGCATATGGCGGCGATCCCCCGGACGGGCTCGCGTTCGCTCGCGAGGCGCTCGCGCTCGCGGGAAGGGCAGCCATTCACCCGCAGACGCACGGCTGGGTCGCGGCTGTTGCCTCGGAGATGCACGCCACCCTCGGTGACGAGGCGGCGTGCATGCGCGCCTTGGAGATCTCCTCCGATCAGCTCAGCCGGCCGATGCCGCCAGGACCGTGGAAGGGCATCGGCGCCTTCAGCGAGGCCAAGCTGACGGCCTACCGGGGTGCCGACCTGCTGCGGCTCGGCCGGTACCGCGAGGCCCGGGCCGAGTTGCGGGATGCGCTGGCGCATCTCGACCCAGCGCTCGCCAAGCATCGCTGCACCGCACACATCGATCTCGCTGATGCCTACGCGCAGGACGGCGAACCTGCCGAAGCGGCACGCCACGCGATCAGCGCCCTGGACATCATCGCGTTCACCCGCCACGTCGACAACCTGCGCCGCGTGGTCGCGCTGCACGAGACGCTCCGCCCCTCGGGTACCGCGCTGGCGAGGGAGCTCGGCAGCAGGCTCCTTGAGGTCCGCGCCGCCTCGTAAGCTCGGGTACGTGAGCTACCGCGGCCTCATCCTCGACTTCGGCGGAGTCGTCACCACCGACTTCTACGGTGCCCTGTCTGCGTTCTGCATCCGCGAAGGACTCCCTCCGGACGCCTTCGTGCACGTGCTACGCCACACAGATCGGGGGCGCCGCGCGCTGGCTGGCGTTGAATCCGGCCAGATTTCCCAGCGCGCGTATGAGCAGGTGCTCGGGCGCCTGCTCGGCCTCGATGATCAGGGGCTGCTCGGGCGTGCCCTCGCCGACTTGCGGCCACGCGCGGAAGTGCTCGATCTCGTGCACCACGTCCGCGCCGCAGGCATTGCCGCCGGGGTCCTCTCGAACTCGTGGGGGAGAGGCGACTACGAACCGTACCAGGGGTATGACCTGGACGGCTGCTTCGACGCGGTGGTGATCTCTGATCAGGTCGGGCTCCGCAAGCCGGATCCAGCGATCTACCTGCTGACGGCCGCGAAGATCGGCGTTCCCGCAGCGGAATGCGTCTTCGTCGACGACACCGCGGCTAACCTCCCGGTGGCGCGGGACTTGGATATGGCAACTGTGCATTTCACCGATAGCGACGCGGGCGTGGCCGAGATCGAGCGGATGCTAGGCATCGCCTGACACCGCCAGCGCGCTAAGCTTGCCGTGCGCGTACCAGCGTGCGATGCCCGGCCATGTCCTCTACCGGCGGGCATCGTCTTTGCTGCTGTCCCGTCTGGCGGCCCGGTTCCGGCTCAGGGTCGGCAGAAGCGCCTAGCGTGCCATAGCGCATCATGGCCTGCTCGATTAGCGCCGCGGCCGGGTACGCATGCTGCCCGTCTTCGCCGTCCGCGCCTGGCGTGGTGATCTGTTCGATATCGATCCGGAGGACTTCGGCGAGCCGTGTCAGGACGGCGTGGCTGTCGATGCTGCGCCTGCCGCGTTCCACCTGGGACAGCCAGGACTCAGACCGGCCGACCAGGCCCGCGAGCACGGCCTGAGACAGGCCCCGGCGCCTCTTTGCCCGTGCGATCCGCTGCCCCGGCTTCTCCAAGTCCATCACGTCACCGGAGTCCGCGCTACGGCGGGCAGCGCGGCGATAACCGCGCTCCAAGGCGGCAGCCTCCGCTCGTACGGGGCGCCTGGATCGAACAAGATTTGGATGCCCATGCCGCCGATCGTCCCCAAGCTTGCCACGAACGCCGGATGGCTGGCCAGCTGAGGTTTGCAATGCGGGACGACGACGACCGGTACGCCATATCCGGCCATCTCGCAGAGCAGGCCGACCGCGAAGTTGTCCGCGTGGCCATGCGCGAACTTATTGACGCTGTTGAACGTCAGCGGGCAGGCCAGCACCGCGTCAGCGGCCGGGGCTGCCTTCCCGGTGCCCGGCAACCGGTATTCAGACCGCACTGGTTCGCCAGTCAGCTGTTCCAGCTCACCTGCGTCGATGAACCTGGTTCCGGCCGGTGTAGAGAACACCACCACGCGCCACCCGGCGGCTTGGCATCCTCCCACCAGCGCGGGAAGACCTTCAGGAGCGGGCGCTCCGCTCACGACCAGGTACAGCACCCCGTTTTGAAATGGCCGCTCCGTGCTATCGCCATGCACAGGTCCCGCACCTTTCCAGGATGTCTCGACAACTCCAGGATAGGCACGGGACCTTGCTTTTGGTCCTCATCAGGACGTTTGCGTGACCACCTTGATACGCCTCGCGCCTAGTGTGCGAGGCCCCGCCAGCTTGGTGAACGGGCGGGGCCTCGTCTTGCTGCTGCAGTTCGCGATCAGCTCTCGGGGACCTGATCTCCGGCCTGCCGGGTGTACTTCGAGCCGCATGTGTTTTCCACGCGGAACGCCGCTGCACGCCTGGTCACCGCGGCGCTCCGGCTGCGGCGGGATCTGCGGGGCCTTCCGGCGGGGATGTGCGGCGGCGCAGCTCGGCGGTCATCATGCCGCGGAGCACGACGTGCTCCATGTCGCGGTACCTCAACCCGCACCGCCTCGCGCCGTTACCTGGCCAACACTCGATCCTGCCGCCCGATTCATGGCGGACGCCTCCCTCACCATCGCGTACCAACGTGGTGAAGCCAGTCCACCCGTAGCGGGTTGTCGTGAGATAGTGACCAGTAGGAACGCCTGGGAACGCACGGGAACCAGGCCGTGTCACCTCCCTGGTGACGGCGACGCGAAGGTACGCGCGATGCCTGAGATCAGCGGCGAGACGCTGCGCGCATGGCGGCGGTCCCGGGGATGGGACGTGCCCGAGCTGGCACGACAGCTCCGCAAGGCTGCCAGGAATGACCCGCTTCCAGTCCACGATGCCCTGGTCCGGATGATCTACCGCTGGGAACGCCTCGGCCTCAGAACCGAACGGTACGAGCTGCTGTACCAGCGGCTCGGCCTGGACGAGGCAAAGGCTGTGCTGGCGGGTGAAGTGGCGGTCAGGGGCCCCGCACCCGAGGGCGCGGATACGGCAGATGAGGCCAGGAACGTCATGGCCTGGATGGCCGGCACAAACGCAAGCGATGACGCCATCGAGGCGATGGCCCGGGCCGCTTCCTATCTCGCGGAGGCGCACACGCGAGTAACCGCGGGGAAAGTCCTCTCCCAGGTCATGGGACTCCACAGGGAAGTGCAGTCCCTCCTGCAAAGCGGCAAGCAGCGGCTCCGCCAGACCCGTGAGCTGCTGCGAATCGACTCCAGCCTTCTCGCGCATGCCTGCCTGCTTCTCGGTGATCTAGGACGGCATGAGGCAGCACGCGACTACGGCACGGCAGCGCTGCTGTTCGCCCAGGAAGCCGAGGCTGACGAGGCGATCGCATGGAGCGTCAAGGCAAAGACCGCCCGGTGGCAGAAGAGGTTCACGGAATCCGCGGAGCTGGCCCGGCGGGGTTTCGAGGTCAGCGGCCCGACGCCGACGAGAGTCGAACTCGCTTACCGGGAAGCCATTGCGGTCGCGCTATACGGCGACGTCTCCAGGGCGCGGAATGCGCTTCAGCGCGCGGAGCGGGCCGCAGAGACGGTGACCTGCGACGGCTCCGGTACCTCAGTCTGGTCGTTCCCGGCGGGACGGCAGGCGATCTTCTCCCTATCGGTCGCTATCTATACCGGAGACCCCGCCACGGCCCTGCGCGGCGCTGCGGCGGCCGACGCCTGCTGGAGTGCCGGGGACTCCAAGGTGCCCGCTACCTGGGCGCAGGTCAGGGCAGGAGCGGCGATGGCCTACCTGATGATGAACTCTCTTGACGGGGCCGCCGCGGAGATTGCCCCCATGCTGGAGCTGTCCCCGGAGCTGCGCATCAGCACCGTCACCGGCTACCTGGCAAACCTCGACCGGATGCTGAGCCAGCGCCGCTTCGCGGGCAGCCCCCTCGCGACGGGACTGCGGCAGCAGATTCGCGAATTCAGCTCCGCACCCGCCGCATGACCTTTGCGGGGCGGCGATGAGCCCGCTGCCGGCACGGTTCACCGACCGCTGGGGAGACCGCCGCGAAGCACCGTCCTTCCAGGATGCCGTCTGCTGGCACCTACTGCTCGGTGACCAGCCGCCCGTGCGGGCGCTCGCGAGAGACGCGCAGAAACGGCTGGCAGGGTTTAGCGGCCTGCACATGACGCCAATGCGCTGGCTTCACATAACCGTCCTTCTCGCCGGATCCACAACTGAGATCACCCAGGACAGCATGAGCGAAATGCTCGTCAGGGCAACGCCGCCGCTCTCGAGGACGGCACCCGTCGCCGTGACGCTCAAGCGGGTTCTGTACCATCCTGAGGGCATCGCGCTTGACGTATCCCCGGCGGGCGTCCTGAGCCCCGTCTTCGAAGCGGCGCAAGCCGCCACCCGCGAGGTAACCGGCACGGCCGCGGAGACCTCTTCGTCATCGTGGATGCCGCATCTGACTCTTTGCTACAGCACCAGCCAGCAGCCCGCCGCGCCCGTCATCGCCGCTCTCGGCAGGGAACTGCCCGGCTGCGAGGTCACCATAGACAAGCTCAGCCTGGTCATCCAGCGCGGCCCGGAACTTCTGTGGGACTGGCGGCCCGTCGGGACCGCGGGCCTGCTCGGCGCACGTCACGGCGCCGGCCGGCCATGAACCTGAGAGGGACAACAGGAAGCGCTACGCTAGTCCTGCGCGTACCAGCGTGCGAATGCCCCGCCAGGTCCTCGACCGGCGGGCATCGTCTTTGCTGCTGTTAGCGATCAGCTCTC
>OCZT010005996.1_pt1 | contig 12067 bp, 8 predicted proteins | sample 1539031 | NCBI WGS metagenome assembly OCZT01 (sample SAMEA3539308, study PRJEB22396) | soil metagenome | biome: tundra; feature: field; material: soil | place: USA | collected 2010-05 | depth 0.15 m
GCCTCAGAACCAAACAGTGATTACCGGCCAAAGCGCGACCCTCACCGTCACGGCCACGGGGGATGGGCCGCTGAGCTACCAGTGGACCTTTAACGGCGCAAATGTCGGCTCCAGCAGCAGCGCCTACGCGCGCTCAAACTGCCAACTTTCCGATGATCGTGGCCTTGTACGCGTGATCGTCAGCAACGGCAGCGGCTCACTCCAAAGCAGCCCGGCAATTTTAGATGTAGCGACAAACATGGCATTGGGAAAGAATTACACCTTAGACCCGGCTCCGAACTATTCCGCATTTACTGACCCAGGCCACACCAACTTGACCGACGGACAATACGACACTGCATATCCTTTCTACTGGGGGCAAGGCTGCGTTGCCTGGCAGAATGCATCTCCGGTTACAATAACCATTGACCTGGGACAGTCTCAACCCATTGGCGGCCTTTCCTTCAACACCGCTGCTGGCTATGCCGCTGGGGTGACGTATGCTTGGTGGCCAGCCGGAATTTTCGTGCTGGTAAGCGAGGACAACACGAATTGGAATTATGCTGGCGACCTGACAGCGCTTAGCTGGAACACAGGCGTCCCAGCGGCCAGCGGACTACCCAATAATTGGACTGTCAGCGTTCCGGCGCAAATTCAATATTCAATTCATGCTTTTGCAACCACAAACCTTTTTACGCGCGGACGGTACGTCCAGTTAGTCGTTGCCCCTAGCGGCGGACATCTTTTCGTGGATGAAATTGAGGTTTATCGTGGGCCTGCAAGCCTGATGAGCAACGCAGCTCCGGGTCCAGTAGTTACCAACCTGACAAGTTTTTTCAACAACGCGCGGGTGGACGCCTCGCTCCGTCGCAGGCTTATATATGACCTTGTTGCGGCAGCCGCCGAACTGGCATCCGCTACGAACATTAACGCTTCAACCGCCTCGACTTTGAAGGCGCAGCTTGATTCGTTTGCCTCGATGGTTCCTTCAGTGACCGCAGGCTCGTACGACACTTTCCAGACCGTCTTTCCAATCAACAATCTCCACAGTCGGATTTTCGCAGCGCAAGCGGCCATTTGGCAGGCGGCCGGTTTGAGCGGAATCGTAGCCTGGCAATGCAACCGCTGGGACATACTGAGTCCTACGGGAATCCCGGTAGCCGGCACGCCGGCGCTTAGTGTCCCCATGATGAGCGATGAGTTTCGGTCGGATGCCTTCAACCTCAGTAATGCGACCGGGACCAACGCCACGGTTTACTTGGCTTTGAACGCATTACCCCAGCAGCCAAGCAATTACGTTACGGTTTACCAAGTCCCGTTTACCGATACCCAAGTCGGTGTGCCAGCCGCGGCCGCCCTGGTGCCGCTCGTGGCGCAGTCTGGGAGCTATGTTTTGCAGATCCCCCCTGGCCTCACAAGCCAGGTATGGCTTACGTTCCATCCCACGAATGTGCCAGCAGGCAATTACACCGGGTTCGTTTCGGTTGCGTCTTTAGGTGTTACAAACCAAGTGCCTGTGCAATTGAATATCTATCCGATCGCATTTCCCAGCCGGCCAGCTTTGCATCTGGGCGGGTGGGATTACTGCAATGAGGAGTACACATTTGACCTGACACCTAGCAATCGCACTCCTATCCTTCAAATCCTGAAGCAGAGTTTTGTTGATTCACCGTGGGCAGATCGCACTGCGCTTCCGACAGGTCAGTACAATACGAATGGAGCAATGACCCAAGCGCCAGACACGAGTAATTTCAGCACCTGGCTTGGTCGCTGGCCGAATGCTACCATTTATTGCGTATTTGCCGATGTTCAAACGAAGTTCGCCGGTTTTACCGTGGGCACCCCTGCCTTTCAGCAGGCTGTGGCCTCCTGGATAACCTGGTGGGTTAATCAGCTCAAAACTTGGAATATTCAGCCGGGGCAGCTTCATTTGTTGCTTCTTGATGAACCAAACACGACGGTACAAGACAATATAATAATTCAGTATGCACAAGTCATCCATCAAGCCCAGCCGGCAGTCGTGATATTTGAGGACCCGGCTTGGTATCCTCCATCTAGCGGGACTCCCGCGATGTTCCAGAATAGTCAAGTGCTCTGTGCTCATCTTCCATCATTACTGGACGGGGGAGCAAGTTACTTTAATTGTTACCTTAGTCAAACCAATGCTCAGTTAGGGTTTTACTCAGCCTGGGGCCCGTGTCGTCTGCTCGACCCATACGCCTATCACCGATTGCAGCCTTGGTTCGCCTGGAAGTACGGCGCTAAATGCTCCTTCGTTTGGTCTTTTGTCGATTCTGGTGGCGGCTCATCCTGGAATGAATACTCTACCCAATCAGGAGCTAACACACCGCTTTTTCTGAGTCCTACAAACGCATTCACGGGAAAGCATATGGAAGCCATCCGTGAGGGCGTGGAGGACTATGAGTACCTTAACATGCTCAGCAACCGTCTTTATCTGCTTGATCCAAGCGGCACCAATACGACGTTCTCCGCTCCGCGCGGGCTGCTAGCTTCTGGAGTAAACATTGTCATTGCACAAGTGCCATCGTCAACAGCCCTGTGGTGGTCTACGCAAAAGGATCATACCGTTGCCGATAGCATCCGGATTCAAGTGCTCAATGCCCTGAGAAGCCTACCTTAAGCTGGATGTGAACGTCGCGCCGGCTTGATTCGCCGGGAATCGCCTTTCTGGAAATCTGATGCGGAACAACGGCTTTACCAATTGCCGCGCCGGGACGGCGGGGACGCCTATTCCCGCTATAAGGCATTACTGCGCGAACTCGTCAGTTTTGAGCAATCCCTCGACCATCGCCTTGATCGGAACGATTCAGCAAATTAAGAAAATAACGCTTCTGACTCCTTCACTTTCGGCCCTTCGCCAATCGAAGACGTTTCGCACCATTGCTGTCTTTGCGAGCGGCAACATGGTGGCGATGTTGATCGGAGTGGTGGGATCGTTGGTGCAGGCCCGATATGTCGGCCCGGAGGACATGGGGGTGTTTCGGACTTTCGGTATCGTCGCCAGTTACCTGATGTTTTTGCACTTGGGCGTCTTCGACGGCTTGCAGCGGGAGATTCCGCTGCAGTTGGGTCGCGGAAACCAGGCAAAGGCGGAACAGGCGGCGTCGGCATGCCTGGCGTGGATTGTGTTTGTTTCGCTGGCCTGCGGGGCCATTTTCCTGGGATTGGCATTGCGAGCGGCCTGCCACCGGGAGTGGATGCAGTTCTGGGGTTGGCTGGCCTACGTGCCAGCCATCGTCGCGAATTTCTATGGCGTGTATCTGGGCACGACCTTCCGAACGGGGCAGCAGTTTGTCACGCTTTCAAAAATCTCGGTCATTCAGGCAATTGCCGGGACACTGGTGCTGCCGCTGTTTCCCATCATGGGTTACTTCGGCGCCTGTCTGCGCACGGGGGTGAGTTCTGTAACCAACATATTTTTCCTCCACCGCTGGCGGCCGATGAAGGTGTGTCCCCGTCTCGACTGGTCCGGTTTTCGAGAGGTCATCCGCATCGGGCTGCCCCTGAGCGGCGCTGATTACCTATCCTGGCCGTTGTGGGTTTCCATGGAAGGCACCTTCGTGCTAGAGTGGTTTGGTATCAAAATGCTCGGCCTTTATTCCATGGCCGTTTTCGTTCGTACCGTGTTCGTTCAACTGGCTCAGAACATGAACCAGGTCATGGTCGTCAAGATATATGAACGATACGGGCGTTCCGGCCGGGTCGAGGATTGTGTGCGCCTGATTTTCAAGCCAACCGCGTTTGCGTTTCTGGCGTCTCTCCCGCTGATGGTCGCCGGCTGGTTCGCGCTGCCTTGGGCGGTGGGTCTGTTGATCCCAAATTATGTCGGCGCCATCTCGATGATGCGGGTGATGTTGCTGGCGATGCCCATTATGTTCTTGAGCCTGCCGATCACCATTCTTTGGGCCACGGGCCGCCGGATCGACTGTTTCGTCAGCGTTATCGCGGGCTTTATGGCATTCGCGGGACTCTCCTGCCTCCTCTATCTATTGAACGTCGGAGCCCTAAGCGTTCTCATTGCTTCTATACTTGGAAGGGCGACCAACATCGTGGTGTCCTATATGCTGATTCTGAGATTGGTTCTCCAACAAAAGCGAATCTCGGCCAACCAAGAATCGCCGTGTTAGGGTTCCCACGTTCAGATATGATGCGACGCGGCTTCAACCGCCGCACTTCCGGCTCTCGTGGCCTGTTGTTCCACCGGCTGATGCAGCAAGCCGTGGCGTTGGCTCCGACCCACCGTCGCACCGTTCGCGGCGGGCCGGCCGCTCCCGATTCCGGCGTCTCCCAAATCGAAGGGGAATGAAGTGCATACTAATTGCCATGATTACAGTTGCTATATTCAATATCAGCGTAGTGTTTCTCGCATATCTTGCACGGCACAAGCCCACAGAATTTTGGCTCAAGCTCTCATTTGTTCTGCTTTTTTTCTTTTTAGCTCTCCGTTATGATTACGGCAACGATTATGATGGCTATCTACAAGGCTTTTTAGATGCGCCTCAGCTTGATACGTTTGAGACTACAGATTATTTTGGTGGACACTCGCATTATGAGCCAGGGTGGATCTTCCTATGTCTCTTATTTAAACCTCTGGGTTTTTTTGCAATGACAGCGGTATTAGCTCTATTTAACTGCATTGTATATTACCGCTTCATAAAAAAATATGTGCCACCAGCCTATTATTGGCTCGCAGTGTTTCTGTATGTTTATAATCCTGGCTTTATGTTGATACACTCTTCAGCAATGCGTCAATCTATTGCCATCAGCTTATTTTTGCTTTCTATTGATTATCTTTACAAGAAAGATGCTCTTCGCTACTTTTTATGTGTGTCCATCGCCGCCTCGTTTCATGCCAGCGCGCTTATCCTTTTACCGGTCTATTTGCTCGGATTATTTAACTGGAAAATCAATACATTAACGGCAGTCAGCCTTTTTTCTCTATTTTTGCTTATGTTCGTGTTTGCTAAATTCTTTCTGCCCTTTCTTGAAGAATTTGTTAATAGTGTTTTTCCAAGGTATGGACATTATAATGAACCTGGAGAAATTGCAACGGGTTTAGGTGTGGTTTTTTATTCAGCTTTGTTTGCACTAGTCTTGTTCTATGCACGATCACAGACCGCGGAGGTTTCTCTGTTGTTTAAACTGGCTGTGGTAAGTTATCTTTTTATGCCGTTATGTCTATTAATTATCATGGTTGGTCGTGTTGGAATGTATTTTGAACCTGTTACAGTTGCTGTTCTCCCAATTATGTTACTTAATATCAAGGAGCGATTGTTCAGAAATGGACTTTTAGTCATGTTAGTATCCATAACGTTATATTCATTTTATGGTTTTTTTCATTCTGACGTATGGAGCGAGGCATTTGGTCAGTATAAAACAATATTCTCTTCCCCTGAAATATATTGAAATCCGATTTGCCGCGCATTGCGCCGGCGCAGGGACGCCGCGGACCGCCAGTCGAGCACGCTTTTCCTGGTTGGGCTGGCGGCTCTATCCGATTACCTTGTTAATGCCATCTTTGATATGCTTTCGGCCGACATCGGATACTATCAGACTGTCTTGGCGATGATCCTGACCCCGGCCGCAGTGCTGGCGGTTACTGACGCCGCGAAGCGAACCACGAAGCGCAACGGCTCTGGTCCTCGGTCATTGAATCAGCCATGCCACCGCCCATGAGCGCCGTCTCAAATCGTTTTCCCCGCGGCGCAGCAAAGTTGAAAAATATCAGCCACCACGGGCGGAGTGTATGAAGGTGCTTTGGCTCGGCAACCACCCGTTGAGCGATTTAGACGCCAGTGGCACTGGGCCTTGGCTGGAGGCAATGGCTTTGGCTGTTAGACCCCGATGCCCACGGACGGTTTGAGGCGCAGCGGGCCAGGTCAGGTTTATCGGGATCGCGCGCTGCTGCAACGGATGCAAATCGAAAACGCCAGGATCGTCGTTATCTGGAATTCCGAGCTCGCCGTGCAGGAACCGGCGCGCTTGGCTCCGTCTTAGAGTATGAGCGCGAGAGTTCTTAGGCTTCTTTGGTTCACGAATGTGGCGTTTCCAGCCGCCTGCGAGGCTGTGGGGCGGCGACCACCCGTGATAGGCGGTTGGCTCGCGAGCTTGGGAGCCGCATTGCAAGCCACCGGCAAGATAGAGTTGATGGTGGTGTGCTTTGTGCCGGGCGGTTCGGATCAAAGTGTTTGCTTGGACGACATCCACCACGAGTTACTCGCGATCGCTCCGGCGCGCTTCAACCAGGAATTGTGGTTTAGTCCAAGCCAGGACACCCGGCGCAAGTGTAGTGGCCTGGTGGCCGCTTTCCAACCGGATGTCGTCCATGTTCACGGCACGGAGGCCAGTTATGGGTTGCTGGTCGTCGAAGGCGACATTCAGCGGCCCACGGTGATCTCGCTCCAGGGGATGTTAGGGGCGCTAAACCGCTTCGACGACGGGGGGCTTTCGCTGTGGGACCGGCTCCGCACGCTTACCCCTTACGACCTCTGCGCCAATCACGGAATGGTGCACGGAGCGATGATCGCGGCCCGTCGGGCGCGGGAGGTAGAGGCACGGATTTTGCGGCATCGGGCCATGTTTGTTGGCCGGACAACCTACGACCGCGCCGCCCTGCGGGCTGCCAATCCCAGCGCGGTGTATTGCCATTGCGACGAGGTCATGCGTCCAGCCTTCTATCAGCAGGAGCGCGATGCGTGCCGGGTTGTGCCCATGCGCATCTATGCTAGCGGCTGTGGCTATCCGCGCAAAGGCTTCCATTGCTTGCTGAAGGCCGCCGCCCTCCTAAGGGGGGACTTTCCCGAAATAAGCATCCGCGTTCCCGGCCCCCGTCCCTCGAATTCGTGGCGGCGGAGCGGTTACCAGCGTTACCTATGTCGTCTGATACGTGACTTGCGCTTGGAAGACTGCATGACGTTCCTCGGTGAGCTAGATGCTAAAGCTGTGGCTGAGGAACTGGCGCTGGCCAGCGCGTTTGCCTTGCCTTCCTTTGGGGACAACAGCCCGAACGGCTTGATTGAAGCGATGCTGGTCGGAACGCCCGCGGTGGCGGCGTTCGTCGGCGGGGTTCCGAGTCTTGTCCGCCACGAGGAGAGCGCCCTTTGTTTTCCGGTGGGCGATGAGCTGGTTATGGCGGAATGCCTTCGCCGGGTGTTGTCTGACCAGCGGCTGGCGGCGCACTTGGCACAGACTGCTCAAACAGTCGCCCGGATGCGTCACGACCCGGAGCGCATAGCCCAGTGCATGATGAACATCTACGGCCAGGTGGCGGCGGCGCGCTGAGGAAACCATTATGAAGCACCTAATGAAGAGGCTCTTGAACATATTCCGATTCATACTGCGCGAAATCCACGCGAAACTCGATCCGCTCGGCTATGCCCGGTCCATCGGTGTGAGAGTGGGTGAGAACGTTCATTTTTATGGCATGGCTTCAGGAATGTTCAGCACGGAACCGTGGCTAATCACAATTGGGAACAATGTACATGTTACCTCGGGGTGTATGTTCGTTACCCACGACGGCGGCACGCTCATCCTTCGAAAGGAAGAGCCCGATTTGGAATGGACGGCGCCCATCACTGTCGGGAACGATGTCTATATTGGCCTTCGCACCATGATCATGCCTGGTGTTAACATCGGCAGCCGGGTGATTATCGGGGCGGGTTCTATCGTCACAAAGGACATCCCGGACAACAGTGTCGCTGTGGGTGTCCCGGCGCGGGTCATCAAGACCGTGGACAAGTACCTGGAACAGATGAAGAAGAAGAGCCTGAGATGCGGGCATCTCAAAGGGCTGGAGAAAGAGGCCGTCTTGAAACGGATATTCGAGATCAGTACGAACGCCTCCATCCTAAAATAAGCGCGCTGAGGATTGATCCTATGCCAATATCCGGTTCGCCCAAGATATTTTACGTGGGAAACTTTCGTTTTCCCGATAGCGATGCTGCGTCTCATCGGGCATACGGGATGGGAAAGGCACTGAGAGGCGCTGGTTATGAGGTGGTTTTTCTGGGGGCTGAGACAATAGGGCGTCCGGAAGATGCTGCACCTGGAGACGGATATAAGTTTGATAAGTTTTCATACTATCCGGCAGGGAATGCGGGCAACAGTCCGATGCGGAGGGCTTTGCGTCTGTGGCGTACGCATCTAAGTGGACTGAGTGCGATGTCACGGCTCAAGGCGCTATGGACAGACGACGCTGTGGCGGTTTTCGCATACCAGGCAAGCTCCTTGCTTTTGGCTCAACTGAGGCAGTTCTGCAATCGGCATCGCGCGGTGTTGGTAGCAGACGTCGTCGAATGGTATGACCGCCGCCATGTAACATGGGGGAGATTTGGACCTTTTGCATTGGATTCTGAATTGTGCATGCGGTATATGCATGGCCAGGCCGATGGCGTTGTGGCGATCAGTAGTTATTTGGAGAGCTACTACGGTCGTCGAGGAAAGCCCACCCTTCGCGTTCCGACCCTGGTTGATATTCGGGCCGATTGCTGGCGTCGGCCGAGTATCGGAGACGGGGTCAGATCACCACTCCAACTGGCTTTCGTTGGCAGGGCAGGGAAAAAGGACTTGCTTGTGAACGCGATTCGTGGCCTGGCACTCATCGGCGAGGATGCCCGCAACTGGGAATTGGTGATGGTCGGGCCGGCCCGGGCAGAGCTGGCTCGGAATCTCGGCGAGGATGCGAACCTGTTAGAGCGGCTGAACGGCACGCTTCGCTTTGTCGGCTTCGTCTCGCACGCCGAAGGCCTTGCTCATCTGTGGCAAGCCAGTTTCTCGATCTTGTTGCGACCTGACCTGCGCTTTGCGCGTGCCGGCTTTCCCACCAAACTGGTCGAGAGTCTGGCCATGGGGGTGCCGGTGATTTGTAACCTCACGAGTGACATCGGCCTGTACGTTCGGGACGGACAGGAAGGGTTGGTTGTGATGGACTGCTCGCCTGAAGCGTTTGCGGAGGGGTTGCGGCGCGCGTCGGCACTGTCTCGGGACCAGCGGGCGGTCATGCGCGCAAACGCCCGGCAGAGAGCGTTGGTGAGTTTTGACTATCGAAATTGGGTAGAGCCATTAGGTGCGTTCCTCAGGCAAGTGATCGAGATCCGCCATCGAGGCAGGCAATGACAGTCAAGGTCATAGGAATGCCAGCGTACGGCCTGGTGTTGGCCAAGCGGGTTTGGCGCCGCTTGCGCATGATGGTGTATCGGCCCTTGTTTGGCAGCCATGGACGGAATTTTCGCTTTGATCCGGACGGAGATTACAGTTACGCGACCATCCACGTCGGCCACGATGTTCATCTCGGCATGCGGCCAACCCTAACCGCCACCCGCTCCACGATCCGCATCGGCAACAACGTTATGTTTGGGCCGGAAGTGACCATTCAGGGCGGCAACCATAGGACTGATTTGGTGGGGCGGTTCATGTTCGATGTCACTGATGCGGAAAAGCGGCCAGAGGATGACCTGGGGGTGGTAGTCGAAGATGATGTCTGGATCGGTACGCGGGCCGTTATTGTGCATGGCGTGACCATCGGTCGTGGAGCCATCGTCGGGGCCGGTGCCGTGGTCACCAGGAGTGTTCCGCCCTACGCCATCGTGGGTGGAGTGCCGGCTAGAGTGATACGCTTCCGGTGGGATGTGGAAACCATCCTTCGCCATGAGGCAATCCTCTATCCGGCTGAACAACGGTTGGAGCGTGCGGCACTGGAACGGTGGCAGGACCAGAGTCTAAGTCCAAATGAGAAAGCGCGGACCCAGTAGCCTTGTCACGCTTCGCGTGCTGCTGGTATCGCCCTTGCCGCCGCCTAGTAGCGGAATAGGGCGCTGGGCAGTTTTGCTCCTGGGCTGGCTGGCCACCAAGCCCGGGCTGACTATGCGCGTGGTGGACATCTCGCCCCGCTGGCGTGCGGTCGAGGATATGAAGTTGTGGAAGCGGGTGGTGGGCGGGGTGTTGCAGCCGCGACGGGACGCTTGGCTGCTGCCTCCAGGGGACCGCCCCCATGAACTGGCTGACGCAATCGCGGCCTTGGCAGGCAACCCGGAAGAGACTCGCAGAATTGGCTGTGAAGGTCGTGAGACCGCCCTTAGGGAGTTTTCCTTTCGAGTTCAAGGACCAAGGCTAATGGATTTCCTGAATGCTTGCAGGTGCAGTTAGCAGTTGGATTTCCCGCCTCGTGAATTGCAAGCTTGCAGGTCGGTATGTGTGGAATTTGTGGATGGCTTGAGTACGGCGAGCAAAGGCCTGACGTTGCGGTCGTGCGCCGGATGACGTCCACCTTGGCCCATCGAGGGCCCGACCGGCAGGCAACCTGGGTGCAAGGACCGGCAGGTCTCGGGCACGCACGGCTCAGCATCATCGATCTGTCGGAAGCCGGCAATCAGCCGATGCGCTCGGCGGATGGTCGCCATGTGATCGTCTACAACGGAGAGGTGTATAACTTCCTTGAGTTGCGTGCGGAGCTGAAACGCGAGGGTGTGGTATTCCGCGGCCATTCCGACACTGAGGTCGTGCTGAATGCTTACGCCCGATGGGGCACGGCGGTCTTACCCCGGCTGAACGGGATATTCGCTTTTGCCATCTGGGATACCTTAGAAAACGAATTGTTACTGGCGCGCGACCGCTTCGGCGTCAAGCCCTTGTATTACCACCGGTTGGCGACCGGGATCGTATTCGGCTCTGAGATCAAGGCCATCCTGGCGTCCGGTCTGGTGTCAACCCAAGTGAAGCCTCAGGCGCTACACGAGTTCGCCTATTTCGGGGTGTCTTTGGGGAGTAATACGCTATTTGAAGGCATAGCCCGTCTGGAGCCCGGGAATTGGCTGCAGTTACGCGATGGTCGTTGTGCAATACAGCCGTATTGGCGCGTGGAAAATATCGCTGAGGTTAAGGATACCGAGGTCACTGCAGTTGAGAAAATTCGCGCCTTGGTGGAAGTGGCGGTCAAGCGCCAGTTAGTGAGCGACGTCCCGGTGGGAGTGTTTCTCAGCGGGGGAGTTGATTCCTCCGCAGTGACCGCCTTTGCTTCTCGCCACTACGGCGGAACCATCAAGACCTATTCTGTTGGATTCGACTTCGACCGCGGCATCAACGAACTGCCGAGGGCTCGCCGTGTCGCCGAGTACTTCGACACCGATCACCATGAGTTGCATTTGACAGGCGGAACCCTACCACCGGTAATTGAAGACCTAGTGCGTCATCACGACGAGCCCTTTTCCGATGCGGCTAATGTTCCGTTGTACCTGCTTTGTCGGGAGCTGAACGGCAATCCGCGGGTGATCCTGCAGGGCGATGGCGGCGATGAAATATTCGGGGGCTATCGGCGCTACGCCCTGCTGAGCCAATACAACTGGTGGAAGACACTCTCAACGATGCGCGGTTTTCTCCCCCGTGTGGGCAGCGAGAAACTTCGTCGGCTGCATCGGATTCTCGACGCCTTTGGCCAAAAGGAAGACGCGATGCGCATGGCTTTGTTGTTGACCATGGACACAACGCAGACTTCGTTTGTCAACCTGTTGACAGCGGGTTGGCAGGCACAACTCAGACCGACCGATCCATTTAGCCGTTATCGCGAAATGGCGCAACGCTTGCACGCGCTTGACCCCGTCCAGCAAATGCTCTACTGCGACACTAGCATGCTGCTGCCCGATGTGTTTCTGGAGAAGGTGGACAAATCCACCATGGCGTTCAGCATTGAGTCCCGCGTACCATTGTTGGACAACGACCTTACGGACTATGGCATGGGGTTGCCTTCTCGCATGAAGGTACGCGCTAGCAACAAGAAGCGGCTGCTAAAATACGCCCTGCGAGGGGTGGTGCCAGATGAGGTGCTGGACGGCCCCAAGACCGGTTTCGGGGTGCCTTACAGTTACTGGTTGGCGACTTCATTGCATGACTACGCGCGGGGTGTGTTTGAGGAGGCCGTTGCGCGCCCCGATTCATTTTTCGACAAGAAGATACTTTTTTCTGTGTTTCAAGCACATCGGGAAAAGCCTGAACATCAAAGTGGTTTTATCTTATGGAAATCCCTCAATCTGGCGATTTGGCAGCGGCAGTACCTGCAGTAATGAATAATCGACCG
>OCZT010005997.1_pt1 | contig 12066 bp, 9 predicted proteins | sample 1539031 | NCBI WGS metagenome assembly OCZT01 (sample SAMEA3539308, study PRJEB22396) | soil metagenome | biome: tundra; feature: field; material: soil | place: USA | collected 2010-05 | depth 0.15 m
GAGCCGCAGGCCGAACTTGGCATACGTCAGGTCTATGCCAAAGAGTTGCGCTGCAAGACGCCCGGCAATCCGCACCATTCGCTGAGCCTCGACGAGGCGCTGGCGGAGTTCGAGCAGGAGGTGCGCCGCTGGGACGGCAAATATGATGGACTAGTGCGTTTCGGTATCGCGATCGAGTCGAACGCCCATTGGGTCGCCGCCGGCATGAGCACGGAGGATTTGATCTGCCGCGGCCATGGGCTTGCCAAACGTCTCGGTCTGAAGATCACCGCGCACATTTCAGGCGGCACGTTCTCGCTGGAGAAGGGCTTTCTGAAGTACCTGCGCGAAACCGGCCGCACCGATGTCCGCTATCTGATGCAGCTCGGCATCCTCGACCCGCAATGGATCTTGATCCACGGCATTCACGTCACCGAGCTAGACATCGAGCACATGGCGCGGGTCGGATGCCATTTCGTGTACACTCCGACCAGCGAGGCGATACGCGGCGGCGGCATCTCGCCCTTTGCCAATGCCCACCGCGCCGGGGTCAATGTGGCGCTGGGCACCGACGGGCCCATGGTCGATTATTCCGTCGACATGGTCGAGCAAATGAAGGTCTGCAGCCTGATGCAGCATGTGCGCCATCTCGACCCAACACGCATGCCGGTCGAACGCACGCTGGAAATGGCGACCATCAATGCGGCCAAGGCTCTCGGGCTTGAAAGGGAGATTGGTTCGCTGGAATCAGGCAAGCGCGCTGACATCGCCGTGTTCGACTTGAACAAGCCCTATGTCGGTGTCCTGCACCGGCCCCTGTCGAGTTTCGTTACCGCGGGTAAAGGCAGCGACGCGCGCGTGGTGTTGGTCGACGGCCGGATCGTCTATAGCGATGGTGCATTCACACGTCTTGCCGACGGGCGGGGCGTGATTGCCGAGGCCGAAAGGATCAGCAGGGCGATCGTGGACAAGGCGGGGCTGAGCCACCGCATGGCGCCCGCTTGGCGCATGTAACGATCGGAGCTTCGATGAACGGGCGGATGTGACGAAGCGTCCGGTCCAATTGCCCGTACGTTGCTGCTAAGGTCGTTGCAGGGCCATTCCCGCGAGGGCGAGGCGTATGGACGTTGTGGTCGAAGACGTAACCCAAATTTGGGGCGAGGAGCCCACCCAGGTGGTGGCGCTCGACCACTTTTCCCATCGGTTTCGGTCCCGTCGCTTCTCATGTCTGCTCGGCCCGAGCGGCTGCGGCAAGAGCACGCTGATCCAGATCGTCGGCGGCCTCGAATCGGCGACCGGGGGCACGGTCCGCATTCAATACCCCGGCAAGGAAGACAGCCCGCGCCCGCTCGGTGCGGACTCGGTTATGGTCTGGCAAAATCTGAATCTGTTCCCCTGGCGCAGCGTCATCGACAACGTTGCCTTCGGATTGGAGATGCGCGGTATTTCGCGCAATGAGCGTCACGAGCGCGCTCGCGCATTGATCGCTTCCGTTGGTTTGCGAGGCTTCGAGAACCATCTGCCCGGCCAATTGTCCGGCGGTATGCGCCAGCGGGTGGCGCTGGCGCGCGCGCTCATTATGGAGCGGCCGATCCTGCTGATGGACGAACCATTTGCCGCGCTCGATGCGCAAACCAAGATCGTGATGCAGGAAGAATTGCTGCGCATTTTCGATCAAACCCACAAGACTGTACTGTTCGTTACGCACGCGATCGAAGAGGCGATCCTGCTCGGCGACGAAGTGGTGGTAATGACGGCGCGTCCCGGCCGCATCAAGGAGGTGATCCCCGTGGACCTGCCGCGGCCGCGCTCGCTCGAGATGATCAATTCCCCGGAATTCGGCGCGCTGTTCGACCGAACGTTTCACCTTATCCGCGAGGAGGTGATGCGGGCGATGGAGCAGCAGGCGGAAATGGTGGCAGGTCACTCGTGAAACCGGACGGCAAACGCAAAACGCGGCTTACAGAGGTGGCGCTTCCGTCGTTGAGCGTCGTAATTTTTCTGCTGGCGTGGGAAATGCTCGTGCGCTGGCGCGGGATTGCGCCGATCTTCCTGCCGCCGCCATCGTCGATCGCCGTGTATCTGTGGCGGATGATCGCAGACGGCACCATGGAATATCACCTCGGAGTCACGCTGCTGCGCATTTTTGCCGGCTTCCTCATCGCAGCGGCGACCGGCGTCGCGCTGGGCCTGCTGATGGGCATGTCGCGGATTGTCGCGCGTGTGGCCGACGTGTGGATCGCCGCGCTCTACCCGCTGCCAAAGATTTCGCTGATCCCGCTGCTGATCATCTGGCTCGGCACCGGGGAAGCCTATCGCATCGTCATCAGCGCGATCACGGCGTTCTTTCCGATCGTGATCAGCACCTATTCCGGGATCCGGCAGGCCGATCGCGGACTAATCAAGGCGGCTCAGGATCTGGGCGCCAACACACGACAAATCCAGCTCAAGGTAGTGATCCCCGCTGCCATGCCCAGCATCCTTGCGGGCCTTCAGCTCGGAATGGGCGTCGCCTTCATCCTCATCGTCGCGGCCGAGATGATCGGGGGGTCGAGCCAGAGTGGAATGGGGTATCTTCTGATCAACGCCGGGCAAGTGATGGAAACCGAGAAGGTTTTCGCATGCCTTGTGGTGCTTGCGGTGATGGGGGCAGTTATAATCAAATTGCAGCAATGGGCGGACCGTAAGTTGGCGCCTTGGGTTGCGCATGATGGCCGTTGAGACGGCAGGGAGAAAACCATGAACAAGATTGCACGGTTTGTCGCAGTTCTGGCCTTGGCGGCCGCCACGATCGCGCTGATAACGCCGGACGCCGTCAACGCCGCCGATAGTGTTCGTGTCGGCGAGGGGCCATTCATCACCGGCGGCGCATTCTACATCGCGCGCGATAAGGGCTATTTCCGGAAACTCGGCATCGAGGTCGAGACCAAATCCTTCATCGACGGAGCTATGGCCGTTCCTGCGATGATCGCCGGCGAACTCGACATGACGTTCATGACGCCCAACGCCAGCCTGTTCAATAGCATTGCGAAAGGCGCGCCGCTCGTCATTTTCCTCGACCGCGGCAACAACAAGAAGGGCTTCGCCTATACGCTGGTCAACGTCACCCAGGCGGTGGCCGACCAGGGCGTCAAATCGATGGCTGACTTCGCCAAACTCAAGGGCAAGAAGATCGGCGTCGGCGCGCTCGGCAGCATCAACCAATACAACATGGCGCAGGCGTTACTGAAGGTCGGTCTCAACCCGGCCAACGACGTGCACTGGGTCGTCAACATATCGCAACCGGACCTGATGAAGATGCTGGGCACCGGGCAGGTGGATGCGACCGATCTCGCCTGGCAGTTCGGCGTGTTCGCCCAGCAAAACAAGTGGGGGCCAATCGTCGCCACCGGCGACCAGATGGTGCCCGACGCCGCAATCGGCATATACGTGGTGCGCAAGGATTTCCTGGAGAAAAACCGCGACGTGGTGGTGCGCTTCGCCATGGCCTATCTGCATGCGGCGACGGAGTTCAACGCCGCGGCGCTAGCACCGGAAAAACATCCTGACATCGTCGAAATCCTTGCCAAGAACACCGCGCTCAACAAGCCGGAGCTGGTCAAGGCGATCGCGCCGCACTGGTCCTACATCAACGAGAACGGCATGCCGCTCGTCGACTCAATCATGCAGATGCAGGATTTCTGGAGCGGAGAATATTTCCACTTCGTCGAAAAGAAAGTCACGCGCGCGCAGCTCTTCGATCTCGACGTGGCGAAGGAGGCCCAGGTTCGCCTCGCCAAGGAGAAGCCGTTCGAGCCATAATCGGATGCACAATGCATGTGCACTCTCGAGTGCGCGCGTCAATCATCGGTTCGAGGAGTAGCGACCAGGAAACGCCGTCGATCAGCCAACGCGGCCTTCGTGCTAATCGCAGCGCATGATCTGATTCCACTTGCACAGACCTTGCTCTGCGCGGATGCGGGCGATCGTCTTCTCTATTTTTTCCGCCGGCTCTTCGATTTGCCGATGGGGGGCGCCTTGCCGGAAGCTCGTCCCGAAATTGTCGCGCCCCATTTTCTCTCGATCCCCCGCACCTCTTCCTGCGTCAGCGCCGACGTCGGCGGGAATTTGTCCATCCAGGCAAACGGCCGCACCGCCTCGATGATCGCCTTGGAATGGGAGGTGCTGCCAGAGTTCTTATCCTCGGCGGTGATGCGCGGATCGAGCGCCGAGCTCCAAGCGTTGCGCACGATGTCGATCTGCTCGGAGGGCTCGCAGCGCGTCGTCACCGCCCACATCACGTCGGCGAGGTTCGAGGGATCGACATCGTCGTCGACCACCACGATAAGTCGTCCCATATAGCTGTTGGCTGCAGCGATCAATGCCGCTCGCTTGGCATGGCCGGCGTAGCGCTGCTTGAGTGCCACCACGGTCATGAGCTGCGCCACATGCTGCCACACGCCGACCACGTCGGTGACGCCGGCCATCTCCAAGTTGCTCCAGATCGAGGCGGCGCGGAACGGCAGGCCGAAGTGAAAGCGCGGTGGCTTCATGGGCGGGGAGCCGAGCAGGATCGGATCGGTGCGATGGTGGATAGCCTTCACCTCCATTACCGCACACGGCCGCTTGTCGGCGGCGTAGTAGCCGGTGAACTCGCCGAACGGGCCTTCCGGCAGCGTCAGCTCGCTTGCCGGCAGAAACTCGCCTTCAAGGATGCTCTCGGCTTGTGCCGGCAGTGGCAGGCCGGTGAGCGGGCCGGACAGCACTTCGATCGGGGCACCCTTGATCGCGCCGGCGAAGTCGTATTCCGACTGACCGGTCGGCAAATATTCGAAGCCGGCAATGAACAGCGCCGGGTCCTCGCCGTTGACCACGGCGATGGGGCAGGCCTTGCCCTTCTCCCAGTATTTCCGGGCGATGATCGCGCCGTGCCGGCCTTGGTGGTCGAACTGTATGGTGACCCTATTCTTGCTGTGGACTTGGATGCGGTAGATCGAGCTATTGATCCAGCCGGTGTCGGGATCGCGCATGATGACCAGCGAGCCTGAGCCGATGAAGGGCCCGCCGTCCTTGCGGTGCCAATAGGGCGCGGGCAGCGTCCGTAGATCGACGCGCCTTCCGTTGGTCGAATGTTCCAGAAACGGCGCGTCTTTTACTGCGACCGGTTGCTGCGGCTTCAGTGTTTTCCGCTTCTCCATCCAGGCCTTGAGCGCGTCGAGCGGCGCGAGCCTCGGGTCAATGCCGAGCGCAAGGGCCGCGCGCTGCGGCGTAGTTGTGGCGTTGGTGAAGACGCGAAATCCCTTCGGGTAACCCTTAATCCGGTCGAACAGCAGCGCCGGGCAGTCGGGGCTACCGGCCGCGACCTCGGTGATGCCGCCGATCTCGAAAAGCGGGTCAGCGCCTTCGACGTGCCGGAGCGCGTTGAGGCCCTCGACCTGCTTGATGAATCCGCGCAAATCCTTGTAGATCACTTCCGACTCCAATGAGAGCAATATTGAATTGAACGTACACAAACTTATGTCGCTTGACGATCAACATCGCCAAACTTCCGGGCCTGCACGTTGTGGTCGCGGCCTGGCAACATTATCCGCTTGACCGTAGTCCTCTTACATCGGCGGAATACCGGCCTTCTGAATGATATCCCGCCACTTTGCAGTTTCGGAGACGATAAACTTCTGCAGCTCCTCCGGTCCCGGCGAAACCGGTTCTGCACCGAACTGGATGAAGCGGGCGCGAACGGCAGGACTTTTCACCCCTTCAGCCAGCGCATTGTACAGCTTTTCGATAATCGGCTTTGGCGTCCCGGCTGGTGCTAGCAGAGCGAGCCAGCCAAACGTCTCATAGTTTTTCAAACCGGCTTCTGCGGTCGTTGGTACGTCGGGCAGCGCGGTCATGCGCTGGTTGCTGGTGACGGCTAAAGCGCGTGCGTCGCCGCTTTGCAGCATGCCGAGTACGTTGGGCAGGAACTGGAATCCGAGCGGCACCGCGCCAGCGATTAAGTCCGGCGTATATTGCGCGATGTTACGATAAGGCACATGCGTAAGTTGCACGCCGGTAATTTGCTCAAAATAGACGCCGGCGAGGTGTTGTGAGCTTCCGACGCCGACCGACCCGTAGTTCAGTTTCGGATTCGCCTTCGCATACGCAATGAACTCTGTGAGTGTTTTCGGTGGGAGCTTGGAATTGATCACAATGACATTCGGCAGAATGGCGAAGAGTGAGATCGGCGCGAAATCCTTCTCTGGCTCGTAGCCGAGTGTTTTGAACAGCGTTTTGTTGGCCGCGAGGGGACCGGAGGTGCTCATCACAAGCGTGTATCCGTTGGGGGAGGCCTTTGCCGCCGTCGCCGTGCCGGTGTTGCCGCCCGCGCCGGGACGGTTTTCGACGATGAAATTCTGGCCCAGCGACTTCGACATCTCCTGCAGGAGGACGCGCGTGACGACGTCGCTCGCACTGCCGCCGGCGAATGGCACGATCACCTGAATCGGTCGGTTCGGATAGTCCGTGACCTGCGCCCGCGTGGTAATTACCGAAGCGACGGATAGCGCGAGCACGATTGGCAGGAGCTTCAATTTTTTCGTTTTGCTCATAGCGCGTCCTCAAGTTTTTGGTTTCATTTAATTTGCGGTCACCGCTATACAGCGATGGTCACCAGCAGCTTTGGCAGTCGATTTTCTCATTGGCGCGACCGCTCACCGCGGTGCGCCGCAGTTCAAGTTCCTTTGAATTTCGATGGCCGTTTGCTGTGGAAAGCTTCCACGCCTTCGCGAAAATCGTCAGATTGCCGCAGCCGGCTATAGCAATGTCCTTCCAGCTCGATCGCGATCGAGAGAGTTGAGTCTTCCGTATCGTTGAGAAGCTTCTTCGCGGTACGCTGTGCGAGCGGCGAGAACGAAAGCAGTTCGTCGACCAAAGCGTCGGTCGCCGCTTCGAGCTTGGCATCGGGGACGCATTCGGTGGCGATGCCCCAATCGAGCGCCTGTTTGCCGGGAATGCGCTTGGAACGCATCACGATATCCTTGGTGCGCGTGATGCCGACGATCTTCTGCAGGCGCGCCGAGCCGCCGGAACCGGGAATTTGCCCAAGCTTTTGTTCCGGCAACGCGTAGAAGCAGGTTTCCGACACGATCCGGAAATCGCAGGCCAGCGAGATTTCAAAGCCGACGCCGAAGCAGTAGCCGCGATTGGCGGCTATCACCGGTTTCGAGCAGCGGGCTGGGGCCGCGATATTCCAGGCAAGTGTGGACACGTGCTCGGGCGAAGCCTCCATGAAGCCTTTTATGTTGCCGCCGCTAGAAAAATGCTCGCCTGCGGCGCGCAGCACGATCACGCGCACGCGTTCGTCCACGTCGAGCGCCTCGAAAACCAGTCGCAGTTGATCGCGTTGCGGCATCTCGATCACGTTGAGCGGCGGACGATGTAGAATGATGTCCGCGCGCTGCTTTTCGACGCTTAGATTAACCTCGAAACCGTTAAGCGTCGCCAGGCGCGGATCGTTAAAAGTTATCGAAGTCATGCGGCGGTTCCCTGTGAGCGTGCTTTATCCTCGGCCTCGAATTCGCCCGCCACCAGCTTGCGGCGCAGCAGCTTGCCCACGGGCGATTTCGGAATGTCGTTGACGAACACGTAGCGACGCGGGCGTTTGAAATTGGCGAGGCCCGACGTGCGGCAGAACTGGTCGAGATCCTCGTCATTCACCGGTCCGCGCCGTTTGATGAAGGCGGCCACGATCTTGCCCCATCGCTCGTCGGGGAGGCCGACGACAGCGACTTCCGACACCTCCGGATGTAGCGAGAGGCAGCTTTCGATCTCGACCGGGGAGACGTTTTCGCCGCCGGTAATGATCATGTCATCGACGCGGCCGGTGACGAACAGGTCACGATCGGCGTCGAGGTAGCCGGTGTCGCCGGTGAAATACCAGCCCTGGCGCAGGGCCTTGGCATTTGCCTCCGGTCGCCGCCAATAGCCTTCGAAGGCCTCGTCGCTCGCCAGCAGCGCAATGATCTCGCCTTCCTCACCAGTGGCCGCGATCTCCTCGGGCGACGTGGCGCCGAGCTTGACCACACGGATGCGCTGATTGATCCCGGCCCGGCCCGCCGAGCCAGGTTTCGCCGGCGCGTTCTGGTCGATGGTGAAGGTATAGATTTCCGACGAGCCGTAATGGTTGACGAACAGATCGGGCTTGAAGGCGGCGTTGAGCTCCTTGAGCAGGCCATCGGTCATCGAGGCGCCGGCAAAGCCGAGCTTGCGCACCGAACTTACGTCGGTCTTGGTGAAGCGCTCGTTATGAATGAGGTCGTGATAGAGCGTCGGAACGAGATAGAGGTTTGTGATCTTCTCGGCGGCGATGAGTTCGAGCGCCTTCGAGACCTCGAACCGTGTCAGGCATGCGAAAACGCCGCCGATCAGCGACATCGCCAGTAGCGAGCGCACACCCATCGTGTGATAGAGCGGCATAACACCGAGGGTGCGCTCGCCGTGCGCGTATTGATTCTGAGCGACATGAGCCACGGCGGCCGCACGTTCCGCTCGCTGACGCCGCGGCACACCTTTCGGCTTGGCCGTGGTGCCCGACGTGTAGAGCATGACCGACCAGGCGTCGGCGCCGACGCGCGGCTTGGCATCCGCGGTCTCGCGCTTGAGCAGCGTCTCGAATTTTATTTCGTCGCCCCGCGCTGCGCCAAGCGCAATGCGCTTGCGCGACTTCGCCTCGCGTGATTCGCGCAGAGCGTCTGCCGACACCTCCTCGAAAATGATCGCCTTCGCTTCAGAATTTTCAACATAATAGTCGATCTCGTCGGCCTTGGACCGCCAGTTGATTGGAGTGATGACGATACCGGCGAACTGGCAAGCCCAGTGAATGGTCGCGGCTTCCCAGCGGTTCTGCAGCAGCGTCACCAGATGATCACCCGGCATCAGGCCAAGTTCGTCGAAGCCCGAGACGACCGCCGAGACGCGCCGGTACCATTGCGCATAGGTCATCCGCACGGAGCCATCGACGATAGCGAGGGCGTCGGGATCGCGCTCGACGCTGGAGAGAAAGCTGTTTCCGAGGTCAAGCATGAGCAGTTCTCTCCCGGCGGTAACCGCTCTCTGTTTCCATTACAGATCGCCGAGGCCGTATTCCGTCCAGCGGGCTCTCACGCGCGCCTCGTCTTCGGGGGAAGGTCGCACAGTCGGTGGAAAGCGCTCACCGCCCCACTCCGGCCGGCGCGGGTTTTTCCACGAGCGTGTGGCGTCGATCAGCATCCGGTTCCAAAGGCCAGTGCCGAGCTGCGTCACGTCCCGATCTTCCATCGGTGTGCTGGGATCAATGGGGGAGCCGAAAATCCCAGGAAAGATAACCACACCGCCTTCTCCGGCGTTCACGCGATGCGCGAACGCCCATTCCACCTGCTCGTCCTCCGCCGGGTCGATGTCCTCTTCCACCACCGTGACATTCTTATAGCGGTACTGGGCGGCGCTGTTGCCCCAAAGGGCTGCCGCGATCTGCTTGGGCTGACCCTGGTAGTGTTTCTTGATCTGAACTCGGATGTTGACGCCGTTGGTGATGGGCGGCGCGTAGACGTCGAGGATGTCGGGAATGCCGGCGCCATTCAAAATGTTCCAGGCGATAGCGGCCCGCTGCACCGAGGACATTACGCTGTTCTCGCTGTAGGAGCCCGGCAGCGTGCCCTCCAGTGAACCGCAAAAGATTGGGTCGCGACGGTGAGTGATGCATTCGACTTTCATGGTCGGACGCCGCGTGGGGAGGTCGGACACGTAGCCGGTGAATTCGCCGAACGGCCCTTCACTCTCGTAGGTCGCCGGATCGTCGCTGATAGTCCCCTCGATGACGATCTCCGCGGTCGCCGGAACCTGCAGGTCCACCGTCTCGCAGCGCACCAGTTGCGCCGGCTCACCCCGGTAAGCACCCATCACGTCCCACTCGCACACCCCGACCGGGAGCGGCGATCCAGCCAGGAAGGGCATGATGGGATCCCAGCCAATTACGCACGCAACCGGCATGGGCTGTTTGAGGGCGGCCCACTTCGCGAAGTGGGCCCCCCAGTGCTGGCCGCCCTTGATGAGGAGGAATGGCGTAGTATTTTTCTGACCGATCATGCCCCGGTAGAGACCCACGTTCATCACGCGCGTCTCGGGGTCCCTGGTCACGATAGCAGAGAAGGTGTGGATGTAGCGCCCGCCTTCGAGGTAGTGCCACTTGGGAACGGGGAACTCCGTCTGGTCGATGGCCTCGCCGCGAATGATAACGTCCTTCACCGGCCCGGTGTCGACGACCGCCGAGGGAATCGTCTCGCGGTTTTTCTTCATCACGTGCTGGACAAGTTCGCGATTGGAGACCTCGCGGGGAAACCCAAGGGCGAGGCCCAGGCGTGATCGGGCGCCGAGGCCGCTCACGAAGAGCTTCCCGCAACGTCCGTTCTTGTAGCCTTTCACGTTTTCGAACAGGAGCGCGGGCCCCTTCTTCTCGAGAACGCGTCGGGCAACGGCCCCGATCTCGCGGTCCCAGTCAACCTCGGCCGTGATTCGCCGCAACTCACCCTCCTTTTCGAGGCGGGTGATCCACTGCCGCATGTCCATGAAGCCCATCGTATTTTCACTCCCAAATTCGCTGACGCGAGAGGTCCTGGCGACAGGCCTGAATCTTTTTCAATCGATCCGGCCCGGCCGGCCGATCGAGTCCGCCGCCCTTGTTCGCATTAAATCCCGCAATGCTTTAGGTCCGCAATGGGTCTATTCTGTTGAAAGCTGACCAACGAATTTGATGTGCCGGCAACTAGGCGCGCACTCCTTCAATGCGCGGAGGGCAGCTATGCGTGCTGCCGCACGCAAGTTTTGAAAATCGAATAGGTATCCTGTTAGCGCACACGCGGTACCTGCGACCAAGGGAGACAGTCATGAATGCACGGAGAGCTTTGGTTGGATCGCTCGCCATCGCCGGCGCGGTGGCCACATTCGCGGTCGGACCGGCATGGGCTCAGGAGACTGTAAAAATCGGATTGTCAGCACCGATAACGGGGCCGTTCGCCGAGAACGGCAGGCAGATGGTGGCCGCCGTGAAGCTCTATGTTGAGCGATACGGAGCCAATGTCGCGGGCAAGAAGATCGAGGTGATCCTGCGCGATGATGCCGGGGTTGCGGACCAGGCGAGGCGCATCGCCCAGGAACTTGTCGTCGTGAACAAGGTCGCGATCCTCGCTGGCTATAATCCAACTCCGACCGCGCTCGCGGTGGCGCCGATTTCCGTCGAAGCAAAAATACCGGAGATCGTTACGGGGTCATCCGCATCGATCACTACCCAGCAGTCACCCTATATCGTGCGGACCTTCTCGACGCAGGCCCAGATAACGGTGCCGATGGCGCGATGGGCAATCAAGAATGGCATCAAGCGGGTCGTCACCCTGGTGGCGGACTATGCGCCGGGTATAGAGACCGAGAAAGCGTTCATCGGCGAATTCAAAGCGAGGGGCGGAGAGATCGTCGAATCGCTGCGCGTTCCGCTGCAAAGTCAGGATTTCTCGGCCGCCCTGCAGCGCGCCCGCGATGCAAAACCGGAAGCCCTATTCGTCTGGGTTCCCGGCGGTCTCGCGGGCAGTTTCCTGCGGCAATATGTGGAGCGCGGCCTGCAGACGTCCGGCATCAAGCTGATCGGTCCCGGCGACATCACGGATGACGATGTGCTCAATCAAATGGGCGATGCGATGCTCGGCATCACGACATCCCTGCAATATTCTGCCGCGCATCCGTCCGCAATGAACAAGGTCTTTGTGGAGGACTTCAAGCGCGTGAGCAACGGGCTGCGGCCGGACCACGTGGGGGTCGCGGTCTACGACGCCATGCATCTCATCTACGAGGCGCTGAAGAAGACCGGCGGCAATACTAACGGCGACGCCCTCATCACGGCGATGAAGGGCATGGCCTGGGAGAGCCCGCGCGGGCCGGTCGCCATCGACCCCGATACGCGCGAGATGATTCAGGACGTGTATATCCGTCGCGTCGAGCGCATTAATGGCGAATTGTACAATGTCGAGTTTGACAAATACGAAGCCGTCAAGGACCCGGTCAAAGCATCGCAAACAAAATAGCGAGGATTAGAAATCGGTC
>OCZT010005998.1_pt1 | contig 12065 bp, 13 predicted proteins | sample 1539031 | NCBI WGS metagenome assembly OCZT01 (sample SAMEA3539308, study PRJEB22396) | soil metagenome | biome: tundra; feature: field; material: soil | place: USA | collected 2010-05 | depth 0.15 m
CGTAGGGCGATCTCTGATCCCCATTGCGCGAATGCGGTGAAGTATAGGCTGGACCGGCTTTGCCCAACAACTCATATTTGCACTTTGTTTTCTGGGCAACTCAGCGATTTTGTGGGCAACGCATCGGTGAGCATCGGCGCGATGCCAAGCTCATGAATCGAATGAACCAGACAAACGATATTGTGGGCCAGCACCTTCAACAGGACTTCGTTGATCTGCGCCACTTCCGTCTTGCTGCGGATGAAGTCGCCAAACTTCCGCTTCATCGAGGAGAACGCCGACTCGACGTTGCTGCGCTTGTGATAGTGAGCGAGAAATTCATCGCGCTTGAAATTGTAGAAGTGGAACAGCCGATCCCACGCGGGCGCTTTCAGATTCGGCTTAATCGTCGAATTCCTGCGGAACGGGATGAACGGGAAAACGCCCATGTTGTCGATGAACGCGACCATCTCGCGGCTGCTGTAAGCCTTGTCTGCCGACACTTCGGCCATCGCGAAGTTCTCCGCAGTCTTTTCGAGCAAGGGCTTAAACTGTGTGATGTCGTGCCGGTCGCGGTCGGTCACGGTCGCAGCGGTAACGATATGCGTCTTGACGCCGATCATCGCGTGCAACTTCACGTAATCGCGGACGTACTGCTCATGTCCATACTTCGCCGTGTAGTGGCGATAGAAACGCTGCAAGCCGAAGCCTGTCGAATCGACTGCGAAATCACTTTCGACGGCGCGCAACGGCAGGCTGCTTGTTGTGATGAGGTTTTGAATGATCGGCGTGACTTCTCCCGACTCGATCACGTTGAAGATGCTGTTGTAGCAGGGCGCGTGAGCAACGAGTCCCTTGGATTCGGCTTCGCGCAAATCCGTCATGAAGCGACGTGCGCTGACGGTCGAATAGACTTTGAATGTTGCCGAGAACAGAGCATCGCCAATCGGCAGGCGCGGGCGACCGCGTTGTTGTGTCTCTTCGGGAATCCCATCGCACAGATCGCGGAGCAACCGGCAGAACGTTTCTTTCTCTTCGGTCTGCGCGGCGTTGTATGCGGGCCAATTCTGCGTGTACGTCGGGCGAACGCTTGCGGGAGTCGGGGGCATCTCCGGTACATCGTGCGGTCTCGTCTCTGGAAAAAGCGAGAACTGCACCGCGTAGACGTGTTTGCATGGTCGCTGCGTCAATTCAAATTGCGGGCAGGTGCAATAGCTGCCCTCCTCGGTGATCGTCACAGCGTAGCGGCCATTCAGGGATTGCGATGGAACAATCCAAGTTTCATTGCCCCGCTTGGTGATTCTGGCATTAGCCGCAATTTCGAGTCCCCGTTGTTCGCTTGCATTCATCAGGATGCTCACTATTGGTATATACTAATAGTAGCTCCTGATGCACCCTATTGTCAATACCTCTCGTATATACTATTAATAAATACGAGAGGGCGAGCGCCGTGGCAAAAGACGGAAAGGAAATCGGGATGGTCAAGCTGGATGGTTGTCGGTGTAGATGCGGGCATGAGTGGCTTCCGCGCGGAGACGAAAAACCAACGGTCTGCCCCAAGTGCAAATCCCCCCGATGGGACAAGACAAAACAGCGGACCACTCGATCCCGTTGAACGCCCCGCCGCAAGACGTTTGGCTCCTCAAAACCTGATCCGGGCGAACCGGGACGCAAGCACTCGCCCGCAGCCGTCGCGATGGCGCCGCCCAAGCTTCATGCGGCGGACTTCGTATCGGAAAAGCTTGCTCAGAATGGTTATTTGGTGCTCTTCTTGAGCTGCCAGACACTGAGGCAACTCGACGCGCGCTGCGCGTCATGCCTCGATCCAAGGCGAACAAATTCTCTCCAGCACCGATGCTCTTTTTCGGGCCGAATAGTGCGCCAAACTCGGGCCGAATTCCGCTCCTGTAAGCGTTTACGGCACCGGGGGTTCGAATCCCCCTCGCTCCGCCACACAGTCTTCACATTGAGAGATTCTCCGCGAAATTCGCTGAAAATCGCCACATTTCGGGCCAATTTGCATCTCTCGCGGCACCAGAGACATGCGCGTTCGAGCTACATCGAGAGAATTTCGGAGTTTTGTCTCTGATTCGAATTTCGCTGGTGCCGCGAGAAAACACCGCTGATTTATCGAAGCGCGACGGGCGAAAAGAGCGTCAAGTTCCGCGCGCGCTCAAAATGGCATTTCGCCGCCCCAGCTTGTGAACTGATCGTCGTAGATCGATATGCCAACCAGCACGACTGCACGCATGTTCGCGATTCCGGCTATTGCGCCGGAGTGCTCCGTGCGATTCGAAAATGTCTGCCGCCCCGATCGGCAAGCCGCATTGGCTACAGAAATTCGTCCCTACTTGCTGGAGATGGCCGCCGTATTACGCAGAATGATGTTGTGATCGGCAACGTCATTTGGCCACAAGCGGTTTCGTCTCTGACTGTCGCCCATCAGCCTTTGATTCTCATTTGGTTCTCAAATGAGCTGCGCGTCCTGGTCGTCTGGTTGCCACGATGGATCGACCGGCATCTGATCCCAGACCTGTCCGTCGAGCACTCTGCCAGCCTGCTTCTTGTTCTTCCCGCCCCATTGCTTGAAGAAGAATGGTACGTTGGCTTTCCGGCATTGATCGCGCAGATCGGTCACCCACGCGGGATCTAATTTACGAGCCCTGAAGCCAGACTCGCCACCTACGATGACCCAATCGATGTCGCGTAGGTCGAGGTTGTGCAACGGACCTAGCAGTGGTTCAAGCGACAGGAACTTGAGCAGCGCCCGCGTCCGCCTAAGATCATCGATTCGCGAACGATACTTATCGCTCTCAACGCTCACGCCCATCCAAATGTTCGGCGCCCAGTCAAGCCTGGAATCGAGTTCAGCCAGACGATCGGAGCGCTTCGTCAAGATCTGGAAACGATGCCAGTGCGCTCTGCGCATGATCTCGAAGATTCGTCTGATGTAAATGACCGGCACGTCTTCGTGAAAAAGGTCGCTCATCGAATTCACAAATATAGTTTGTGGCTTCTTCCAGCGGAGCGGCACGTCGAGCATATGTGGTTGCAATGTCAGGCTGAATCCATTGCGATAGTTCTCCTGTCCCATAGCCTGCAACCGCTCCGCCATGCGTTCCGCGTAACAAAATTTGCAGCCCGGACTCAGCTTTGTGCAGCCGGTGACCGGGTTCCAAGTGGATTCCGTCCATTCGATTCCAGAGCCGCGAGCCATTACTGCGCCACCTTCCTTAGCAAGTGATTTGCGATTTTCAGGGCAATGTCGCGGCCCTTTGGATTACCTACCGCGAAACACAGGAGGTAGAGCGGGCAGTTTGCTGAATTCAGCAAAACCTTTGGCTCCTCCGCAACGCCGGCGAAAACGGTCTTAAGGCGCCCAATGAAGTATTGTCCGATGGTGTCTATCGTCGCCTTGACGACTTGGTCCTCGGGTTTCCCAAACAGGCTGGGCTTGCTCTCAACGCGGTAGAACTCCTCATACCAGTCCTCCCTCCCGAGCAACAGGTCGAGACGGTTTTTCCATGATTGCGGGATGTCGCCTGACTTCGTGAGCAGGCGGTTCACGCCGATACCAAGTGGGAATAGTACCCAGAGGTCGATTGCCTTCGTTTTGGCGATCGCATCAATCGTCTCCCACTCGACCTGCATCCCGTACGGATCGAGGAAGAGAACGGCGCGACGCGAGGCCCAGTCCTTTCTGCATAACCTCCGGATTTCCAGATTGGCTTCGCCTTTGCGGATTTGAATGTCGTCCGCCAGATGTGGGAACTGCGACTTGAGTTCCTCAAGTTGCTTGCAGCGTGCCGGGCTCCGCTCAATAAACACGTAGCTATCGAAGCGGGGAACCGTCCTCAGTGCTCGAACGGCAGAGCCTTCCAGCAGATCCTGCGGTTCCTGCATCGCCAGATCGGGAAACAGCGGTTGGGACGACGAGTCGGCCTCGCTCTCGGGCCTCGCATCGCGGTACCCTGTGCCCGCAAACGCATCAATATAGCCTTTCTTAAACGGCGTATTCTTCAGCGCTGTTGTGTAAGCAACGAGATATTCTGCGACCACGTCGAGTTTCGCGGTCGTCCAGTTCCCGCCAAACCGAAGGCTTTTCCCAACAGGTCCGCTGCGCTTTTTCTGGCTCACGCTGAGCGACCTTCCGAAGCCACTTCACGCGCAAGTCGGCGTGCAGATCGATGGCCTACCGCGCCGCCCTCACTGTATGCACGCATCAGTCCCACGACCACACCTTGGATAACCGCCTCTTCGGCTCGTACTTCGATCGACGGATACTTAGGATTCTCGGCGACGAGCATCACGTGGCTGCCGCGCATGCGCAGTCGTTTGATCGTTGTCTCGCCCTCGAGAGTGGCAATCACCACGTCGCCATCGGCCGCGACCGATCGCTGGCGGACAATGACTTGATCACCCTCCAAGATTCCCGCGTCCCGCATGCTATCACCGGCCACACGGACGGCGAAAAAAGTGCCCGTTCTCGTCCACGCCGCGGGGACCGGGATGTGTTGTTCGATGTTCTCCTCTGAGATCACGGGTACACCCGCGACCACGCGGCCCACGAGTGGGACGCGCGAAACCGACGGACGCTCTTCACGGAGCCGAAGTTGACGATGCCTGCCATTAAGCTCCAGATAGCCTTTGCGAACCAGGGCGCGCAAATGGTCGCGGACCGTGCCGGTCGACGCCCAATTAAATTCGGCGCAAAGCTCGCGATAGGTCGGTGCGGGGTCACCCTGGTCCGCGCGTCGGCGTAGAGCTTCCAATATCCTTCTCTGAATCGTCGTTAGCGCCTCCATCAGTAATCGAGAAATACCACTCAATTGAGTGGTAGTCAATTGCGGCAAGACGCGACAGCGTGAAAAATGAAGGAAGAGAAATTCTGGGCCAGTAGTCAACGAAAATTTGTGAGACCCTGTAAGCCGCCTGAATGCTCAATCGAAGCCGAGCGCCGCGTTTTGTTTGACCCAACTGATGGGGATATCGATACCGCGGCTGAGCGCCTCAGCTGTAAGATCCACCGGATGACGGCCCTCGGCGATTGCCTGAACAATCGCCGGTGAAAGAAACGCTAAGTGGATAAGACGCCGCACGAAGCGCTCATTCACCCGCTCTCGCACCGCGATCTCCCGAGTGAACACCGCCTCACCCGAGATGAGCTGGTTGAACCACTTATGTCCGCGGGCAACCGCTTTCAGAAGGGTCGGATCGGTTTTCCGGGTCGAAACTCCGCCGCCGATCACTAGCCGCATCGCAACTCCCCGCCGTTTCATTTGGATAGGTACAAATCGGGTGAACGTCAACAACGGTGCTCGACTGACCACTGAATCGGGCGGGAGCAACGACTCGAGATTGATCGATATTTCTATTCCGTTCTTTCTGAGATCGACTCGCTTCACGAGCTCAGCGATGGTGGGTGCCGCCTGAGGGCCAGATTCTAGCAACGCGCTCTTGGCCTCCGCTGCCTTAAGGACAGAATCAATCTCGGCCGACGATACGCCGGCTTCCTGCAACGTGGTCGCGATGGCTGCGTGGTCGTTGAGAAAACGGCGAATTGAAGCAACAACGCTTTGTTCCAGCTCCGGTGCAGCCAATCGCCAACTCTTCTCTTTTGCTACCGAGGAACGGCCGCCTCTGACTAGCTCGCGAGAAACATAATACCGGTAACTGCCACCGTGCCGGCCTTTCGCCCCCGTTGAATACAGCGGTTTGCCGTTCTCGTCGAACAACTTGCCCGTCAAAACGTTACCAGCCGCCCTGATCTTCGGGATGCCGCCTCGCGCAGTTTGATCGCGAAGGCGCCTCTGCACCTTCTCCCATGTCTGTCGATCCACGATGGCTTCGTGCTGCCCAGGATGACGAACTTTCTTGTGGCGGATCTCGCCGATGTAGATCGGGTTCGCGAGCAGTTCATAAAGGGCGCCGCGCGAGAAGGGGTTGCCTCCCGAGCGCCTGCCGTTCTTCGATACGCGAATCTTCGAAACAATCCCGCGCCGATCCAGATCGTGTTTCAGAAGACGGACGCTTCCCAGTTCGAGGTACCGTTTATAGATCTGCTTAACCCGCTTCGATTCTTCTTCAATGATTACCAGCCGGCGATCGCGGACGTCATAGCCGAGGGAACAGAAGCCTCCCATCCACATACCCTTTTTCTTGGAGGCAGCAATCTTGTCGCGGATCCGTTCGCCCGTCACCTCGCGCTCAAATTGCGCGAACGACAGCAGCACGTTCAGTGTGAGGCGGCCCATCGAGGTGGTGGTATTGAACTGCTGAGTGATCGAGACGAACGAAACGTGGTGAGCATCGAAGATCTCCACCATCTTGGCGAAGTCCGCCAGCGAGCGGGTCAGCCGGTCGACCTTGTACACAACCACTGTGTCGATCCGGCCTTCGTCGATATCGGACAGAAGGCGCTGCAATGCCGGGCGCTCCATGGTGCCGCCAGAAATGCCGCCATCATCGTACTGGGTCTTGACCAGACGCCAACCCTCACCCGCCTGGCTCTTGATAAACGCTTCACAGGCTTCGCGCTGAGCCTGCAACGAGTTGAAATCCTGCTCGAGGCCCTCCTCGGAAGATTTCCGGGTGTACACCGCGCAGCGTTGAACCGGAGATTTAGCGCGTTCCACGAGACCCCTCCTTCGAGCGACCTCTCAAACCGAAAAAAAGAGGTCCCGACCACCTGCAGCCGGTGATGACGCGAGCGACTTGCGAGAGCGAATGGTAGTTCTTTTTGCGGTACAGAACTCCTCGGTCGAGCACGGTGACGTGGTGGCTTTTTCCCTGCCAATCGCGGATCAGAACCGTGCCGGTAGAGGCTCTTGTGACTAGCCGGGTATGCGAAATCAGGCGGGCGCCAGCATCGTCAGTCATGCGTTCGAGCAGGCGGCGCACCGAGGGCTTGAGCCCGCCGAACGCTCGCTCCTGCATGCGGTATGCGATCGCCGAGACGAGCAGCTTCTTACTGCTGCGTGCAGGAGGTTCAGTGCCGTATACAGATCGCCATCGGTCCTTCAGTTCGCTTACGCTCAGGTCGAACAGGGCCGCGATCTCGCCTGAAATCTGTCTGGTTTCGGCGCCGGAAAATGCTTGGTTCATGCTCTGTCCGCCTCCTCAGCAGACAGAGACACACATTGCTCGTTTCGCGCCACGGAGCCAGTCGTGCGCGGCGGGAGATTTCGAACGCCAGGGGCTCTAGGCAGATTCGCCTAATTTGCGGCGCCCCGCTGAAAGTCGCCGGAGAGGCCGGTCCCATTCGCCTTCCAATCGCCCTGATCGCGCAGACCATCGATCCGCGCCAATAGCCGGCTTCTCCCTTTCCGCGCGAATGACGTTGGGAAATGGGGGAAATCACTCGCTTCATGCACGGAACAGAGCGAACATCCCAGCGAGCCCTTACGGCTTAGGAGTTTAGAGAGAATGGAACATGCAAAATTGGCGAACGGAAACGGGCATAAACTACCGATCGGCCCCTCCCCATCCCCGGCCGAGCAGGATCAGATGGACGCGCCGCGGTCGGCCGGTAAGAAGGCGGTCCGGAAGAAGGCTGCCCCGAGAAAGGCCAAGCCTGCACGGCCGCTCCGGAAGGAGATGGGTAGTAAGTCGAAATCAAACAAGCTGGTTTGCCGCTATTGCGGGAGCGACGACCTGGCTCCGAGTTTCATCAAGCGGCGGGATCGCCGATGCCGCAAGTGTTTCAGTAAACGCTATGGGTCGGCGGCACGGGCGAGGAAGGCGAAGGTCAAGAAATAATTTGACCACGACGTGAGATGAGGGACCGGGCTCGAAAGGGCTCGGATTCAGCCGCGTGTTCGGTAATGATCGGTTCGAGGGCGCGTGCCCGCTCGAGACACTCATCGAGTCGGCTCATGCTGGATTGATTCATGCGGTCCTCCGCCGCGAAAGGCCATGACTCTCGATGGCATGTTAACCGGGATTTCCGTCGAAGTGAAAGCATGGGAGGGCTCCGCTTTCGAGAAGCCGAAGCCTCTTGTCCGTCATCGTGAGCAGCCGCGCGCGCATCTCCGGAGATAACGCGTTTCGCTGTGACTGGCTGCCGGAGCGGGGTGGATTCGAACCTTCGGTGTCGCGAGAAGTCTTTCCGAAGGAAAATACGCATGAGTGCTGGAATATTTCGTGTCGAAATCGGCACCGCGGGTGAGGCTTCCGTTTCGGACCGCAGGCTTTGAATCCAAGCCCTCGGCGGCCTTGAATATCGAAGGCAGACGCCGACAGAATGCAACAAGGTAATTGAAGCACTCAAGGCAATCCTCGCCCGCGACGGCGCAAAAGCGCCGGCGGACGGAACGAGTGGAACATAGAATCGCGGAAGCAGAGGACGATCCGCTTGACCACCTGTCAAACCTGTTCGCTACTGACGCGATTCTCGCCTCGCAATTCTTCGATCTGCGAAAGTCGGTATCACCAGGTTATCGGCCGATTCAGAAGCTGATGCTCGCGGTGCTGGGAGACGGTATAGAATACTTTCTCGGCAAGGGATGTTATCCCGCACATGCGCTCAGCCGCCGCGGGCGTCTGCGTTCCGAGGCTGGCAAATGGATTTTTGACGAGGCCGCAGCCGGCCCGTTTTCGTTCAACTGGATATGCGATGGGCTCGAAATCGGGCAATCGTATTTACGTGCCGGGATCACGCGCGTTTTTGAAGCAGTGGAAGCACTCCCGCATTGACCGTAGAATTTCTTGCCGACAGGATTTTCCGTCCCACATTTCGAGCAGCGCAACGGCGCTTTCGGACAGCCTCCGGCGCGGATCCTTTTGTTCGGGCCGAATAGTGCGCCAAACTCGGGTTGAATTCCGCCCCTCAAATCCTGAAGGGTCTCGGGGGTTCGAATCCGCCCCTCTCCAGCAAGCAGTCACAGCAAAAGACGCGTTATCTCCGGATGCTCGTTCGTGCCTTTAACGAACCCCGGCTCCGAAGGGGTTACGGCGACTCCTTGGCGTAATCCCACGAGACCAAATGCTCGGGCTTGAACGTCACGACCGCGACCTCTGCGCCCTTCATCGAGTTCGCGTAGGCTGTGCCGTTTTTCTTACCGAGGTACGCGATGGCCATCCGTAGTATCCGCGCGTCATCCTTCTTTATCTCGATGGTGGCGCGGCCCTTGAGGATCGCACACTTGTATGGCGCCTTCTTGATATCGTCAAGCCGGAGTAAAACTGCATCAGTTCGAATCGCGATCGTAGAACGTCGCGTCGGTCATCCCAGAAGAGGACTGGCCGTGTATCTTGCCGTTGTCATTGCAAGATGAACACGAACCAGGCAGAGGACGGAATCGTGAGCCCGTCGGGGCAACGGTTCACCAACCCAACGGCGTTCTCGCGGATTCGCGGAGGCTTCTAGGAGGTTGTGCCATCTGTCTATTGTCAGTAAAAGGGGGCAAATTCGTCGAAACGGGGGAAAGGCTTGAGAATTCGGGCGAAAGAATGCAAAACGGCGGCTCTGATGATGGCGCTGGCCGTCGTATTTAGTGCAAGTGGCGCGTCCTCTTCATCAACGGCCCGAACTGCTACACCGGCGCCATGGCCGATGTTTCATCATGATCTCAAGCGCACGGGGCTCAGTCCGGTCGCTACCAGGTCCGACACCGGCACCCAGAAGTGGAAGTTCGCCACCGGCGGTGCCGTGTTTTCCTCGCCGGCAGTGGGGGCGAACGGGACGATCTACGTCGGCTCGGATGACCACAACGTGTACGCTCTCAACCCCGACGGCACGCAGAAGTGGAAGTTCACTACCGGCGCTAACGTGTTTTCCTCGCCAGCGGTGGGGGCGCACGGGACGATCTACATCGGCTCGCGCGATGAGTTTTATCCCCGATCGCACAAACCCTCGGTTGACCACAACGTCTACGCGCTCAACCCCGACGGTACCCAGAAGTGGAAGTTCACCACCGGCGCTGCCGTGACTTCCTCGCCGGCAGTGGGGGTGGACGGGACGATCTACATCGGCTCGGATGACGACAACGTCTACGCGCTCAACCCCGACGGTACCCAGAAGTGGAAGTTCGCCACGCGCGGCTCCGTGTTTTCCCCACCGGCGGTGGGGGCGCGCGGGACGATATACGTCGGCTCGCTTGACCACAACGTCTATGCGCTCAAGCCCGACGGCACCCAGAAGTGGAAGTTCGCCACCGGCGAGCCCGTGGAGTCCTCGCTGGCGATGGGGGCGGATGGGACGATCTACGTCGGCTCGCATGACGGCAACTTCTACGCGCTCAATCCCGACGGTTCCCAGAAGTGGAGATTCGCCGACGGCCTCCAAGAAGTGAATTCCTCGCCGGCGGTGGGGGCGGACGGGACGATCTACGTCGGCGCGTATAACGGTAACGTCTACGCGGTCAACCCCGACGGCACCCAGAAGTGGAAGTTCGCCACTGGCGGTCCCCTGTATTCCTCGCCGGCAGTGGGGGCGAACGGGACGATCTACGTCGGCTCGCTTGACCGCAACGTGTACGCTCTCAACCCCGACGGCACGCAGAAGTGGAAGTTCGTCACCGGCGGCACTGTGGGTTCCTCGCCGGCGGTGGGGGCGGACGGGACGATCTACATCGGCTCGAATGACCACAACGTCTACGCGCTGCACTGAGCGGCTTTCTGCCGCGCAGACTTGTGACCGCGCGCCGAGGAATTTTGAGCGTTTCGATGGCGACACAGCGCGACCGCGTCGCGTACCACGAAGCCGGGCATGTGACGATTGCGCTCGTCGATGGACTCGACCTTCGCAGCGCATCGATTGAGCCGGAGCCTGTGGTGCTCACCGACTGGCGGCGCACCGTCTTCTCCACGACCCCCACCGCTTGGCGCGGTTTTATCTCGGCGGATTTTGTGCTGAGTCGCGCTTCGCGCCGTCGGCCACCCGCGCGCTCAACAGTAGGCTCGATTTCGAGCGCGCGCGCGAATCGCTCGGCGAGAAAAGTCACTGGATCTTCCTGCTGAGTGCGGTTGACGAGATAATCGCCGCGCACTGGTCCGAGGTCGATGCCATCGCGCGAGCGCTCTTGGAGCGCGGGACGTTGAGCGGAGACGAGATTGCGCGATTGCGCGATTTCTGACCGGCAGTGACCCCGGAGAGCGCACTTGTCGCTGCTCAACGGTCCCGTGATCCCTTGTCGCCGGACCTGCGTCCGACGTTCGACAGATCGAACTGTGCCCGCATTAGCCTGATTTGCCCGTAGATAGTCAAAGTGTTATATGAATTCGACCTCTGAGGGGATCCGCATCGAGCGTGTGGAATCGAAAACATTTCGGGGAGGAATGTATGAAACGAATCAGCAGTTCGACTTTGGCGGCTCTGCTCGGCGTTGCTGTCTGGTACTCTGGCCCCCAATTGCGAGCAACACCGCAGCAAGCGTTTGCGCAAGCGGTCCCAGCTAGCGTTTATTCTTTAAGCTACTACGACGTGTCGACCGCCTTCGACAAATCGGAGGGCGGTTACGGCGGAGCGGGTCATTCGGGAGGCGCCGGCGACGCCTTGCTCCGTATCGTGAACGATGGCGATTTAGGTACTCTCGCTGGTGACATATGTGCGAACATCTATGTATTCAACGATGTGCAGGAAATGCAGGAATGCTGCCAATGCGATGTATCCGTCGACGGGTTGAGGACCATATCCGTAATAGCTGACCTGACCTCGAATCCGCTCATCACCAGCGAGTCTACGGAGGCTGGCGTAATCAAGATCCTAGGTGTTACGCCGGCAAGCCAAAGCGCGGGGACGTCCGTCTGCTTTAACAGTGCACAGACGTTGACGGCCTCTAATTTGGTTTCGGGACTACATGCATGGATCAACCATACCGAGTCGATGGCCAGCAATCAGGCGGGGTTCACGCCGCCCTGGGGGTTCGTAACCAGCACGTCGGTCGAGGAGTTCCCATTTGCCATTCTCTCCGTGGGTGAATTTGAAAGCCTGGTTAGCCAATGCGCATACATCAACCTGCACGGCTCCGGGCATGGCATCTGCAAATGCGGGTTCGGTGACTGAGCCGATTCTTCGCGTCTAAGTTAGGGGATCGAGGTCAGCCAGGCTACGGTCGCGAAGTACATGGTGCGAAGACGAGGTGTGC
>OCZT010005999.1_pt1 | contig 12065 bp, 6 predicted proteins | sample 1539031 | NCBI WGS metagenome assembly OCZT01 (sample SAMEA3539308, study PRJEB22396) | soil metagenome | biome: tundra; feature: field; material: soil | place: USA | collected 2010-05 | depth 0.15 m
GGAAGATCAACAGCGCCGCAGCACCCAGTCCGGCCAGTGCGAATGTGCCCGGCTCAGGAACAGTGACAACGATATTGTCCACGAAGAAATTGACTGAACTTGCAGCGTCGGAATTGGCGCCGAAGTAGAGTTGGAACCAAGTGTCGCCTGGTTGGAATCCCAATGCTGAAAAGGGCAGGTTCATGTGATAGACAGCAGTATGTTGGTCAGTACTGTTGACTCCTGTGGCAACGTTTACTTGTGTGAAGGCTGCGGTACCATCGCTATTCCCTGCAACGTTCAGCTGATACCAGGTTGGGGCGCCATACATCCAACTGTTATTATTGACAAACATGTCGAAACTTACGCTAGCACCGCCGGCATTGGCGGCTCCCTGCATGACAGTTTGAGCAGGCCAAGTTAATTCAAATCTCATCGGTGTGGAGCCTGCCAGCGTCCAGCCGCCCGCCGTGACCGTAGCTTGCCAAGCCTGATAGGTGCTGTCCCAAGCGATAGGGCCAGTCCATGTTCCGCCTTGCGGGTCGGGATTGGCAGACGTATCAAAGGTGTAGCTGAGGTCAGCCTGAGCGGAGACGACCAACGCCATCGCAGACGCCATCGAGAGGAATACTTTAAGGGTGATTCTTTTCATAGTTTTTATGGTTTTTTGATCTGGTTTTCTGAGTCAACTTCTGAGAGTTGAACCATGCCGCCATTAAACCAAGCTTAATAATACATGTCAAGAATTTTTTTTTGGGGGGGGGGAAATACAATACAATAGTCCATATCAAGTCCCCTAAAAGTTAGTATCCATGGCATTTAAGTGCTTGAAGTTGTTTAACTAACATCACCGGTTTTCAATGATCGAACGAATCGGCTGACCTGCGGAACAAGATCACAGGACCTGCCGTGGCTGGCAATTTGATTCACCACCGCGCTGCCTACCACGACGGCATCCGACGACGACGCGATGAGATTGGCTTTGAGGATTTTCGGCAGTTGTTTGCGGACCTCCGGCAATTGCGACTCGTTGGTGATGACGAAAATGTTTTGGCTGGTACCAGCGGCAGAACGCGGTCAACGGCCTGCTGGAGAAACGAGCGTTTGCCGAGCAGCGTGAGCAGTTGCTTGGGCATTTTCTCGCGGCTCACCGGCCAGAACCGCTCGCCCCGGCCGCCGGCCATGATGATGACGAAACGGTCTTTGATGTCAGTTTGCGCTTTCATTTCAACTGATTGAACACAGACCCTCGGGGAAATGCAAAATCTGTTTCATGCCCCAGTCCAGCAGGGTGAGCCGGGAGCGCGACCCATCCCGGGTCGCAGCACGTACTTCAAATGAACTGTAGAGCATTAAGCGTGAGCTGGCGCTTGGACGAAACGTGGTTATCCGGCAGGCGGGTGAGTAGTTTGAGGTGTGTTAGCAAACTCAAACCCAAACCTTCAACCCACCGGAGAACCACTATGAAGATCATGGTCGGAATTGACCTGCACAGCAACAACGCCCTCTGCGGCCTCATGGACGAAAGCGGCCGCCGCCTCGTCCACCAGAAACTGCCCTGCGACCCCTTTACAACCCCAACCCTGAACTTCAGCCTGCAGTCGAATCTGACGTTGACGGCGGCAGTGGTGTTGCTCCCAAGCTTGGGCGTCTGGTGTCCTTTGTGCCGCCGGACTCCCGTGCTCGCAACACCAAACCGACAACGTGTTTTCGGCTGCTGGTAAAAACCGGGGGAAGTCCAACTGATTTTAGGCTTGCTTAACCTCCGGTTCTGAAAAAAACTCAAAGACAATGTTTAATAAGCACGCAGTCCTGCTCATCGGTTTGATGATCTGTCTTACCGCCGTTGCCAGTTGTGCCCAGACCACCAACGTCGTTGAGAAGTCTAGTCATGCTGGGAAATCCAGCGGTGGAGAATTTAGCAAACTGGGTGACCCAGCCCCGCCCATCACCGTCAAGGAATGGATCAAGGGCAATCCGGTGCAAATCAAGGCGGGCACGAACGTTTACGTCCTGGTGTTCTGCACCCTCAGCCGGGCCAACGAATTCGCCATAACCAACTTAAGCAGTCTCCAGAAGCTATACGGGGACAAAGGGGTGGTCGTCGTGGCCATCAGCAGCGAGCCGGTCGAGCCGCTCAAGGAGTTCGTCCAGTTGAAAGGGGCGGAAATTGATTTCACCGTCGCTGCCGACGACGACGCGCGCAAGATGACGGCCAGCTACCAGCAGGCCTTCAAACAGATGATGCTTCCCCGGGCCTATGTCGTGGGCAAGGACGGCACGGTGCTCTGGTATGGCCATCCGTTGCGCGATGGACTGGGGTTTGTGGTGGATGAAATTACCACGGGCCGCTACAATTTGGAGCAGACGCGAAAAAAAATCACCGCCAGCGAACAGATGGAACAATATCTGACTTTGGCGCGTCAGGATGACCCGCGAACCGCGAAAGTCGGCCGGATCATGCTGACCCTCCGGACCAACGATGCGCCGGCCTTGTGTGACTTGGCGTTTCAAATCGCCACTGCCCCTTACATTGAGAAGCGCGATGCGACGCTGGCCACTGCGGCGCTTGACCGGGCAGTGCAACTAACAACGACCAACGCCACGGAAATTGCGGTGGATCGCGCCATTTTGCTGTTCCAGACCGGCAAGGAGGAGGAGGGGTTGGCCCAAGCCAGAAAGGCTCTGACTGCCGCTCAAGGTGATGATGACAAGCGGGAAGCCAACACTTGCATCCGCGCGATGGAAGCGCGCCTGGCGGCGGCAAAAGCCAGCCAGACCAATGCCCCGGCGGGCAAGCCCTGAACGAGATCTGGTGGGGCGAGACTCCGTCGAGACCTAACTTTTATTCCGTCTCCGGACGTGGCGGCGGGCATCCTTGCCTGCCGTAGAGCCGGGCTTCCCAGCCCGGCGGAAAAGAGCCTTCCACCAAGCCGGACGCTGGCATTGCTCCCGCATCCCGAGTTGTTCACCCCGGCTCTGGGATTCAACGCGCGATATTTCGTTTCGGGTAATTCTCTAATTCCCCCGCACACAATGAAAACCAATCAGACGGTTGGGTAGGCTCGGTTTGTGATTGTCGCGAGCTACGCACCGGACGGTGGCAGCGTAGTCCCACCAGTCGCCGCCCCTTATGAACTCGCCAGCCGGGATGAACACCATTCAATCACCGATTTGCTCTTTGACATCTCTGTTCAAGAATAGCCGCCAAGGGTCATCGAGGCAGCAGTTACGCTGCTGCCTCGTTGACTTGATTCTTGGTTAAAAGCTATTAGTTGAGGCAACGAGGCGGTAGAAACCGGTCTGGTTATTGACCGCATTCGTGTCGGTGAACTGGAACACAGCTTGGCCGAGATCCTGCCAGTTTGTATTCACCAGATTGGTGCTGAACTGCACAGTGAAGAAATTGAAGTTGGTGATGATAAAGGTAAAGTTTGTCTTCGCCGAGATATCGAAGTTGGCGATGTAGGGCGGCGAATTGGCCCAATAGTTTGCGAGGACCGCGTTCAGTTCCCCCTGATCCACAATGCCGTCACCGTTAGTGTCGTCCGGAACGAGCGCATTAGTTGAGGCAATGAGGCGGTAGAAACCCGTCTGCCGAATGGCCGCATTCGTGTCGGTGAACTGGTACACAACTTGGCCGAGATCCTGCCAGTTTGTATTCACCAGATTGGTGCTGAACTGCACAGTGAAGAAATTGAAGTTGGTGATGATAAAGGTAAAGTTTGTCTTCGCCGAGATATCGAAGTTGGCGATGTAGGGCGGCGAATTGGCCCAGTAGCGTGCGAGGACCGCGTTCAGTTCCCCCTGATCCACAATGCCAATCGTAAATGCCGTCGCACTGGAGGAGGCGCTGTTGTAATTGGCGTCCGCCGCCACGGTTGCTGTCACCGTGTAGCTGCCCGCGGCCGTCGGCGGCGTCGCGCTCGGTCCGTAGCTGGCACCGCTGTTGTTGGTGCCCGAATAACTATAGGATACCGTTCCGGTCGAACCCGTCACATTGGCCGTGTCCGGCCCCTGGGCCGAACCGGTGTAGGTGAAGTTTGTCGTGCCGGTGACCGTCACGCTCGACGGTGCCCGGCCAATCGTAAATGCCGTCGCACTGGAGGAGGCGCTGTTGTAATTGGCGTCCGCCGCCACGGTTGCTGTCACCGTGTAGCTGCCCGCGGCCGTCGGCGGCGTCGCGCTCGGTCCGTAGCTGGCACCGCTGTTGTTGGTGCCCGAATAACTATAGGATACCGTTCCGGTCGAACCCGTCACATTGGCCGTGTCCGGCCCCTGGGCCGAACCGGTGTAGGTGAAGTTTGTCGTGCCGGTGACCGTCACCGTCGAGGCTGCCTTGGCAATCGTAAACGCCGTCGCACTGGACGAGGCGCTGTTATTGTTCGCATCCGCCACCACCGCCGCCGTCACCGTGTAACTGCCCGCGCCGGTTGGCTTGGTGGCGCTCGGCCCGTAAGTCGTGCCGCTGACACCCACATAGCTGTAGGTCACAGACCCGGTTGAAACCGGAGAAGTGGTGACGCTGTTCGGCCCCTGAGCCGAGCCGCTATAGATGAAGCTTGTCGTGCCGGTGACTGTCACCGTCGGGGTCGCCTTGGCAATTGAAAATGCCGTCGCACTGGATGAGGCGCTATTGTAGTTCGCATCCGCCGCGACCGTCGCCGTCACCGTGTAACTGCCCGCTGCCGTGGGCTGCGTGGCGCTCGGCCCGTAAGTCGTGCCTCTGACACCCACATAGCTGTAGGTCACAGACCCGGTTGAAACCGGAGAAGTGGTGACGCTGTTCGGCCCCTGAGCCGAGCCGCTATAGATGAAGCTTGTCGTGCCGGTGACTGTCACCGTCGGGGTCGCCTTGGCAATTGAAAATGCCGTCGCACTGGATGAGGCGCTATTGTAGTTCGCATCCGCCGCGACCGTCGCCGTCACCGTGTAACTGCCCGCTGCCGTGGGCTGCGTGGCGCTCGGCCCGTAAGTCGTGCCTCTGACACCCACATAGCTGTAGGTCACAGACCCGGTTGAAACCGGAGAAGTGGTGACGCTGTTCGGTCCCTGAGCCGAGCCGCTGTAGGTGAAGCTTGTCGTGCCGGTGAATGTCACCGCCGGGGTCGCCTTGGCAATTGAAAATGCCGTCGCACTGGATGAGGCGCTGTTGTAGTTCCCATCCGCCGCGACCGTCGCCGTCACCGTGTAGCTGCCCGCGCCGGTTGGCTTAGTGGCGCTCGGCCCGTAAGTTGTGCCGCTGACGCCCACATAGCTGTAGGTGACTGCTCCGCTCGAACCCGTCCCCGTGGAGGTGTTCGGCCCTTGGGCCGAGCCGCTGTAGGTGAAGCTTGTCGTGCCGGTGACCGTCACCGTCGAGGCTGCCTTGGCAATCGTAAATGCCGTCGCACTGGACGAGGCGCTGTTATAATTGGCGTCCGCCGCGACCGTCGCCATCACCGTGTAGCTGCCCGCACCGGTTGGCTTGGTGGCGCTCGGCCCGTAAGCCGTCCCGCTAACACCCACATAGCTGTAGGTCGCGCTCCCGCTCGAAGGCGTGGTGACACTGTTCGGCCCCTGCGCCGAGCCGGTGTAGGTATAAGTTCCAACATTCACCGTCACACTCGGTGTCGCCTTGCTGATCATGAAAATCAGGTTTGTAGATGCAGCCGAGTAACTGGCGCTCGCATCCACGCTCGCTGTCACGGTGACCTGGCCTACGCCAGTAATGGTCAAGGAATTATTCGTAACGGTTGCGGCGGCCTGCCCGGATGTGACGGTAAATGTGACATTCGAGCCGGAACTGGCTGTGGCGGTCAAGGTGATGGAACCTCCCCCGTAGGTCAGGTTAGTTTGGTTGTTCGAGGAGTTAAAGCTGATGGTCTGGGGCTGCTGGGCATTATTCCGCACAGAGCGGAAACCAATCGTATTAGCGGCCGTTGCTGCGCCGATTGGTGCTCGCTTAGCAGTGCGTAAACCGTTAGCCAGACTGTTCCAGCTGCCGCCCCGTGCGACTCGATAAAGACTGGTTGCCGGGCCAATGGGATTATTAGTGGATATGGAGTTCGTATAATAGGTGCTTGAATAGAAATCCCAGCACCACTCGAAAACATTGCCCGCCATGTCATGCAATCCGTAGCCGTTCGCCGCGAGCTGTCCTGCCGGGGTTGTCGAGACTGGGAATGTGTTATATGGCCCAGCATCATAGAATACCGGAACCGCTGGACTCTGGTAAGTGGCTTCACTGTGTGAAATCAAATTGTTTCGGGGAAAACGAAAGCCAGTCAGTCCGCCACGCGCCGCCTTCTCCCATTCTGCCTCGGTAGGCAGCCGGTAACCGTTTGCAGCCCAATCTACTTTGTTCGTTAATAATGAAAGTTCACCATTTCTGTAAACGATTTGCAAGCTCGTGTCAGTGTAGTAACAGGGCTTAAGGTTGCTACCCAGCAGCGCATTTTCCATCTCCGTGCGCGCATTACACCATTTGACAGCGTCAAACCAGTCCACGGTATGCACGGGTTGATTGGCTTTATTGGCGCTAAAAGCCGAACCCGCATTGCTAAAGCTATAACCACCGTAAGTCGTCGCCCATTTATAAACATTGGTCCAGAGCGTGTAAGTAACCAAATTCGAATCCATTTGGAAGGCGCTCACGTTAACCCACTTCGTTGGCGCGTCACCATCCGCATTGCCGTCATTCGCGTCACCCCTTAAGAACGGTCCGTTGGTCGTTCCGACTGGAGGAATGTCCACCATGCCGCTGACGGTGGCTTGCGCAACCCCGCAAACGCCCAGCGTCAGGGCGCACAGAATAATTTTAATTGCCTGGAGATGAGTTTTCATGCTTCAATTCTGCTTCATTAATATTACTGCTAGTTGGCTTTAGACTTGGTTTTGGTATAACTGTTCAGGTCAACTTGCACTATTTATCATGGCCCGCGCTGAATGGCAAGCGGCCCTTTATTTTTTATTATCCGCAGGACCCTGAACCGGAACGATGCGGAAGGCCTGTGAGTAGAAGCGACGCCTCGTCGCTTAAATGAGGTGGCGACGCCCTCATCGCCGGGCCATTTGCGAGGTCTGCCGTTTGGTGAAATCGGAAACGGTGCCGGGGCGGCACATTTCCCCGTGACGACGAGGCGTCGCCGCAACCAGCTTGCGCTTCAACTGCATGAATCCGGCTGAAATGCAGTTACCGGTTGTGGCGGGCAAAACTTTGGAGCTTGCGCAAGGATTCTTCTGTGAATAAACTCGCAGGGAATGATGATAAAATATACGCTCCCGCTCGTGGTTCTGATGGCTGGCCTCGCGCCCAATATCGGCTTGGGCGGCCTGATTGGCGACCCCGCCCCGCCTTTGGTGGTGAAGGAATGGATCAAGGGCCAGCCGGTGGCAGTCAAGCCGGGCACCAACATTTATGTGGTGGAGATTTGGCAAAGTTCGGTTCCGGCCTGCCGCGCAGCCATTACCAACCTTAACCGTCTCCAAACACGATTCAGAACCAATGGCGTGGTAATTGTAGGAATTGCTGACGAGTCGGTTGAAAAAATCAAGGAATTTGTCCAGCATGGTTACGGCACGAATATTGAGTATGCGATCGTGGCGGACGACCGGCGGAAAACCGGGTTGAGCTACATGACGCCCGTCAACCAGCGGGGAATTCCTTACACCTTCGTGGTAGGCACAAATGGCAACGTGCTTTGGCATGGCCTGCCGCTGGCCGGGCTGAATCAGGCCTTGGAACAAATAACCACTGGTAAATACGATATGGAACCGTTCAGAAAAAGTGAGGTTGCCGCCCATCAGATGGAACAATATCTTGGTCTCGCCCAGCGGGGCGATTTTCGAGCCAAATCGGCCGGACAGGCATTGTTGGCGAACCGCACCAACGATGTTGAGTTGTTGTGCGACATGGCCTACCAAATTACTGCGGCTCCCCTGCTGGCGCATCGCGACTTTGCCCTGGCGGGTGAGGCGCTGGACCAGGCCGAGAAATTAGCGGTGACAAACAAGGTGCCGGTGATGACTATCCGGGCGGTTTGCCTCTTCGAATCTGGAAAGCGGTCCGAAGGCATGGCCTTGGCTGCTCAGGCGTTGGCATCCGCCGAAAATCCGCAAAATAAAGCGAAAGTCCAAATGTTCCTCCAAGTCATGGAAGCACGTTTGGCGGCGGCACAAACCAACCAGAGCAATACTGCACGAACGTCAGACCAGGTTCCCGTCGCCAATACCAATCAGAGCAAGGGGCCTGTCGGCAAACCTTAAGCCAGCTCTTGGCCGGAACGATGCAGCAGGAATTGGAAAGCGCGACCGTCACGGTCGCTCCAGCCCCGAAGGCCTTCGGGGCTGGTCCGCTGAGGGCAAACGTTTCACCAAAAGGTGTTCTTTCTCGCGTCGGAATGTTTTCGGCCAGAGGCCGAAAGCTGCGGGCGCGACGACCGCGCTCCCTTTCCAAATTGAATCGTTCCGGCCAAGGATTCGGGTGATTCAAAATTTCTCCGCATACCATTTCCCGATAATAATCGGCACATATTCCAGACGGTAGGGCCGCGCTGCCGAGATTGTCTCAAAACTTGTAGCAGCGGACGTGAGTCCGCTCCAATCTCAAGCGAATCACAGGAAAAGTGAGCCGACTCACGTCGGCTGCTACGATGAGAAAAGGTTTTGAGACAGCCTGAGCAGTGCCGCCCTACCCATTGCACCGATTGTCTCTGGGAATTGGTCTCAACCGCTGCTGGCTGGCCGTGAAACGATTTCCTGCGGTTGCATCTTGAGGGCGTGTTGCCCAAATCCCGGAGCGCGGCCATCCTGGCCGCAGCACATTCGCAGGCCTGAAAAACTCCTGATAATGGCATGGCCTGTTAGCTGCCGGGACTGCGGGCGGGACGCCCGTACACCGTTCGATTTGGGCAAAACGGCGCCCGCCGCCCGTCGAAATCCATTTTTATTCACACTTTTCGCGCTTCCATGGCTGCTCGTGACTGCCTGCTGTCTGTTTTGAGCACGTCATAAACTATTGTTCACAAGGCGCTTAACAAGCGAAGCACCCCCCCCCTAAAAAATGTTGAAAAAAGTGATAAAAGTGGTTGACGCCTGCTTTGTGCCGGTGTAAATGTCTTCTTAAATGAGCACCCAATAAGGTGCGCATAGGACGGAACATGGTAAAACTGATAACACAAATAATTAAGAAAAATAGTTGACGCCCGCTTTATGCCCGTGTAAACAGTGGTTCAAATAGGGCACCCAATTGGGGCGCATGTCGGATGAAACAACGCACAACAAACAACAACAAAAACGAAATATGAAAATGAGAAAAATACTGATTACAGCGCTCGTTTTGGGAGCATGCGTGGGAACGCAAGCGTTCGCGCAGACTGTCGTCAAGCAAGACACGATGACATTCTCCTTGACGGGAGTAAAACAAAGCAGCGTCAGCACTTCGGCCAGCGTAGCGAACGCGGGAAATTGGTCCGATGGCCCAATGTTCTACAAGACCGCTCCGGTCAAGGTGACGGACAAAGACATCATCAAGTATATTGGTAAGTCATTGTGGAAAAATGCGAACCACTACAGCACCAAGGCCAAACTGGTGCTGGTTCAGGGTGAATTGTCCGGTTTCTTTAATATTACACCGGATCTTGGAACCTCTACTGTAGGGCTGGACGGCAATCAAGTTGAGCCATATTTTAATTATTCGGATAACGATTCGTCAACTGCGCTCGCGAACTCATTTGATTCCACCACGTTTCAACTGGCCAACGGTCGTCACTGGGATGTGAATCCGATCGTTCCTACAATGTATCCCGTGGGTCACCTCCAGCCTTGGGGCCAGATTTACATTCAAGACGATGCCTCAACAGATGACAATGTTACTTTCTACTTTGCCATTTCGGTTGAGGAGTGCTATGACTGCTTCTACTTGAACAGCTTTGTCAGCGCTACGACGTTCAAGCAACAGAATACCTCCCCCAATGGCCCGCCTTGCTGCATTGGGACTTCGGTTATTGTTGGCAGTGGCAAAGACGCCTACTACATGACGTTTAGCTTCGACAATACGGACAACAATCCTTATCTGTATAATGATGCTGCAAACCCGCTCTATATTGGTGATGATGTCGGCGATCTAAGTGTTGTAGGCGTTCCTGGGGCGATTCTTGGTGACGCTATTGTTCCGGATACCATCTACAATCACTCTGTTTATACTGCCGCCATCCTCAATGGTGACACAGTTGCTGAAGCTCAACTGGCGGCTTATATAGATTCTATTAGATCGGGCGTTGGCGTGCCGGCGCCTTATCAAGCGCGTTTCACTCTGAATGGCGTTCTGACATACACTTGGAAGCTTGCCCTTGTGGACAAAACGGACCTGTCGCCTGATTTCATGGGCACCGGCAGCTATGTGGCCAACGGTTATGGGTTTATCGCTCTGTCTTGCACCTTGTTTAACACCGCCACTGTCACCTTTAAGGAGCAGGCTGTGAAAGCCGGCACCACTGTGACGGGTGAGAATTGGTTTGATAACTGGATTGGCATTGGTGCTGAATACGTTGATGATGGGACAGGTGGCGAAACGACACCCTATGCAAATTGGGTTGCCAACGGTAGCCCGACTTACCAATGGGGAAACGGTGAGATTCAACCTTTCGGTGAGGGATACCCCACGCCGATCAATGTGTCAACCAGCTTGAGCTATCATGAGAACTTTAACAATGCTTATCCGGCTCATAACACTAATCTTGGTTGGGCTGCCTGGCCGACCCCGGCTTGGGTTCAGTCTTGGTATTGGTAAGCAATAGCAAGAAGTAATAGCAAAAATTGATCATCTACACGCAGTCCAAAGTGCCTTGCCAGGTGGCACACTTTGGACTGTGTTTTTTTTGATCGTAAAAAACTCAATAAATTATGCGGCCTAAAGTAGTCATTTTGATCCTGGGGATCGCGGCGGGTCTGGTAGCCGTGCTTGTCTTGTTGAAGGGAGTGATTGGGGGGCGTTCCAGCCATGACACCCCGGTTGCGGCAATTGCGGAACCAACCAATCAGGCGCCGCCCGCCGCCACGAACGTCCAAGACGTCCAGGACGTCCAGGTCAACCCCAACTCCAGCAACACAGCGGCCATCGCGGAGCAGTTGCGTGCCGCCGAGGTGGAGAAAGAGGTGAATCAAATCCAGGATTTGCAAGGCGAGGCCGATGGCGTGAATAATCCGATCATCATCACAGCCTTGCTTGACAAATTGTCAAATCCAGAAGCGGAAGTGCGCAAGGCAGCCTTGGCTTCGCTGAAGCAACTGAATGACACGAATGCCGTGCCGGGATTGGAGAAGGTGGCGGAGAGCACCAAGGACCCGCGCGAAAAAGTGGCCGTGCTGGACGCTATTGACTATATCAAGCTTCCCAGCGCCACGGAAAATGTGCCGCCGGAATTTGCCACAAACTTTCCTACCAGCACGTCCACAACCACGAATATTCAATTCAATCCAAACTTCCTTAAAGGAAATAGAACGCCCCAGATTAGGAATCGCCGCCAGCAAACCGCCCCGCCGAATGCGCCGGCCGAGCAGCCCCAGTGAGACAGGCGGCAGTGCCGTCAGCCCGTCTGTAGCAGCCGACGTAAGGAGGCTCTGAATAGTCTTCCTTTTCCAATAACGTTTGAGCTTCCTGACGTCGGCTGTTACACTTGAAAGATGCTCGATGGACAGCAATAATTCTTCACATCCAGAAACCGGATCAACGCCCGCGTGGCTCCTCTGGGCACGGGCGTTGCTGGCGGTGGCCATTATCGGGGCTGGTTATCTGGCCTGGTTGGCAATCCATAACGGGCCGGCGGCCGGATGCGGTCCCGACTCCGGCTGCGACAAAGTGCTTCACAGCCGGTGGGCCTACTGGCTCGACCTGCCCGTCAGCGTGCCCGCCGTGCTGGTTTACCTGGCGTTGCTGGGAGCAACTGTTCTCTTGCAGAAGCGGCCTTCGCCAGACGATCAGCGCGGATCATGGGCGGCCATTATTATCCTTTCGGTCATCGTGGCCGGCGCCGCCCTGTGGTTTGTCGGCTTGCAGGTTTTCGTCATCAAGGCGTTCTGCAAGTTCTGCATGACCGCCCATGCCT
>OCZT010006001.1_pt1 | contig 12061 bp, 13 predicted proteins | sample 1539031 | NCBI WGS metagenome assembly OCZT01 (sample SAMEA3539308, study PRJEB22396) | soil metagenome | biome: tundra; feature: field; material: soil | place: USA | collected 2010-05 | depth 0.15 m
ACGTAAGTCAATACAACGTACAGCAGTGGAAACTCCTATCGGAAAGCTCACTTCGCAAGAAGTGACTCTTATGGGAATCCCCTTACTTTAGTGAGGGGAGGATGTCAATTGCGAGCGCGTGGCAGCACCTCCGATCAGTACTATTAAACCTTATCGCGGAGCCCTGGGGATCGATATTAATCCCGATCATTTAGATGTTGGAATTATTAATAAAGTGGGCAATAAAATCTGGCAACAGAAATTTCCGCTTAAGCTAAATGGAAATACCAAACAAAACGAGACCGAGATTGGCATAACGGTGGCCAAAATTATTGACATTGCCCAGTGGCTGCAAATTCCAGTGGCCAGTGAAAAACTTAACTTTGATATGAAAACTAAGGAATTGCGATACTTACCGGGTAAACAGGCCAAGAAACTTAGCTCTTTTGCCTACAACTCCATAATGCAACATATCCAGGGACGTTGCATTGAAAGTGGGGTGGAACATAAAATGGTCAATCCTGCCTGGACTTCATTTCTAGCACAAATTAATTATGCCGCACAATACGGTATATCAGTGGATCAGGGAGCAGCGTGTGTAATTGCGCGCAGAGCCCTGGGGTTTAGAGAACGCGTTAACTCAAGAGCCTCCAAAGTTGGACCGGAGCGATCCACCTTTGAGCCCAATCGGAGAGGTCGTAATTTATACTACCGCGCGTTAGCTAAGAAGGTCCTACCCTTAAAACGGGCCAATACCTACGGTTTGGAGTTTCTCAATAGAGGATCGCCGAAGACACTGTCGAGTAGCACGGAGCTAAGTAGCAGTGTAGAAAGCAACAATCTCCTTGGAGGACGCAGGTCCTCACCTAATCGTCGCCTTAATCGCTGCGGCGTCAACACAATATTGTTAGTGCTATCTTAAAGTGGCACAAGTGGTTAAGAAAACAATCCAGAATCTTTTAAAGAAAAGACCGAGTGTTTGAACTTTAATAACGTTGGGTATTTATTAGATGTGTGGTAAAATCTCACACAAATTTTAAATAAAACTAAGGAGAACTAATCAAATGGCTAAAGCTGTAGGAATTGACTTGGGGACCACTAACAGCGTGGTCGCCGTAATTGAGGGAGGAGAACCAACCGTAATTGCTAACTCGGACGGCGGTCGTACGACACCTTCTGTAGTTGCTTTTACTAAAAATGAAGAAAGATTGATTGGTGTCCTTGCCCGCCGACAGGCAACAGTAAACCCGGAGAATACGGTTTATTCAATTAAACGTTTTATTGGAAGGAAGGCTTCTGAAGCTAAATCTGAAAAAAATATTGTGCCTTATCAAGTTGTTGCCGGTAAGGATGATCGTGCAGAAGTAGATATTAAAGGAACCAAATATACCCCTGAACAAATTTCAGCAATGATACTCCAGAAACTCAAAGCTGATGCTGAAGCCTATTTGGGACAGACGGTAACTGACGCGGTGATTACGGTCCCGGCTTATTTTAACGACGCTCAACGTCAGGCAACTAAAAATGCTGGAGAAATTGCGGGTTTGAACGTTATTCGTATTATTAATGAACCTACTGCTGCATCTTTGGCTTATGGCTTAGATAAGAAAGAAAACGAAACAATTATGGTTTTTGACTTAGGAGGCGGAACATTTGACGTTTCGATCCTGGAAGTTGGAGAGGGAGTTTTCGAAGTAAAATCTACTAATGGCGATACCCATTTGGGAGGCGATGATTATGATCGCCGAATCGTTGATTGGCTTGCGGATGAATTTAAGAAAGAGCAAGGAATTGATTTACGTTCAGATCGTCAGGCGCTTCAACGTTTGACTGAAGCTTCCGAGAAGGCTAAGATCGAACTTAGTACAAGGCCGGAGACCGATATTAATATTCCTTTTATTACGGCTGATGCTGCTGGACCTAAACACTTAGATATAAAGTTGCCACGAGCAAAATTTGAGCAACTAACCGAAGATTTAACCAATAGATGTAAAGGTCCTGTCGAGTCTGCCCTTAAGGATGCGTCTCTACGTCCGGCGCAAATTGATGAGGTGATCATGGTTGGAGGTTCAACTAGAATGCCTGTAGTTCTTAATTTGGTCAAAGAAATGATTGGTAAAGAGCCACATAGAGGGGTTAACCCAGACGAAGTGGTAGCTATGGGGGCCGCTATTCAGGCAGGTGTTTTACAGGGAGATGTAAAAGATGTGCTCTTACTCGATGTAACTCCGTTGAGCTTAGGGATCAAAACTGAAGGTCGAGTTAATACAATAATGATTCCTAGAAATACAACTATTCCTACTTCTAAGAACGAAACGTTTTCAACAGCTGCAGATAATCAGCCTAGCGTTGAAATAGTAGTACTGCAAGGCGAACGGCCTCTGGCTCAGGATAATAAGGAGTTGGGGAAATTCAATCTCGACGGACTTCCTCCGGCTCCTAGAGGGCTTCCTCAAATTGAAGTGGCGTTTGATATTGATGCTAACGGTATCATTAATGTACATGCTAAAGATCGTGCTACTGGTAAGGAGCAGAAAGTCACCATTACCGGATCGACAACTTTAGATAAAAAAGATGTCGAAAAGATGGTCAAAGAGGCCGAAGTTCATGCAGCAGAGGATGCTAAGCAACGCGATGAAATAGAGTCTCGCAATAAACTAGACGGCCTGGTTTATCAGGTAGAAAAGTTTATGAGAGAAAGTGGCGAGAAAGTGTCCGCTGAATTGCGTAGCGAAGTAGATGGAAAAACGGCAGAAGCTAAAGACGCCTTACAGAGTGAAGACACCGCAAAAATGAACTCGGCTTTTGTTGAACTTTCCGAAGCGTATCAAAAAATTGGCGCCGCAATGTATGCAGAGGGATCAACTCCTTCTGAGGAAACAGAGAATAAAGCATCTGACGAAGCCGATGTCGTAGACGCGGAGTTCAAGGAAGTATAATTCTTGAACATAAGAGCGGGATTTGCTCCTGAGAGGTTTATTCACTTCTCTGGAGCAAATTTGATTGTTTTGACAAACTGTATGAGACTAATCGAAAGACGAGATTGGGTTTGCCAAAACAAGATTTCGCAAAGAGGAGAAAAATAAGGTATACTTAATAAAACCACACTGGAGAAAACATGAATTTGACTACAAAAGCTCCCGCTAATACTCCCCGGCAGATTCCTAAAGTTCCTGTTAGTTCCGAGCGATTAGCTCAAATGAGAGCAGAATTGTCAAATTTAGTTTCGAAAGAACGTCCTCATGTTATTGAACGGATAAAAGTGGCCCGGGCACACGGAGACTTGAAAGAAAACTCTGAGTATAAACAGGCAAGAGAAGATCAAAGTTTTCTTGAGGGAAAAATCGCCACCTTAGAATACAATATCGAGCATTCACATGTTTTTCAAAAGGCAAAAACCGGAAAAGTTGGTTTGGGTTCTAAAGTTAAAATTAGAGACGATATGGGCGATGCGGAGTATACGGTGGTGGGTTCCTCGGAATCTAATCCTACTCAAGGAAATATATCTGTAGACAGTCCTCTTGGAAAATTGTTAATGAGCAGTAGTTCTGGAGATAAGTTGAGATTGAAAGCTCCACAAGGCGAACGACAAATTGAAGTCTTGGGTGTTGATTAGAGAGAACTCCTGTTTTTTCTAACGATAATGCCTAACTGATTTCAACAGGAGCAACGGTTTAAGCACCTTGGATACGGAAATACACTGTGGAGAAAATTTTTGCCATTTTCGTATTCCCATTTCGATAGATATAGAAGCCCTCTTACCGAAGGGCGTGAAAAAAAGTCGCAGAAGCACGTTTGAGCGACGACGTAAAGAATGTAGAGATCCTACACAACCTTCTCTGTTAGAAGTAGTGAATAAAGAAGAATAGAGTTATTCTTCTTCTCGTTTTCTGGCCCAAAGAAACAGGCCTATTCCAAGAACAACGACGATTATGACCACAACAATTCCCATTAAACTCTCCTTCGCCTTTTAAAATAAAGCGGTCTATTTTAGTTTAGCGGTATGTATTGATTTAGACAAGTCATAAACTAAAAGGAAATTAGAGAATCTGTTAAGTTAGTTTTTTTACTAATTCTGTAATTTCACGAACCTTGAAGGGTTTACTCATAATATGAACGTTTTCATACTGACTAAAATCAGGCTGTTGTTTTCCTCCGATTAGGGCCGAAATAACGATTACGGCAGGAGTTTGTTTACCATCTTTGCGAATAGCGTCTAGTACTCCAACGCCACTTAACTTGCCAGAGAGCATTAAATCTAAAATAACGACATTGGGAGTTCGATTCTCAATAATCTTAAGCGCTTCTTCTCCGGTAGAGGCAATGATAACGTCAAATCCGGCCAGGCTTAGAATAGTACTTTCGACATCAGCAATTGGTTCGTAATCTTCAACTATTACCACACGTTTAGACATGCAATATAGTATACTCCGAAGTATAAGTTTTTAAGCCGTTATAATGAATTTTATGGACACATTAGATTACAGTACCGAGGAAATGGTTATTTCTAGGCATAACTATTTGAAGGCACTCAACGTTCTTTTAGCGCTCGACCCTCAATTAGACGCTTCAATAGGGCCTGATTATACCAATGCAGAGGCTCTTGTTGAATGTTTGACGGCTTACGGTTTGTGGGCAGAAGAAAACAAGAACGGAATAGAGATTACCGGATTACAACAAACTTCGAACTGGGAAGAAATTGCCGGATGCTTAGATGTATTGACTCCGTTTATAAGAGATGAGGCCAGTCTCTCTAGGGTTGATGCAGACGGAAATGAAACACGCATGGAATTCAGGAGCGGTACCATGCGAGAGGTATATTATGCCGGTGAGCAGGAAGAAGATTTTGAATTACATAATGTATTTCTAGAAAGCTAGGGCCAAGACAGGATTAAGAAACGACTTGTAACTGAGGTGGTTCTTGAGCATCGAGATTGGGTCTTTCAAAGAGTGAAATTGGAACATCTTCTCCACTTTCAACCAGAAGCTTCATACATTGAGGTATTAACCCACTAGGTAAGAAACTTCCCTCTATTTTTCCTTCTTGAGAAATTCCTGTTTGGTGAAAACTAAAAATCTCTTGAATAGCAATTCTACCGTCTTCGGCAAGTCCGATTACTTCACTGATGTTAGTAATCTTTCGAGTACCGTCTCGCATTCTATTTTGTTGAACAACGATATTGATTGCGGAGGCTATCTGATCTCGGATGGCGCGAGACGGGAGCTGTGCTCCGGACATAAGCACCAACGTTTCTAAACGACTCATGGTATCTTGTGGCGTGTTGGCGTGGATGGTGGTTAGTGAGCCGTCATGTCCGGTATTCATAGCTTGTAACATATCAAGTGCTTCAGCCCCTCGACACTCTCCCACTACGATTCGATCCGGACGCATTCGTAAACAGTTTACAACTAGATCTCTGATGCTTATTTTACCTCTACCCTCTACGTTGGCAGGACGAGATTCTAAGGTGACTACGTGATCTTGATTGAGTTGTAACTCGGCAGCGTCTTCGATGGTAATAATTCTCTCATCTTCAGGAATAAACGATGAAAGGACATTGAGAGTGGTTGTTTTTCCGCAACCGCTTCCTCCGGCGACAATAACATTTAAGCGAGCGTGAACGCAGGATTCTAGAAAAGTCCCCATTGTTTTGGTTAGAGTTTCATATCCGACTAAATCTTTAATGCCAAGCTTTTCTCTTGAGAATTTACGGATAGTTACTGTAGGGCCGGTAAGAACTAAAGGAGCTATTATTACGTTTACTCGCGAACCATCTTGGAGTCTTGCGTCGCACATTGGGGAACTTTCGTCTACTCTTCTGCCAACAGAGCTAACAATCTTGTCTATAACTTGAAGCAATTGCTTTTCGTCATCAAAAACAACCGAACTCTGTTCTAATTTTTGGCCATGTCGTTCAATATATATTTGATGAGCTCCATTGACTAAAATGTCACTAACGTCTGGATCTTTTAACAATTCTTCTAATGGCCCTAAACCCAAGATGTCGTTGATGAGAGATTGATTTAACCTAAGACGGTCATTACGAGAAACCGGAACAGAACTTTGAGCCAAAACTTCTGCGAGCACTTCTTGAATTTTGGCGACTACCATTTCTCTATCGGCCGATTCTACGTTCTGAAGGCTTTCTACCAATAGTGCGTGAACTCTAGCTTTTAATTGATGGAATCTTATTTGTTCTGGAGTAAGCTGATGTTTGGGGGCACGAGATCTCTCCAGAACTGAACGGGGAACTTGGCTTTCTGTCGAAACTGTTACGGAGGGGGTAAAGCGAATTGGTTCTGAGCTTTCAATAGGTTGTGGATTACTATGAGGGATAACTGCATTTTCCTCTCTTAAAGGCTCTTCTAAGTTGCCCATGACAGGACCTTCTTGTGGTTCTATCCCTCGGGCCTTATTCATTCTGTCTGAAAGCGACATATTAACCTCTTGAATATAGAATACTACTTTTGCAGAAAATGTGCGTAATCTAACGCAACAATATTCTCTCAAGACAATTTCATTTTAATAGGATATAATTCTCCTCGATGAAAAAGGATAATAAGAAAAAACTTTCTTTGAAGAAGTTACGAAAAGAGCATAAGGTTTGGAGTACTTATAATTTCGGGAAACAGCCAACTTATATTTCGGTTTATGGAATCATGGAAGAATTAGGAGAACTTTCTCATGCCCAGGCAAAAGATGAATTGGGAATTAGAGGAACGCCTGAAGAACTAAAGATGAAAAAGAAAAGCGCTATAGCAGACATAGTCATATATTTAGCTGAATACTGTAGGTCTTTAGATATGAAATTGGACGAATGTGTCGCTTGGAAATGGGAAATTGTAAAGAAGCGAGATTTCAAAAAATACCCGATGTCTGGAGAGCCATTATAGTCTTGGTATAAAACTTGTGAACAGGACGATTTGTGCTTCAGAAAATTGGTATAATAAAGAGACCGAATTTAGAGGAGAGGTTATGGAAAACTTGATTGTAGAACGTGAAATTGATATTGACCCTAACGACTCGGGAGTAGAGGCTTTGCAAGTGTCTTGGATCGATATAGGTGAAGGAATGGATGGCGACTATAATCCTGAAGATCCAGATGACGAAGCTCTTTTTAGGTTGGACGTTATGGCTAAAAGATTTGGCGAATGGGATTGGGTGGATGATGGAAGTATTTGTACTTGCACTCCGACAGAGACGAATGAAGCTACTTTATTGAAGCTTTTGGAAATTGCGATGGATAAGATTCATCCCTACTATCTAAAAAATAATGGGAGGATCAAAAAGGTTATGGACGATCTTTCCTACATGAATCCTGACTGGACTCTAAGGCCAGAACTGGCGATTGACTAGATCTTCCGAATTATAATATTTTTTGGATTTCAGAAATTTCAATTAGAATTCGAAACATTAATGACTGAATTTTGCCTCAAATTATATCAGAAAGGTGAAAATTAGGCGACCGCTTTCACCTTTCGCTTTGGCTCTAGGGCAAGCTTGATAACTTCACTTACGTTATCAACAGGATAAATTTTCAGATCTCGTAAAACACTTTCTGGAACATCTTCCAGATCTGGTTTGTTACGAAGAGGGATTATTACCTCAGTGATTCCAAAACGGTGAGCGGCCAGCAATTTTTGTTTCAAACCTCCAATGGGTAAAATCTTTCCTCGAAGAGAAACCTCTCCAGTCATTGCGACAGTTTTCTTTACGGGACGACCAGTTAAAAGGCTAACTATTGCTGTCACCATCGTGATTCCCGCGCTAGGCCCATCTTTTGGAACTGATTGGTTTGGTACATGCAGATGGAATTGGTTCTTCTCGAAATCTATGACTGCAAGATTAGGGTGTGAACGTACATAAGATAGGGCTATCTGTGCAGATTCTTTCATCACATCTCCTAACTGCCCGGTAAGAATAAGCTTGTCCTCACCTTTCATCGCAGTTGCCTCTATAAAGAGAACGTCACCGCCTGCGCCAGTTACGGCTAGCCCTGTAGCAACACCGGGAATGGATGTCCTATCGGCAGTTTCGTCTTCATAGATTGGTTTACGAAGGTATTTAGTAAGATCTTTTTTATCTATCTTGGCAGGGGTTTTAATATCGCCAGTATCTAATTGAGTAGTTACTTTGCGGAGAACTTTCCCAATCATTCTTTCCAAATTTCGGCAACCGGCTTCGCGGGTATAACTGCTTATCATTTCCTTTAAAGCAGCATTGGTAATCTTCACGTCCTTTTTAGTTAAGCCGTTTAGTTCTAGTTGGCGAGGAAGAAGGTGATCTATAGCAATATCTAGTTTCTCATCTTCGGTATAGCCATCCAGCCTGAGTAACTCCATACGATCTAGTAGCGGCCCTGGAATAGTATCGGCGACATTGCCTGTGGGAATAAAAAGAACTTCGGAGAGATCTAGGTCCACATCTAGATAGTGATCGCGGAAGGTATGATTTTGCGCAGGATCCAAAACCTCTAGTAAGGCTGAAGCAGGATCTCCGCTCCATCCTCCTTGGGTAATTTTATCAACCTCATCTAAAAGAATTACAGGATTAATAGTCCCGGTATCTTTTAAAGCTCTAACTATTCTTCCAGGAAGAGCGCCCACATAAGTTCGTCTATGACCTCTAATATCAGCTTCATCTCGAATACCGCCCAGAGAAATACGAGCAAACTTACGACCTAAAGCTTTGGCAATAGATTCTCCCATCGATGTTTTGCCGACTCCAGGAGGGCCAACAAATCCAATAATTACTCCACTTCCTCTGGTAGTGTGAGTTAATTCTTCTGGGGCTTTACCTTGCCGACGTTTCTTGACGGCCAAAAATTCAATAACCCTATCTTTTACCTCATCTAAACCGGTATGGTCAGCGTCAAGGACTGCTCGTGCGGCCTTAAGGTCAAAATTATCTTCAGTTCTAATATCCCAAGGAATGTCTGTCATCCAGTCGAGATAGGTTCGAATCCAGCCATGCTCGGGACTTTGTTCGCTTGTGCGTTCTAAACGTTCTAACTCTTTCGTAGCCTCTTTTAGAGGGCCTTCGGGGATATTGGCTAATTCGATTTTTTTACGATATTCAGCAATAATGTCACCTCCCCCTTCTCCCAATTCCTTTTGTAATACGGCAATTTGCTCCTTGATGATATATTCCCTTTGTTTGGAATTGAGCCGTTCTTCTACATCTTGTTTTGCTTTATTTCTAATTCTAGCAATGGCTAAAATTTCTTCGGTCCATCCAATTAACTTTGTGAGGCGTTCCCCTAGATCGAGCGTTTCTAAAAGTTCTAATCTTTGTTCGACGGTTAATTCCGGAGAATAGCCGGACATATCTGTAAGTTGGCTAACCCCTTGGATGTTTCTAAGAACCGTAGGTGGCAGATTATGAGCTTCCATTAGACTTTCAACTAGAGCCCGATACTCATTACCAAGCTCTGTCACCTTGCCGCTAAGTTTTTCAGGATCTTCATAGACAACAATATCTACCCATAATTCCCCGGTAAGATTTTCCGCTCCAGAGTTGATTTTGCCTCGATATAAACCGTGTATTTCTTGGGCCAAGCTGGGCCCAGCAGATTGAGAATTACCGAGCTTAACCACTGTTCCTATAGATGAGTATTTCCCTTTAATCACTGGAATTACAAGAAGAAGATCTTCTTGGCGACGAGCGGCAGCAAGAGCCAGTTTTACCTCTGGATCATTACCGTCTATGAGTATCGACATATGGGGAAGAATTACTTGTTCTTGTAAAGGAAGAATTGGTAGATGTTGGGTTTTGCTCATTAGTCTCCTGAACGTTATTTGTGGATTATAACTAAGTTGGATAATTTGACTAAGTGTTTAGTTGACCGAAGTATAGAAGATTTTAGAAAACTATTCAACTTAGAATCTCTTTTGTTGGTTATAAAAAGGACATACCCATTTTGAACCTAAACTAATCATATTTTCTAAAGGTAGCTCAACCAGACAAATAAGTCTTAGCCGAAAATGCTATAATAAATTAATCAATTTTAAAAAATGGATATCGATGCGAGGATAGTGGAATTGTATTGGTGGAAGAGAGCTAGGAATGAAAATTTTCGGTAAGTATCCCTTGGAAGACGCTAACCAGCTTTGTTTCCAAAGAATCGGGTGTCACTGAGATGGTTGTATAGATGGAAAGCAAGCGGTTTGTTTTTAAAAAAATATATGTGGTAGATGGCGAGGAGAAGAAATTCCCGCTTGAAGTTGTTATTCATTCAAATAAATCTGGAGTAATAATTATCAATTATCCAGGTTTTGGCGGTCATATTGATGGTTATATGGAAAAGCATCAAAAGATAGCGAATATGCTATCTGAAAAGAATATAGGAGCAGTAGTTCGAATTGCTAATAATGTTTACCGTGGAACAGACTACAAAAAAACGTTGCTTGACGATCTAAGATTTATAACCAATTATACGTTAGAAAATTCAGAAGAAATTTGCGGAAAACAAGATCCTATAATCTATATGATAGGAACTTCGGCGGGAGGCAGTGCCGTGGCTGTCGTGGCTCCGGAATTTTCTCAAGTTCAGAGAATTCTATTAATTGCCCCATCAGGAGATGCCGGAATGGAAAACGTGGAACAAGGGCTTAAAGAATACGAAGGCGAGATTTATATAGCGATTGGATTAGAGGATGAAGTGGTTGGATGGAAAAATGCTTCTTGGTATCTAGAAAAAGCGATAAGAGCTAAGAAAAAGGAAATGGAGCTTATTCCTAATTGCGATCACCATTTTGCAGGGATTGAAAACGGAAAGATTCTCGCTAAGGCCAGTTTGTGGGCATTCGATGGAGAAAAAACTTTTCCATCGCCAGAGGGCGGTTTAAACTTGTTTAAAGAACCCGTCAGCCTTTCCTGAAAAGCTATACTAAATTTATGAACCTTCCCTTTGAACAACCTTATGTCTATCATGGCACTGCTCCAGATGACATCTTAAATATTCTATTATTTGGACTAGAGTGTCGAGAGGATAGGGATGGAATCTCTGTAACCTTGGAGTCGAAACGAGCAAAGCGGTGGGCAGGACTAAAGACCGGTTCGAATCAATTCTTGCTAAGGATTCCATCCTCAGAATTAACACAATGTGTTGCGGATAATTTAACTCCAGCAGACCCTGAACTAGATTTCATTGTTCAAAAACAAATTTCGCCTGTGGTAATTGAAATTAAAGACGGGCGGAAATGGATTTCGCTTTTTGAGTTATATGGATATATGTTCTCAGAAGAAGAACGAAGTGACTGGAATAATCGATGGATGGGCAAAGAAATATCCCATGTTGAAAACGTGGATAAGCAAATAGAATTTTGAGACAGAATTGAAGAACGCTGTTGCTGAATTAGCGACAGCGGAGCTGCTAATATAAAAGTGAGGCAGGACAATTATGAATTATGAAATTGAAATTCCAGAAAAAGTTAGAAGTCGTATCCAGAAAAGGGAACGAAAATTGAGAACAGAGATGGTTAAGGATAGTCGGCTTAGTGTGGCTTTGCCTGATGCAATTGCTTATCGAAGAAGATTAGTCAAAGAAGCAGAAGAACGGATGAAAGCGGAGGCAGCCAAACAGCGCCGGATAGAAATCAAGAAAATCGCCAAAAACCTCGATATGGAATTCTGATTTTCGCACAACTATTCTATTTGTGATAAAATTAAGCATCATAAATTAACGGATGGAATATTGATGGGCAACCTGCGATGTCGTTACACCGAGAATGAAGGAACGAGTTCCTATGATAAATGCGTGCTAGAACTTGAACATACGGGAAAACATAAACTTGTGAGGATTCGTAACGATGTTGCGTTAGGTCATGGAATTCCACCTAAAACGCCTCTTGTCGTGAACGCGGTACCCTTGAGTGATAAAGAGTTGGAGAGCTTGAGAGCCGTCCATTCACAGTTAGACGGACAGGTTGGTCTTACCAATCTTGAATTACGACTCATGGCCACCATAGAGGATTACTCTAAACATCGCAGAAGGCTCCCTACTTTAGTGGGGAGATGAATGCGCATTCCAAGATTATGACAAGAAGTAGACGAGAAAATTAATGTTTAAAAACTCGTAAA
>OCZT010006002.1_pt1 | contig 12061 bp, 11 predicted proteins | sample 1539031 | NCBI WGS metagenome assembly OCZT01 (sample SAMEA3539308, study PRJEB22396) | soil metagenome | biome: tundra; feature: field; material: soil | place: USA | collected 2010-05 | depth 0.15 m
TCCACCCCCTGCAAGTTCCGGTGGGCCAAGCCCCACTGCACCAACCATTGCACCGGGCGCGATGGTGCAGGGCCGCCTGGGCAGCGGTGCGATTGGCTGGGGAGCCGGCCCAGGTTTTCATGGCGGCATCCTGGAGGGCGCGGCCGAAGGAGAACGTGAGTTTCCAAGGAGTCCCGCCGGCCTGGCAGATAGCGTTGAGCCGCTCCGTTGCCGCCACGTCACTTTGCCCGCCCGAGAGAAAAACCACTCCCGGGACCTCCGGGGGCACGGACCGGTGCAGGCAGCGGAGGGTGGCTGCCGCCACCTCGCCCACGCCGGCCTGGCGGGGCGCCGCCTTGCCGGAGAGCACCATGCCAGTCTTGAGCAGTATCCCCGGGAGCCAGACGCGCTGCTCGGCGAGCAGCGTAAACACTGTTTGCAGGACCGCGTGCGTGACTTCCTCGCACCGTTCGAGCGGGTGGTTGCCGTCCATCAATACCTCCGGCTCGACAATGGGCACCAAGCCGGCCTCCTGGCACAAGGCGGCATAGAGGGCGAGCTGGCGGGCGTTCGTGGCGATGGCGGTGGGAGTCGGGAGGCCTTCGCCGATGGCGATCACCGCGCGCCATTTCGCGAAGCGAAGGCCCAGTTCCCGATAGGCCAAAAGCCGCTCGCGCAGCCCATCGAGGCCGGTGGTGAATTTTTCGCCGGGAAACCCGGGCAAGGCCACGGCGCCCCCGTCCACCTTGACCCCGGGGATGATATGCCGCGTGGTGAGCACGCCCGGAAGCGATTGGCCCAGCCCGGTCCGCTGGGTCGTCGTTTCATCAAAGAGAATCACACCGCTGATCCATTCGTGCAGCCGGGGCGTCGTGAACAACAGCTCGCGATATTCCCGCCGGCTCTCCGCGATGGAGGGGATGGCCAGGGCGGCGAACCGCTTCCCGATCGTCGGAAAACTCTCATCCGCCGCGAGGATGCCCTTGCCCGGACTCAGGAGCGCGGCGACCGTTGCCTTCAGGTGGGATTGGATCGGATCGCTCATGAAGGCCTGCGGCAAAGGGGAGATTCAGCCAAGCTGTAGTGCCTGATGGTACCGGAGGTTCTCCGGACTCGTGCTGGCCAAAACCTGCTTTGCGTGGGTGGTTTCTGCAACCGAACCATGGAAAATGAGGACAAACTTGTCGGACTTTAGTGCCATCTCATACTACAGGATGCTGTCCTTCGGGATGCCCAGGCTGAACAAACCCGCGCCCAGCGCGCTCAGCCCGCCCACGACGACGGCACTTTCCAACGCGCCACCCAGCCAGCCGACGAGCGGCCCGGCCACGACGAGCGGCCCGAGGCCCGGGATCAAAAAAATGCGGAGCCGAATAGACATCCCCAGATCCAACCCCAAAAAGGCCCCTCGTTTTCCCCAGGCCTTCATCCGGTCGCCGGAATTGTAGTAGCCGACAACGTGCTCCTCGGTGTGAAAGTCGCGTCCGACGATCGAAAGTTTCCTCATATCGAAACCGGATTGCTGCAGTTCCTTGATCGCGACTTCCGCCGCGATGTGCGTCGGATAAATGGCGATGATGGATTCGTTTTGGTTCATATTGCTCCTCCTCTAATTTTCTTTGGATTCGGGTGAGGTGGGGCGCGCGGGTTTGGGGCCGGAGAGCTTACGGTTTCCGCGCGTCGGTTTCGGCGGCGGTCCGGGCGGCCTGAAACATGCGATCACGTTCGGCTTCCATCGCGCCTTCGTCCACGAGTTGCTCGGTTTCGCTTCGCCCCTCGTCATCCTCGTCTTCGCTGGGCGATTCTGGCGCTTGCCGGCCGGCCGAGCCCGGAACGGGATCCCAGCGCTTGGCCTCCGGGAGCGAATCCAGCAGGGCGTTTTGACGATCAATGTCCGATTCCCCCGTCAATTCGCGTTTTGCCTGTTCATAGTCGGTCTGGCGCACATGCGGAGGCGCGCAACCCGCGAGCAATGCCAGCTCCAGCGCGCGGGCGTGCACCATTTCGCGGGTCACCGTGCCGATGCCGGCGGAATTAACGGTTAGAATGCCTTTATTGAGGGGATTTTTGTCCATGTTTTTAGCCCTTGGTTTCAGCGCTGGCGTCGTGGGTATCTATCGTTCCGGTGCCCGCCTTCTTTTAGAGGTCGACCATTAGTTCCCACTCCTCCGGCGCGAATTGAGCGTCGGAAATGTTGGCTTTCAAACGGGCGGTGGCAGCACGCCAGTTATCAAGATCGTGGCCCGGCTCGCAGTGACTCTCCTGGAAAAGACGGAAGGCGTAAGCGCTGATTTCCTGCTCACTGGGCTCAGGCCCAGAAGCGGCGAAGATAGATGAATAATTCATGAGTGTGGTTGGTTAAATTCCGAAGCAAACGGACCTCTGGTTCCCGCGAACGTGAATTATAATCTGCGGGGCTGATGAAGGCTGTGGGGTGTTACCCGACACCGGGAGATTCTCCTGGTGAATTAGGCTTCGGCCAGACTCAGCGGGTAGAACTGACGGCCAAGGCCACCGGGAGCCAACCTTAGGTGACCGCCAGCCTTGGTGATACCGGTTCCGCTACGACCGCGAGGGGTTGGGCTTCGGGTTTTTCCGGCTGCCTGGGGTCGCCTTTCTGGCCCAGTCCCATGCTCAGCGCGGTCATCCCGGCCAGTCCGCCCAGTTGCATGCTTTCCACGGCGGTGCTGGGCACGATCACAATCGTGGCATTCTCCTTCAGGCCTTCATAAAGCATGTTCATGGCGCGCAAATGAAAGGCGATCGGGTTGTGTTCATAACTTTTGCCAGCTTCGGCAAATTTCTCCGCGATCTGTCGCTCGGCATCACCCAGGATCACCCGCGCTTGGCGCTCCCTTTCCGCCTGCGCCTGCATGGACATCGCATTCTCCAGGCCGGACGGAATCAAAACATCCTTCACCTCCACCGAAATGACGTTGATGCCCCACGGTTCGGTGCGCTCATCAATGATCTTCTGCAGCACGCCGCTGATCTTATCCCGGCCTTCCAGCATGTCCGACAGCATCGTCTTGCCGATCACGTCCCGCAGGGCGGTTTGGGAGGCCCAACTGATCGCACTCTTATAGTCGGCCACGTCGAGGGCCGACTTCTTTGGGTCCACGACTTTCCAAAACAGGACGGCATCCACGTCCACCGGCACGGTATCCTTGGTCAGGGTCTTTTCCGCCGTGAAACCCGTCGTGATGACGCGGGTGTCGATCCAGTAGGGAATCGCATCGACGACCGGAATGATGAAGAACAGTCCCGGTCCCCGCAGGGAGTGGAAATGACCCAGGCGCAAGATCACCGCACGGTCCCATTGATCCGCCACCTGAACCGCGGCCGACACGACAACGGCGAGGACCAAGGCACCGACGGCGATGCCGAAGCCTTCCGAGTACGCGCCGCCACGATACCTGGCATAGGCCAGGGCGGCGCCCGCGCCCAAGATCACGATAAAGAGCAATTTTGAGACTGAACTGTTTTGTTTCATTTTAGGTTCTCCCGGTGAGCTTCGATGGTGGCGGCATTAACCGCCGCTGGTAGGTTTACTTGTGATGATCCAACGTCTCCGGCCCGGTACGGCCGAGGGTTTCCCTGGCTTGGGTGATTTCATCCGTGGAGCCGTGGGCCAGCAGGACATATTTGTTGGTCTTTAATGCCGTCTCATACTTCAGGATGCTGTCCTTCGGAATACCCAGGCTGGACAAACCCGCGGCCACGGGCAGCCGGGTTTTGCTTCGCCCCCCGACATCCGGGTCCTCACGGGAGAACCCCGGCGCGGAATCAACGCGGGGCGTTTCCGGCCATGCGTCGAGGATTGCGTTCTGGCGGTCCAGATCCGACTCGCCCGTGAGTTCACGCTTGGCCTGTTCGTAATCGGACTGGGTCACAGCCTCCGGCTTGCGACCTGCGATCGAGGCCAGTTCCTGAGTGCGCGCGTGCACCAAGGCGCGGGTCACCGGACCGCGGCGGGCGGCAGCGACAAGGAAGGCGCCGACGTTGGAATAATTTTTAACCATATATTATCCGTTGAGCTCGGCGCCGGGAACATAAGCCCGAAATACCGTCCATCCTATGGGGTCTTACCCGCGCCGGAAATATTCCGGAGTCCGTGGACAATCTTGGGTCGAATACCCCCCATTGCGGGACCGCCGAATGCTACTTATCATGAGATGTGAAGACCATTTCCCAGTTGGGGCAGGGGCGAAAAGCCGGGGGTTGCGGCACGGGGGCCGCAGCGTGAAATCCGCCGGGCCCGGTGTCCTGACGATCAACGGCGGCTCATCGAGCGTCCGGTTCACCGTGTATGCAGCCGGTAGGTCGCCGCGCCGCCTGCTCGCCGGAAAGATCGATCGCATCGGTTTGCGCGGGACGACGCTGACTGTGGACGAGTCTCCGGGAAAGCCGCGCTGGCCCCCTGCGCCTCGCCGCCTCGGACCACCGCACGGCTGCCGGCTTTCTATTGGATTGGCTGGGGCCCCAGCCCGTCTTTGCCTCCGTCAAGGCCGTGGGTCACCGCGTGGTCCACGGCATGCAGCACGCCAAACCGGAGCTCGTCACCCCCAAGCTGCTCGCGGAACTGCGCCGCATTACGCCATATGACCCCGACCACCTGCCGCGCGAGATTGAGCTGATCGAGACGATCCGTCAGCGGCATCCCCAGCTGGCGCAAGTGGCGTGTTTCGACACGGCGTTTCACCGCACGATGCCGCGGGTCGCCCAATTACTGCCCATTCCGCGGCACTACGCGGCAAAGGGCGTCGAGCGCTACGGTTTTCACGGTCTCTCCTATGCCTATTTGCTGGGAGAACTCGGCCGCCTCGACCCGGCGGCGGCGAAAGGCCGCGTCATTCTCGCGCATCTCGGCAACGGCGCGAGCCTCGCCGCGGTACATCACGGCAAGAGCATCGACACCAGCATGGGTTTCACTCCGGCGTCCGGCCTAGTGATGAGCACGCGTTCCGGCGATCTGGACCCGGGGCTGCTTTCACATTTGGCGCGGCGGGAAAAGATGACGCCCGCGCAATTCGAGCGGATGGTGAACCACGAGTCCGGCCTGCTCGGTGTGTCCGAAACGAGCTCGGACGTACGCGACTTGCTCACGTGCGAATCGCGGGATGTGCGGGCGGCCGAGGCGATCGCGCTGTTTTGTTATCAGACGAAAAAGTGGATCGGCGCTTACGCCGCGGCCCTGGGGGGACTGGACACGCTCGTCTTTTCCGGCGGCATCGGCGAAAATTCACCGCTTATCCGGCAACGGATTTGCGCCGGGCTCGACTGTCTCGGCATCGTCCTTGACCGGAAACGCAATGCGAGGAACGCGCCGGTGATTTCCCAGCGCGGCAGCCGGGTTGCAGTGCGAGTCATCCGCACGGATGAGGAACTGATGATCGCGCGGTCGGTGGTGAGTTTGGCTGGGAAGAGGTTCGCCGATGATTTGCACCGGCCCGCATGGCTCGAGGCGCAAAGGCGCGGACGAGCGAGCTGAACCGGGCGAACTTGGCCTCTTTAGTGGTCGAGCAATGGTTCTGCCTCTCCCTGCGCGGATTGAGCGCCGGAAATGATGGCTTTCGAACAGGCGGTGGCGGCCTGCCGGTTGTTGAGATCGTGGCCAGGCCGGGAGATCACAGGGAATAGCGCGCTCGCGGGCCGGACGCCCGACGGGGAGCAGCCGGGAACCGCCGTCCATGGTAGGCATTGGCCCCATAGCGAAGCCACCCGATCGGCGTATGTTGGGGCATCGCTCCCGGCCAAAACCGCGGCAGCCAATCACGCAAACCCGCGGTTGGAATCGGGGGTGGGTGAAACAATCAACCAAAATGCCATCATGCTAAACCAATCCAAAACCCTGAAGGGTTACCAGTTGAACAGCCGCGACGGTGAAATCGGCAAGATCAAGGAATTCTATTTCGATGACCGGCATTGGACGATCCGCTACCTGGTCGCCGACACCGGGCACTGGCTGAAGGGCCGACAGGTGCTGATCTCCCCGCATGTCTTGGGTGAGGTGAATCGCGCCGCGAAAGATGTTGTCGTCGACCTGAGCAAAAAACAGATCGAGGAAAGTCCCGCGCTGGATAGTGACAAGCCCGTCTCCCGGCAATTCGAGGAAATCTACTACGGATATTATGGACTGCCGATGTACTGGGGCGGTCCGTATGCTTGGGGCGCTTATCCGTATCCGGTGAAGGACCGCAACCAGTGGGGCAAACCCCCGCCGAGCGGAAAAGCGTGGGATGCGCATTTGCGCAGCACTCATGCGGTCCGCGGCTATCACATTCACGCGTCGGACGGCGAGATCGGTCACGTCGAGGATTTTATCATCGATGATGAGACTTGGGCGATTCGCTATCTGGTCGCCGGCACGCGAAATTGGTGGCCGGGGAAAAAGGTGCTGATTTCACCGCAGTGGGTCGACCGCGTCAGCTGGGATGATTCCAAGGTATTCATCGATCTCTCCCGGGAGACGATCAAGCAGTCGCCGGAATACACGGAGCAGTCCCTCCTCAACCGGGATTATGAGACCGGATTGTACCGTCATTACAATCGCCCGGGATACTGGGTCGATGAACGGGTCACGAAGTGACATTCGCGTTTCACGCTCGCGACAAAACAGCCGGAACCGAACGACCGCCACCGCTATTCATCAGATTATGGCCACAAAGAAATGCTCCAAGAGTCCCGCCAAGGCTGGTGACACGGCTAGAAAGCCCCGCCCGCAAAATCCACTCACCCGTTCCAACGCCGAGGCGGAACGGGAGATCGCCAAGCTTCGCAGCAGCAGGGACCAACTCGAATCCGAGCCGCCCCAAGCCGAGAACGACGCGCGGGCCTCCCTCACTTGATGTCCCCCGCGCCCGGTGCAGGGGCGGAGCGATGCCACATGAACAACAATACCCCTGCGCTCACGCCGGAACTCCTGCAGCGGATGGACGCCTACTGGCGTGCCGCGAACTACCTCTCGGTCGGCCAGATCTACCTTTACGACAATCCGCTTGCTCAAGCGGCCGCTGAAACTCTCGGACGTGAAGCCGCTGGTGGTCGGACACTGGGGGTACGACGCCGGGCCAGAATTTCATCTACGTACACCTGAACCGGGTCATCAAGAAGTATGATCTGGATATGTTCTACGTGGCCGGGCCCGGCCATGGCGGCCCGGCGATTGTGGGCAACGTTTACCTCGAGGGCACTTGGAGTGAGGTGTATCCGGACGTCACGGAGGACGAGGCCGGGCTGAAAAAGCTCTTTAAGCAGTTTTCGTTTCCCGGCGGGATTTCCAGCCACGTGGCGCCGACCACGCCGGGTTCGATTCACGAGGGGGGCGAGCTGGGGTATTCGCTCAGCCATGCCTTCGGGGCCGCGTTCGACAATCCGGGGCTGATCGTCGCCTGTGTCGTCGGCGACGGTGAGGCGGAAACGGGGCCGCTAGCCACCGCGTGGCACTCGAACAAGTTTCTCGATCCGATCACCGACGGCGCCGTGCTGCCGATCCTCCATCTCAATGGCTACAAAATCAGCAATCCGACCGTGCTGGCCCGCATTGAACCGGAGGAACTGGAGCACTTCCTGCGGGGCTGCGGCTTGACCCCGATTTTCGTCGAGGGCGATGAGCCCGCGCTGATGCACGAGGCGGTGGCCACCGCGCTCGACCGGGCGGTTGAGGAGATCAAACGCGTGCAAAGGGACGCCCGCGAATTTGGCAACTTTACCCGGCCGCGCTGGCCGATGATCGTCCTTAAATCACCCAAGGGCTGGACGGGACCCAAAGTCGTCGACGGCCTGCCGATTGAAGGCACCTTCCGGGCGCACCAAGTGCCGTTACTGGTGGATGCCAGCCATCCCGAACATCTCCCGCTCCTCGAAAGCTGGATGAAAAGCTACCGGGCTGGGGAACTGTTCGATGAATCCGGGCGGCTTCGGCCCGAACTGGCCGAGCTCGCGCCGAAGGGCGACCGGCGCATGGGTTCCAACCCGCACGCCAACGGCGGCGGTCTCCTGCGCGACCTGCGCATGCCCGACTTCCATGATCACGCCGTTCAGGTCCCGGCGCCGGGCGCCATGGATGGCCAGGATACGCTCGTGCTCGGCAAGTTCCTGCGCGACGTGGCCAAGTTGAACCAGGATCGACGCAACTTCCGTGTCTTCGGTCCCGACGAGACCCTCTCAAATCTTCTGGGTGCGGTGTTTGAAGTCACCAACCGCCAATGGGACGCCCGCCAGCAGCCGAATGACGAGTTCCTGGCCCCCGCCGGACGCGTGGTGGACTCGATGCTCAGCGAACATCAGTGCGAGGGCTGGCTGGAGGGCTATCTGCTCACCGGCCGGCACGGGCTGTTCAACAGCTACGAGGCGTTTATCCGCATCGTCGACTCGATGTTCAGCCAGCATGCGAAATGGCTGAAGGTCACCTTGGAACTGCCCTGGCGCCGCAAGATTGCGTCGTTGAACTATCTGCTCGCCTCACATGTTTGGCAGCAGGATCACAACGGCTTCACGCATCAGGATCCCGGCTTCCTCGACCACGTCATTAACAAGAAGGCCGATATCGTGCGGGTTTACCTGCCGCCTGACGCCAACTGCCTGCTGTCGGTGTTCGATCACTGCCTGCGCAGCCGGCATTACGTCAACGTGGTGGTGGCGGGAAAACATGCGCTGCCCCAATGGCTGACGATGGACGCGGCGGTCGTCCATTGCACCGAGGGCATTGGCATCTGGCAATGGGCCAGCAACGACCAGGGCAGCGAGCCGGACGTCGTGATGGCCTGCTGCGGCGACACGCCCACGCTGGAAATCCTGGCGGCGGTTTCGATCCTGCGCGAACACCTCCCCGCCCTGAAAATCCGGGTGGTCAACGTGGTCGACCTGATGAAGCTGCAGTCCGCCAGTGAACACCCGCACGGGCTGAGCGAAACCGACTACGATTCGCTCTTCACCCAGGACAAGCACATCATCTTTGGTTTCCATGGCTACCCTTGGCTGGTGCACCGGCTGACCTATCGCCGGACCAACCGGAACCTCCACGTCCGGGGCTACAAGGAGGAAGGCACGATCACGACGGCCTTTGACATGCGGGTGCAGAACGACCTCGACCGCTTTCACCTGGTGCAGGACGTGGTCGATCGCCTGCCGCACCTGGGCTCCAAAGGGGCCTACCTGAAGCAAATGGTGCAGGACAAGCTCATCGAGCATAAGCACTACATCGACGAACACGGCGAGGATCTGCCGGAAATCCGGAACTGGAAATGGGGCGCGCCGAACCCGGTCCGGCCGCCGCCAGTCGGGTAACACCCCATACGTTCCCGCGACCGCCGGGATTACAGTGGGGCGCGCCGAACGACTGACCCGCTGCGCGGACTAATTGCCAGCCCGGATAGTCTCAAACTGAACCAAAGGAAAGGCCCCCAATGCCCATTCAACTCGAGGAGGAAAACGGCGGGAAGGTCCTCGTCGTTCACGTGAGCGGAACACTCACCAAGGCGGACTACGCGCCTTTCGTGCCGGTGGTCGACCGTCTGGTGCGGCAACACGGCAAGTTGCGCCTGTTGTTCGACATGTCTGGCTTCCATGGCTGGGAAGCCGGCGCGGCCTGGGAGGACTTCAAGTTCGGCGCCAAACACTATTCCGACATCGAGCGCCTCGCGATGATCGGCGAAACGAAATGGCAGCAGGGCATGGCGGTCTTCTGCCGCCCGTTCACGAAGGCGGCGGTCCGGTATTTCGACCGCGCCGCCGCGGCGGCGGCGCAGAAATGGGTGAGCGAAGTGTAACGGTATCGGTCGCGCACGACACGAGTGAAATCTCTTTCCGAAGATAGATCACAGGCGCCGCTTGAGGGTAAATCATCCCTGGCAAATCTCGGTGTGGTTGTCGCAGTGCGCGGCAGCGTCGTGGACATCCGGTTCGATGGGCCCTTGCCGCCGATCTACTCGCTGCTGCGCGCGGGAGATCGAGGGTGCATCATCATCGAGGTGCTGGCCCAGCGCGATGAACGCCATGTGCGCGGGATTGCCCTGACGCCGACCCAGGGCCTTGCGCGCGGCATGGTGGTGCAGGACACGGGCGGCCCGTTGCGGGTGCCGGTGGGCCAGGTGGTCCTCTCGCGGATGTTTGACGTGTTTGGCCACACCATCGACCGCGGAGCGGCTTTGCCCGACATGTCAAGGCGCTCCGTCCATCGCGCGCCCCCGCCGCTGGACCAGCGTTCCACCCAGTCGGAAATCTTTGAAACGGGCATCAAGGTCATCGACGTGCTCGTGCCGCTGGAGCGCGGCGGCAAGGCGGGCCTCTTCGGCGGCGCCGGGGTGGGGAAGACCGTGCTGCTCACGGAAATGATCCACAACATGATCGGGCAACAGAAGGGCGTAAGCATCTTCTGCGGGATCGGCGAGCGCTGCCGCGAGGGCGAGGAACTTTATCGCGGCATGCAGGACGCCGGCGTGCTGCCGAACATGGTGATTGTCCTCGGCCAGATGAACGAGCCACCGGGCAGCCGGTTCCGGGTCGGATTTACCGCGCTGACGATGGCGGAGTATTTCCGGGACGATGAGCACCGGGACGTGCTGCTGCTCATCGACAATATCTTCCGCTTCATCCAGGCCGGCATGGAAGTGTCCGGCTTGATGGGCCAGATGCCGTCGCGACTGGGCTATCAGCCCACGATGGGCACGGAGCTGTCGAGCCTCGAGGAACGAATCGCGAACACGAACACGGGCGCGATCACCTCAATTCAGGCGGTGTATGTGCCGGCGGATGATTTCACCGATCCGGCGGCGGTGCATGCGTTCTCGCATCTTTCCGCGTCAGTCGTGCTCTCGCGCAAGCGGGCGAGCGAAGGCCTTTTTCCGGCTATCGACCCGCTTCAGTCCAGTTCCAAGATGGCCACGTCGGGGATCGTCGGCGAACGGCATTACGCGCTCGCGCAGGAAGTCCGGCGCACACTCGCGCAATACGCGGAGCTCAAGGACATCATTGCCATGCTCGGCCTGGAACAGCTTTCGCCAGAGGACCGGAAGGTGGTGGGCCGCGCCCGCCGGCTCGAGCGTTTTCTCACTCAGCCTTTTTTCACGACCGAACAATTCACGGGCCTCAAGGGAAAGCTCGTCAGCCTCAAGGATTCACTCGACGGCTGTGAGCGCATACTGCGCGATGAATTCAAGGACTATCCCGAAAGCGCCCTCTACATGATCGGAGCAATCAGCGAGACGAAAAAGCCGGCTCCTCCCGCGGCGCCGGCCAAACCCGAAGCCAAGCCCGCCGCGAAAGCCGACCCGAAGCCGACAAACAAGGCCACGCCAGACGCTAGGTCAGAGGCCCCGGCAGATCCGAAATCGAAGGCCGATGCGGCGGCCGCGCCCGCCGCCAAGGCCGAGACGAAGCCAGTGGCTAAACCAGCGGCCGAGCCCGCGCCGTCGCCGCCACCCGCGGCAAAACTTCAATCGGAGGCCGAACCCGTTGGCGTTGCCCATGAATCTTAAGGTTCTTCTTCCCTTCCAGATCTTCGCCGAGAAAACCGGCGTGTCGCGCATCGTCGCGGAAACGCCCGAAGGTTCGTTTGGACTTCTCCTGCACCGGCTCGACTGTGTGGCGGCGCTCGCGCCGGGCATCCTGACGTATGAAACCGAGGCGGACGGCGAGGTCTTCGTGGCCGTGGACGAAGGGGTGCTGGTCAAGGCCGGCCCAGACGTGTTGGTGTCCGTGCGCCGCGCGCTGGGCGGAAAGGACCTCGGCCAGCTGCGCGATGCCGTGACGAAGGAATTTTTGACGCTGGACGAGCACGAGCAGAGCGTGCGCGTGGTGATGGCGAAACTGGAGACAGGATTTCTGCGTCGGTTCGCGACCTTTAAACATGAGTGACGGGCCAAAGAAACCCTCGGCCGCCGAGTCGGCGCTCGCCGGCCAGATCGGCGCTAAGGCGGCGCGCAAGCTCAAGGCGCGCCGCTCGACCCAAGGCGTCTGGTTCGGCCTCGGCATGATGGGGCTCATCGGCTGGTCGGTGGTGGTTCCGACGCTGCTCGGCGCGGCGCTCGGGATCTGGCTGGATAAGAACCACCCCGGCGCCCATCCGTGGACCCTCGCCCTG
>OCZT010006003.1_pt1 | contig 12060 bp, 8 predicted proteins | sample 1539031 | NCBI WGS metagenome assembly OCZT01 (sample SAMEA3539308, study PRJEB22396) | soil metagenome | biome: tundra; feature: field; material: soil | place: USA | collected 2010-05 | depth 0.15 m
CTTCTCTCCTTGTTGTTTTCACAAGAGCGCCGCCCTCGGGTGGCGCTCTTGCTGTCTGGAGCGGCGCTTTTGCCGTTTGCCGCTGCCATGGGCGAGAATGGAAGGGTCGCCATGCCAGAAACCTTACGCACCTTCGAGCCCCCCTTTACCGATGTCCCCGGCGCCCTGGCCGAGATTCGCGCCGGCCGCATGGTGGTCGTGGTCGACGACGAGGACCGCGAGAACGAAGGCGACCTGACCCTGGCCGCCGAGTTCGTGTCGCCGGAGGCCATCAACTTCATGGCCCGCTACGGCCGCGGCCTGATCTGCCTTGCGCTCACCGAGGAGCGCGCCGACCATCTGCGCCTCTTCCCCATGACCCAGCAGAACTCCTCGCGCTTCGGCACGGCGTTTACCGAGACCATCGAGGCGCGCGAGGGAGTGAGCACGGGCATCTCGGCCGCCGACCGGGCGCACACCATCCGCACCGCCATCGATGCCGGCGCCACCTACACCGACCTGGCCCGCCCCGGCCACGTCTTCCCGCTGCGCGCCCGCAAGGGCGGCGTGCTGGTGAGGGCGGGGCAAACCGAGGCCTCCGTCGATCTGGCCCGGCTGGCCGGACTCAATCCTTCAGGCGTCATCTGCGAGATCATGCGCGACGACGGCGAGATGGCCCGCATCCCGGACCTCATCCCTTTTTGCAGGGAGCACGGGCTGACGATTCTTACCGTTGCAGAGCTGATTCGCTACCGGCTGCGCCACGAGCGCTACATCGTGCGCGCCGGAGAGAGCCGCATCCAGACGCGCTATGGCGAGTTCCGCATGATCGCCTACGAGAGCGAAGTGAACGGCGGCGAGAGCCACATTGCGCTGGTGCGCGGCGACCTTTGCCTGGACTGCCCCGCCTTCAACAGCGGCCCCGCCGTGGGCAGCGTGCCGGGGGCTCCGGGTCTGGCGCCGCCGGGCCAGGGAGAGCTGCGGCCGCCGTGCGCGCACGCCGTACTGGTCCGCGTTCACACCCGCTGCACCGCGGGCGACGTGTTTGCCGCCGACTGCCGCTGCCGCGAGATCCTGGACCAATCCATGCGCATGATCGCCGAAGAGGGGTGCGGCGCCGTGCTCTACCTGCACAACACCTCGCGCGGCTTTGAGATCGATCACACGCCGGCTTCCACGGCCGCCTTCGAGCCCGGCGGAGCGGCGGCTTTGCGGATTGCGCCCGACTCAAACGCCGGGCGGCTGGTTCTACACCAGGAACTGCGCGCGCGCGAAGGCTCGCGGGCGCGGACCGGGCGAATCTTGCGCGCCATCGGCCTGGGCGGTCAGATCCTCTCGGACCTGGGCATCCAGCGCATACGGCTGCTCTCGAATACGCCCATGCACATTCCCGCCCTGGAGGGATTCGGCCTCGAGATCGTCGAGCAGGTCCCGATCCCGGTGGAGGAGTGCAGCCGGGTGAGGTGAGGCGTGTCGCGCGACGGTCCGCATTCGCGCCAAAGCGCCGCAGATTGTGGATGACTGCGAGGTCCCGGTTGTCTCTAAATGGAATTACCCAATGTACACGCAATTCGGTGAATGCAGATCGTACGCACTGGGGTCCCCGATTGTTCCGGATTCCACAAAGTCTGAACTGGCGGAGATCGCCAGCAGGGTGATGGATACGCCCGAGAAAGAATGCTCCAGGTTGAAGTCTTCAACAAAAGACGCTGTTTTATCCCTTGTTAACCCCGGTTCGATCTTTGAGAAGCCGGTTCTCTCGGGGTGGCTCACTGGCCTGAGCGAATGCCGCCTTGTGTTCCGGCTGACAGATGGATGATTCTTTCCATTGCTTTTGTTGAGGAATTTCATCGCGGCCCCACTCGTTCTGTTGCTTGGTTGACGGATGTTCATCTGGAGCGAAGCATTGAAGGCTCGAGACGGGAAGGGTAGTTCCCGGCTACCGCAATCGGCATCCAAGAGAAATAGCTGCTGAGCCGCCGGCGCCGCAATCAAACGGTCCGGCGGAGGTTTCGACCGGGATCGCCCCACAGCCCTTCCTCCCGCGCAAGGCGAAGCAGAGCTGCTACCGGTATAAGTGCGGTCTCCTTGACGGCGGAGGCGCATGCCATCCGGTGTTCTTCCAATTCGTTCCTGGCGCGCTCCATGTCGACATTCTTATAGGCGGCAAACTTCATGCTGACCCGGTAATACGCGCCGTGACGAGCTTCAATGTACTCGCTGTGCGTGGCCTCAAAAGCTCGCTCCAGATCCCTGCAGATTGGGCAGCTCATAGCTATCCTCCCTCCGGCCTTCAGCCGGACCTGCGGTAGCTGAGATGTAGTCACTTTACCGCTCGAAAGCCGACAACTCGCACGCCCGGTCTCTTTGAGTCTTGCGAAGGACCGGCGTCGGCGCCACTATGGCAGGTGAGTGTTTCGAGGCTACAACTTTGTCTAACTTAAGTTGTTTATTGGCCTTGGAATAGATCTTGAGGAAACCTCCGAGCCATTTTGAGTCGGGAGGCAGTTGCTTCAGATTGACTATCTTGGTGCAGCGGATCTGAAAAATGAGTAAAATTACTCACATTACCAAAGAAGATGCGCTGAATACTCTTTGGTGTCAAGCATTTTTGGTTTTTATTTTTTTCAGCGCCGATTGACGCGAAATCACACTGCTCTTCAGCGGTTTGACAGGAGCCCGGCCTGCCTCTTCAAAGAAGGAAATCCGGATTAAACCCTTTTGCCGCGCACATTCCGCCTTCGGAGGGATTCGGGCTGGCGATCGTCGAGCAGCTCCCGATCCCGGTGGAAGAGTGCAGCCGGGCGAGGTGAGGCGGGCGGAAAGCTGCTATATCTTCCGTGCGTCTACGCTATCGATGGCCACATCGGCCATTTGCCGGCTGCCGAAGCTGCGGAACTCCTTCACTTGCCTCAGGTCGAAAGCTGGCGCCGCGCCTTGCGGCACGCGCAGGCGGAAGAAGTCCGCGCCTGCTACATCCTTGAGCCAGAAGGCGGGCCGTGCGTCGGCGGCGCGGGTGGCGATCTCCACGTTGCTCATTTCGAGATTGCGGACGTGGCGCGCGAAGAAGCCGGTGGCCGGCAGGTCGCCGAACATATTCGGATCGGGATAGGAGGCCTCGCGCTCTTCGGGCTCCAGGGCGGCCATTTTTGCCGAGCAGCCACCCACCTGTTCGAGGAAGACATCACTGATCTTGATGTCCTCGATGGGGTGGCCGGGAACGCCGCTGAGGATCGAAGGCAGTGCCGATGCGCCGGAGCTGGTGATGTTGCTGAGGATGACGCGGCGCATAACGCCGGGTTTGGCGTCGCGCGGGCCCCTCATGCGCGTGCCCAGGCGCAGAAACAAGGGGGCGCTGCGGATGTCGCGTAGGGCGATGCCGGTGAAGGTGATGTCCTCAATCAGCGCGCCGTCTTCCGACTCCAGGGCGAATCCCTGGCAGCTCTCGAAGACGCAGTTGGAGATGGTGACGTTGCGGAAGCCGCCGTTGGATTCGGTGCCCAGCTTGATGCGGCCCGTGGCAGGCCAGCGCAGTCCGGTGGCGCGCTTCCAGGTGCCGTCCAGCACCGAGCCCAGCTCATAGCCGCCGGTGACGTAGCAGTTGGTGACGGTCAGGTTTTCCGTCGGCCGAGCATAGCCCAGCGCGAAGGAGCTTTTGGGGCAGATGGCGTCATCCCAGGGCGAGTTCACGGTGCAGTTGGAGACGCGCACGTTGCGGCAGCAGTCGATGTCCATGCCGTCGCGGTTGGTGTCGATGGTGAGGTTGTCGATGGTCAGGTTGTCCACGCCGGTGGCCAGGATGCCGAACCAGCCGCCTTCAAGAATCTTGAAGTCGCGCAGGAGCACGTTGCGGCAGTTCTTGAGCGCGATGGACTTGTTGCCCACTCCGGGCTTGGTGGTGTCTGGCCGGCCCGGTTCGCGATCCCATCCGCGGGTCAGGCCCTTGCCCCAGATGAGCCCCGGCCCGGTGATGGAGACGCCATCCAGGTCCTCGCCCCAGAGGAGCGAGTTGTGCCAGTGGTTGTGGCCGTAGTCCTGGTAGGGCTCCCACGCGCCCTGCGGCTCGGCCGCGTCATAGCCGCCGGTGGACATGCCGTCGAGAGGCGTGGGCGCGGCCAGCAGGACTGCGCCATGATCGAGCCAGAGGCCCACCTTGCTCTTCATGCGGATGGAGTAGCTCAGGTAGACGCCGGCAGGGAAGAACACCGTGCCTCCGCCTGTCGCGGCGGCCGCGTCGATGGCGCGGTTGATGGCCGGCGAGTCGATGGCGGCGCCGTCGCCCTTTGCGCCGTAGTGACGAACGCTGAACCCCGCGGCGGCCTGCCCCGTTTGGTCCGGACTGCCGGGCGCCCGCGCGTCCAGCGCAACTGCTGCCGCAGGCGCCATCGCTGCCGCCATTCCGCCACTCGCCATCTTCAACAATTCTCTGCGCTGCATGATTTCCTTCCCTAGTTTGAATGCGGTCGGGCTCTTCGCAGGCCGCCTGCCGCAGATTTTCCCCGCGCGGCCATTGTGCCATACAGGGATACAAACGAGGTATTGCAAATTGGCGAAGAGTAGCTGAGAAGCGCGGGGCACCGGGAGGCTTTCCAATCGAAAAGGCGCCAGGTCAGCCGCAGGCAGCCGGAAATCTCACCACGTCTCCAATGGGGTGTTTTTTTGTTGGGAGTCCGCACAGTGGTCAAAAATGACGAATCAACATCGCAAAAAGTTGTAAGATCAAGAAAACCGTCCGGCGGGAAGACCCGTCATCGGCAATCTGGCGGAAACGCAGTTGATTGACCCGATGGCGAAGACGCTCTCTGAGGCCACTATACACGCACGAGGAAAGGTTGGATTCGTTGAGCGTCCATCTTGTCAATCCAAGCGATAACTCTTTTGGCACGGCCGTCATCACGCCGCGATGGCTGTTTGTTCTTGCCGCGGCAACACCCCGTACGGCTGGCGATCCCATTCTCGTCGATGAGTCGCTGGAGCAGATTGTGCCGGAGACCATCCAGCCGGGAGATATTGTGGGCATCAGTGTTCATACCGGCAATGCCCTGCGTGGATATGAGATCGGCCGGATGGCGCGCAGCCGCGGAGCGTGGGTCGTCTATGGCGGAATCCACGCCACGCTGTTTCCCGAAGAGGCTCTGGAACGCGGGCAAGCGCACGCCGTGGTGACCGGAGACGGCGACATCGCCTGGGGCAAGGTTGTAACCGATTGCCTGGCGGGAAGCCCTAAAAGAATCTATCAAGGCGGACGAATTGAAGGCAGCGAGTTCCTGCCCGCGCGATGGGATTTGATGCAGCCCGAAAAGTATATGTGGGCCTCTGTGCAGACCATTCGCGGATGCCCGAAGCACTGCTCGTTTTGCAGCGTCTGGCGGACGGATGGGCAAAAGCCCCGGCAACGAAACCATCAGAGAGTGATCGATGAGATCGTCGATCTGCGGCGCATCGGTTTTAGATTCATTGCCCTGGCCGACGATAACTTCTATCCGGTATCGTTGACCGATCTGCGGCTGGCCAGGGAGCAGAACAATGTTGCGAAACTCGAAGAGTTGACGGCCATCCGCGCAGAGCGCTTCCAACTGATGGAAGAGCTGGCAAAGCTGCCGAAGGATATGGTGTTCTATACCCAGATCACGATGGAGGCGGGCGAAGACGGCGAGTTTCTGGATGCGATGCGGAAGGCCAATATCAAGGGCGCCCTGGTGGGAGTCGAGGCGGTGACGCCGGAGGGGCTCAAGGCGGTCTTCAAGGACTGGAACTACTCCGGCGACGCTCTGGCCGAGCGGTTGCAGACGTTCAAGAAGCACGGGGTGCATGTACTCGGTTCGTTCATCTTCGGGCTGCCGACAGACAGGCCGGCCACCTTCGATGCCACGGTGGAGATGGCGCTGAAGGCCGGCGTCACCTTTGCCCAGTTTGTGATGATGACGCCGTTTCCGGGCACGGTGGATTTCGGACGCTGGGAAAAGGAACAGGCCAATCATCCCACGATGGTGGGCGATGTGCCGATTACCCGGTACTGGCTGATTCCGATCGAGGTTCGTCCCAAGATGTTTACGCCCCATCCTACGATGAGTTCGGACGAGATAAGGGAGCGCACACAGAAGGTGTGGGACAGGTTCTATAACTGGAGAGCTATCTGGCAGCGATCGGTGTGCACACCGAATCTAAGCTCCAGAATTGCCTTCATCTTTCTTTCCAAGCTCTACCGTCAGATGTATGCGGGCACGGGAATTTCAACCGATAGCGCACGGCGCAAGAAGTCGAAGGCCTGGGCCCGATGGACGGCCCGGCAGTGCAAGAAGCTGTTCCGGGCAAAGCCCATGCCGGAGCTTGCGCGGCCCGCATGGGAACTGGGGCTGGCGCCTTCCATCGGTCAGGCAGCGTTTGCAGGCGGCGATGGAGCGGAGATGGCAGGGCATTTCATCGTCCGCCCGGAGAAGTGAGCCCTGTTGCCGGTGAGCGAGCGCAATGCAGACCGGAACGATCTGGACAATCGACCATGCGATCATGGGGATCATGGCCGCGGCGCGGTCCGTGGACGGCGCGTTGGCGGCTATGTTCTAATCGATTTCCTGGAACAACCGGTTTCTGCCGGTGAGGTTCGTCCATGAATTTCCTGGTTCGATCACTTCGTTTTCTTCCTGGCGCGGGTTTTATAGGTCTTGCGATTGCGATGGCTGGATGCGGAGGCGGGGGTGGCTCCAATCCACCGCCGGTGACCCTTGCCGTAACCCTGGGCAGCGCCAACGTTGTTGTGCCCCAAGACGGAACGGCGGCCACAGTACAGGTGACCATTTCCGGACCCAGCGGGACAGCCACCGTCACCGTCGGCGGCCTGCCGGCGGGCGTTACTGAGCAGTTTGCGGCTACGGCCGGCGGCCCTTCCGGCACGCTCACGTTTACCGGCAGCGCTACGGCCCTCGCAGGCACCTATACGCCCACCGTTACGGTCAACTCAGCCGGACAAACCGCCTCGACGAACTTCACGCTGGTGAGCGCCGTGGTGGCCAAGGTGGGCGCCAGCACGGATACAACGCTCGGCGTGAAGGGCGTCCTCAAGCAGTTCATGTCCACCTCCTTCCAGGTGGCGGAGTGGGACGGCGACTTCTTCGGGACCGGCGCAACGGCGCGTGAAACCACCATGAATGCGCTCGGTCCGCAGCATATAAGGTTGCAGTCGGTCTCTCAGGGCGTTGCCATGTCTACAAATACAGGGACGGCGAGCGACTGGGATTTCACCATCCTGGATCAGACGGTGCAGCCGGTGCTGGCCTCTGCCGATCATAGCCCGGAGTTTCAGATTGCCACGGCTCCCGCTTGGATGTGCGACAGTAACGGATATCTGGATGTAACCAACCACGTGAAGGATTTTGCGGCCTATGCGGCCAACCTGGTGCGCTACTACAACAAGGGCGGCTTCGATTGGGGCGGAAAGCACTTTCAGTCGCCCATCGGCCAGCCCATCACCTGGTGGGGCATCTTCAACGAGCCCAACGGCAACGGCATCACCGCCGCCGAGTATGTGACGATTTACAACACCGCGGTTCCCGCCATGCTGGCGGTCGACCCAACCATCAAACTGTCGGCGGTGGAGTTTTCCGACTACGGGCTGGGCACGGGCGACGGAGGCGATCCGATGCAGTACCTGCCCACATTTCTTTCGCCCGCGGACGCCGGCGGCGTGAACACGCAAGTAAATATCGTCTCCACGCATTTCTACAGTTCCTGCAACCAGACGGACACGGACGTGGACCTGTTCAATACCATCCCGCAGTTCGCCGCCAACGTGACTTACTTCTACAAGGAACTGCAGACGCGCTCCGACCTGGCCAGCGTGCCGGTATGGGTAACCGAAAACAACGTCAACGCCGACTATCAAGGCGCCAACGGCATGAGCACGTGCAATCCGGGCCAGGTCTTCGTAGACGATCATCGCGGCACGAGCGCATTCTTTGCCGCATGGCGGCCGTACGTGTTTTCGCAGTTGGGCAAGGCCGGCAACCAGGCTCTCTACCATTGGGCCTATTCGGGCGATCTGCAATACGGCGAGGTGGACGGCAGCAACAACACGTACCTGAGTTACTGGGTGGATAAAACGCTGGAGACTCTCTATCCGTCAACAGCCGCCTCGCCGGGACCGAAGATTCTCGTCCTGAACGCCACCGACACATCGTCGGTGGAGACCTTGGCGACCGAGGCAAGCAACGGCACGGTAACGGTGATGGTGGCGGACCGGGCGGTGGACGCGCCCACCGATAACAACGGGAAGGGCGATCCGCGGACCGTGATCGTGGATACTTCCAATCTGGGAAACTTCAATGCGGCCAGCTTGCTGACCATTGATGCCGCCACCAGCGCCAGCAACGGGCCGACAGGGGTCGGCGTGACGCCGGCTGAGCGGATGACCATTACGCTGCAGGGCTACGGAGTGGCGTTTCTGACGTTGACGCCCTGAAGCCAAGCGGGGAAGCGGCGAAGAGAGCGGTAGCGGTGGCCTCAGGGCAAGCGGGTGGCTCACCCCGAACCGTGAAAGCGGAAGCTACCAGCCCAGCACGTAGGCAAACAGCAGCGGGACAACGATCGAGGCATCGGATTCGATGATGAACTTGGGCGTATCCTCGCCCAGCTTGCCCCAGGTGATCTTCTCGTTGGGCACCGCGCCGGAGTAGGAGCCGTAGCTGGTGGTGGAGTCGCTGATCTGGCAGAAGTAGGCCCACAGCGGCACATGGTCGCGTTTGAGGTCCTGATGCAACATGGGGACCACGCAGATGGGGAAGTCGCCGGCGATGCCGCCCGCAATCTGGAAGAAGCCCAGCGGCGTTTCAGCGGTGGTGACCGTGTACCACTCGGCCAACTCCATCATGTACTCTATGCCGGTGCGAACGGTGTGGACATTCTTCACGTCGCCGGAGATGCAGTGGCCGGCGTACATGTTGCCCAGCGTCGAGTCTTCCCAGCCAGGCACGAAGATGGGCAGGTTTTTCTCCGCGGCAGCCAGCAGCCAACTGTCCTTGGGGTCGATTTGGTAGGACTTCTTCAGGTCGCCGGAGAGCAGGATCTTGTACATGAACTGGTGGGGAAAAAAGCGCTCACCGGCCTGGTCGGCGCGGACCCACTCCTTCAGCACCTCGTTCTCGATGCGGCGCATGGCCTCCATCTCCGGGATGCAGGTGTCGGTGACTCGGTTCATGTGGCGTGCGAGCAGTTTGGCTTCGTCGGCCGGGGTCAGATCGCGGTAGTGGGGAACCCGCTCGTAAAAATCATGAGCCACAAGGTTGAAGACGTCTTCTTCAAGATTGGCGCCGGTGCACGAGATGCCGTGAATCTTGTCCTGGCGGATCATTTCTGCAAGGGACAGGCCCAGTTCCGCGGTGCTCATGGCGCCGCCGATGGTGACGAACATCTTCCCGCCGGAGGCCAGCAGGGCGTTGTAGGCTTCAGCGGCATCGACCAGCGCCGCGGCATTGAAGTGGCGATAGTGGTGCTTGATAAACGACGTAATTGAAGGCATAGTGCTCTTTTCGTACTCCCTTTCCTTCAAACTATCACAATCGAATCGACACAAAACGCCACCTGGCTCAACCTCGCCGCAGCCGCCCCCGGCCTCCTATAGCACGGGCGGGGTTAGAACTCGTCCCAATTCGCCGTCCGCCCCAGGACTTAATCATGATCATGGTGTGTTACGAGACAGTTGCTCGTCCGCTCCAAACCGGCGCCGATGGGTAAGCACAGGCACAATGGGCGTTCTCGGGCCGCTGCTTACCGACAGGCACAGAATCTTGAGAAGCTTCCAAGCCAAGTGAGAGGAGTCTTCATGGCATCCATGGCAATTTCCAGCGCTACTCCGTCGTATGGGACGCAGGCCACCACAGCACCCAAACCTGCTCCGGCGCAAACCGAATCAACCGCCAAGTCCACCGTCAGAACCTCGCAAGATACCGTGAGGATATCCCAGGCCGCTCAGGCAAAAATGATGCATCGGCAAGGCTTGAGTGTTGCAGTGATCGCCTCCTCGTTGGGCACGAACGTCGCCTCCATCGATGGCTACCTCAACATCAAGGCCGCCACGCAGGCCGCCGCCACGCCCACACCAGCGCCCACAGAACAGGCTGAGACCGACGCGCACACTGCTCCTGCGGCACAAGCTGCTCCCACCGCGCAGGCGGTGCCCACAACGGCAACCGCCCCCGCGGCAGTAACTGAGGCGCCCATCACTGCCGCAAAGGGTTGATGCACGGTGTAATGCACAATTCGGCTCAAGGTGACGCCGGTAATGAATGCGCGAGACTGCGTTTCGAGCGGTTTTTCCCGGTTGAGGAATGAGGATCGGGGATGTTGCGGTTGCCGGCAGGAGATGTGCGGACTGTCCGAAAGGCAACAAGGCCGGAACAATCAGCTTGTTTCGGCCTTATTGATGAATGTTATGCCTTATTTATTGGTAAAGTTTACGCCTTTGCGGTTTCGAGCAAGGCATTGACTCTGGCCATCACCTGGAAGGCGTCGGCGACGTAGACGACGTCGGCCTTGCCGCGGGTCCAGCCGCAGTTGGGGTCCAGGCTGATGGCGCGCCGCGAGCCGATGAAGCGCCAGCCGACCACGTGCGGCTCCTCGCCGTGGCAGCAGGTTGAAAGGCCCTTGGCATGGCGCGGCGTCGAGCCGGTCTGGCCAATCTGGTTCATGTGGGTGAGGAAGGGCAGCACCGGCTCGCCCTCGCCGCCCTGGTCCACCAGCGATTTGCTGCTGCCGAGCGAGGCGCTGGTCGCGTGCAGGAAGCCGAGAATCAGCTTGCCTGCCTCGGCGACATGAATCTGGCCGTCGGGCTGTTTCTTGGTCCAGCCGGCGCCGGCGACGAAGAGCAGTTTGGCGTCAGGGCGGATTGTCTGTGCACCCTGCGCCGGAGAGCGCAGGCCGCTGACCGTGGTGCGCAACGCGGGCAAATCGACCGCCACGGGCTCGACCTGGGCGGCGCCGGGCTCACCGGCAAAGGCCGCGTGGGTTCCGGCGTCGAGCAGCAGGAACCAGGGCCGTGCATCGCGGCTGAGGACGGCTTCCACACGCTGGCGATAGAACCAGCGCGTGACTTCGACGGTTTCAGCACCGCCAAGAGCCGTAATATGCGTGTCGATGAAGCCGCCCAGCCGGTGCGCCACGCCGGCGGCAACGCGCGTGAAGCGCGAACTGCCGGGGGCAAGCACTATGCTGGCCTGGGCGGCGCGGCAAAGGGCTTCGAGGGCGGCGGCGTCGGAGGCATAGCGCGCCTGAGCGAAGGCTTCGCCGGAGACGGCCAACAGGCGCGCGCCGGTTGAAGCCAGACTGCTGGCCGCAGGGGCGGAATCTGCGGCAAGGATGCCGATGGTGAGGGACGCGGAAAGCCGTGCTGTCAGCTCCTTGCCGGCGGTTACGGCTTCGAGCGAGGCCTTGGTCAGAGCTTCGCCGCCCTCATCTACATGGGTCAGTACAAGAATCGATTCCATCATTCGGCTCCAATCCACTCGACCAACTCTGCGGCGATCTCGTCGGGGCTGAGGTCTTTCACCACCCTGGTTGTCCGCTGCTGTTTGGGCAGGCTCACGGAGATGTAGCGCAGGCCGTTGGGGACGAGAGTCGCGGGCTTGGCCTTTTGCAGCGCGGGCATGATGGTGCGCATGTTGGCCATTCCCACCTGCGGGTTGTTGCGCGGCTCGGCCCGATTGCCAGTGGCCCAGCCGAGGACGGCCGGAGTTCCGGCGCAGACCGAGGCCTGATGCTTGCCGCCTTCGACGCGCTCCAGCACTTCAAAGCTGCCGTCGTCGCGGAGGTCGATCTGGTCTACGCCCTGGAACTGGTCGGCGATGCCGAGGCGTTCGCCGACAAGCTGAAGAGTGACGCCCGCGCCGCGCGTGGCCGACTCCCAGCCGCCGAAGAGAAGCAGCTTTGCGCGGTCCAGACCGGGCAGAGCCGCGATGGTCTCGGCCAGCACGGCGGCTGTCGAGTGCGCGTCGGGAAAGCCACCGATGGGTCCGTCGATGGGAACCAGCTCGAAGGCGACCTTCTGGGCGACGGTCATCATCACCTGTTGCAGCTTGGCCTTGGGGCCGAGCG